>Ga0206107_1000398_pt1 | contig 19661 bp, 19 predicted proteins | sample 2B0metagenome_FD_148652 | JGI IMG/M metagenome (GOLD analysis project Ga0206107, IMG submission 148652) | Enriched microbial communities from leaf-cutter ant dump, University of Wisconsin, Madison, United States - 2B0 | ecosystem: Environmental > Terrestrial > Nest > Insects nest > Nest dump...
CCTGCGCGGCGCTGGCGCTCTGGCTGTGCTGACGTGCGGCCTCGGGGAAAGGTTTGCCTTTGCGGATTTCACCGGCCAGCGTCTGCGCAAGATCGCGGACTTTGGCGTCATCTTCGGCCTTGGCCACAGGCAGGAAAATTTCAGCCACGTCGAATTCACGCTTGCCGGATGATTCCGTCATCCGCGCGCGTTCGGCCGCAATTTCGGAATCGCCCACAATCACACGCGGGCGGATGACCTGCTGGATCACTTTGCCCCAGCCGATCTGTGCCCTGATCTGGGATTCAATCGACGACATGCGCACACCCTGTTTTTTCAGGATGCCCATGAATTGTTCCGGCGCCATTTTGTTGTTCTCGGCAATTTTGGCCAGACCGCCCTGCACTTCCTCATCGGACACGATAATGCCCTGACGGCGCGCTTCCTGCAGCTGCACGACTTCACCGATCATGGCCTCAAGCACCTGCGGCTGGATTTTCTGGATAAACGCAGCGCTGGCCGGTTTACCCGACGCCTTTACCAGCATCTCTGCGCGGTCTTTCAGATCCGTCGTGGTGATGATGTCGTCGTTCACCACGGCAGCGATCCCTTCCTGCGCGGCATGCGCAGGACTGGTCAGCACCAGGGCAGATAAAATCAGGGCAAAGAATGTTTTCATGATCACCTTAAGTAGATGGAAAATGCGGCGAAATTAGGAAAAAAGCAAGCTCAACCCATCACCAGCAGATAAATCCCGCCAAATATGCCCACCAACAGGAAAAGCTTGATTTTGGTTTCATGGTCGAAAGGCACATGGCTGTAAACTTTCGGCAATAAAAGACCTAATACTGCCGCCAGGAAAAAGGAAAAGAATGGCTGTGTGGGGCCTAAGGCCGCGATATGGCCTGTCGTGGGCGCCAGCTGGAATGCCTTGATGATCATCACAATCCCGGTCATGGAAAAGGCGCCGGATGCAAGCGACAGCAAAAGCGTACGGCCTTTGGTTTCCCTGGCCGTCGCAATGATCGAGCGGCGGGCGCCCTTATGCAGCAAGAACATCAGCATCCCAAACGTCCATTCCCCCAGAAGCAGGCATCCACCAACAGCCCACATATCGCCGATCTGCCCGGTCCAGCGCAGGCACAGCTGATACACGGCAAATAAAAACGCGGCGATCGCCATCAGCATCAGGGACCGCGCACGGAAATGCCCATGCCGGAAATCCCATGAAAATATAAAACCGCAAACGATAACAATGCCTGCGCCGGCCAGCTGAATGGGGCGCATCGTTTCACCAAACACCAGATACGCCAGGAACATCAGGCAGACGGGTGTGAGCTCCAGATACGCCATCACAGCATGCGCATCATCGGCCTGCAGGCATTTATAATAAGGGATCAGCGCCATGACATTGACGGCCGCCGCAAGCGCAATGCATGCGATATAAGGCATGGTCACTTCAAACTGCCAGTCCGAAATCGACAATAACAGCAGCGCAAAGGGCAGCATCATCACATAATAAAGAATGGTGGCACAGGCAAGCGTGTCTTCCTTGTGCGCCCGGGAAATCAGTTGATCGACGGCGCCGGCACCAGCCCAGAAAAAACGCGCAATAATGGCAAGAAACAACCAGAGCAAGGGTTTTAAGCTTTCTTCACAAACGAATCCATCACGCGTTTTTGCCCAGCATGGTCGAATGTCACATCCAGTTTCTGGCCATCGACATTGATGACGCTGCCGCCGCCGAATTTTTCGTGGAAGACACGGTCGCCAGTTTTAATGCCACCGGTGGACATGCGCACGGACGGCATCTGGATCGGCGGCAGGTTTTCCAGATCGATCCGCGGCGCACGAGCCCCGAAACCCGATGAATCCCAATGCAGGGATCGTCCGCCGCCATAACCGCCCATCTCGGACGACACAGTGATATGGTCATCCGGCAATTCCTCGATAAAACGGCTGGCAATCGCCGACGTCCAGTTGCCGTAGATACGACGGTTGCCAGCATGTGTAATAAACGCACGGCGCTTGGCGCGGGTAATGCCGACATAAGCCAGACGACGTTCTTCCTCCAATCCCGCGGTACCGTTTTCATCCATGCTGCGTTGGGACGGGAACAACCCTTCCTCCCACCCCGGCAGGAACACGCAGGTGAATTCCAGACCTTTGGCGCCGTGCAGGGTCATCAGCGTAACCTTGGGCAAATCTTCTTTTTCCTCATTCTCCATCACCAACGATACATGTTCCAGGAACGCGGTCAGCGTTTCGAATTCCGCCATGGCGGATACAAGTTCTTTTAAGTTTTCCAGCCGTCCTGTGGCATCTGGCGTTTTTTCCGCCTGCCACATCGCGGTGTATCCGGATTCGTCCAGAATAATGCCTGCAAGTTGCGGATGTGCCACCGCACTCACCTGTCCGCGCCAGCGGGCGAAATCATCGACCAGGCGGCGCAAAGCTTCTTTAGCCTTACCCCTGATCTCATCCGTTTCCAGCAGGCGCAAAATCGCTTCGTGCAGTGAAATATTCTGCGACCGGGCGAAGGCATACAGACGTTCCACCGTCGTATCGCCGATACCGCGCTTGGGCGTGTTGATGATGCGCTCCAGCGCAAGATCGTCCGCCGGTTGCGCCACCACGCGCAGATAGGCCAGCGCATCACGGATTTCCGCGCGTTCATAGAATCGCGGTCCACCAATCACGCGGTATGGAATACCCAGTGACAGAAAACGATCTTCGAATTCGCGCATCTGGAAACCGGCTCGGACCAGAATGGCGATTTCGTTGTTCGACACGCCCTCGCGCTGCAGGTTTTCGATTTTTTCGGCAACCCAGCGCGCCTCGGCTTCACCGTCCCACAGGGCTTTGACCTCGACCCTGTCGCCTTCTTCGCCCGCGCTCCACAGGGTTTTGCCAAGACGCCCCTGATTGTTGGCGATCACGCTGCTTGCCGCCGCCAGAATATGCCCGGTTGAACGGTAATTCTGTTCCAGCCGTACAATTTTGGCGCCGGGAAAATCTTTTTCAAAACGAAGAATGTTGCCAATCTCCGCCCCGCGCCAGCCATAGATCGACTGATCGTCATCGCCGACGCAGCAGATGTTATAAGGCGCGGCTGTCAACAGGCGCAGCCACAGATACTGTGCAATGTTGGTATCCTGATATTCGTCCACCATGATGTACTTGAACCGCTGGTGATATCCCTGCAGCACATCCGCATTTTTTGGATCGCGCAGGATGGTGATGACATGCAGCAGAAGATCGCCGAAATCACAGGCATTCAGCGTACGCAGGCGCGCCTGGTACTGTTTGTAAATCAGCACGCCCTTGCCCGCCGCCAAATCGCCTGCATCGTACGTGCTGACTTGATCCGGATTCATGCCCTTGTCTTTCCAGCGGCCAATGGCGCCGGCCACGGATTTGGGCGTGAATTTTTTGACGTCGATGCCCTCAGCCTCCATCAGTTGTTTGATAAGCCGCACCGAGTCGTCTTCGTCGATGATGGTGTAACTGGAATTGAGGCCCGCGAGTTCTGCATGCGCGCGCAGCATGCGGGCAGCCAGTGCATGGAATGTTCCCAGCCACCAGCCCTCCACCGGTTGTCCGCCCAGCGCGACCGATACGCGATGTTTCATTTCCGCTGCCGCCTTGTTGGTAAACGTCACCGCCAGAATTTGGCTGGGCCATGCGCGATGGGTATGCAGCAGATGCGCAAGGCGCGTGGTCAATACGCGTGTTTTGCCCGTGCCCGCGCCGGCCAGAACCAGAACGGGGCCGTCCAAAGCCTCCACCGCTTCCAATTGCGGCGGGTTCAGATTGGCAAGATACGGCGCCTGCGGGGGCGTGTTCTGGGATGGCAGATTCATGGGCCAAAACCTAGCGCGAAACCCCTGTAAAAGCGAAGGAAATAAGTTAGATTAAACCCATGACAAAAACCTTCTTTTTACCCGGTGCTTTTTCTGTTGGCTGGACTTATGACACAGTTGTAAAGGCTTATGACGCGCGCCTGATCGATTTCAACAATCCCGCCCTTTATACCGATCCGGAAAAGGTCACGATCCGCACCCTCGCGCAGTTCGCGCTGGAGGATATCGCGCGTAATGCGCCGAACGATGATCTGTATATCTTTGGCCATTCAATGGGTGGTTATGTGATGTTCGAACTGCTGCGCCTGATGCGTGAAAAGGGTTTCGATACTGGCCGCATTGCGGGTCTTGCCTGGCTGGGGTCCTCCGCCGAGGGCGATGCGGCAGAAAAGAAAACCCAGCGCCTGGGTCAGGTCGCCGATGTGAATGCCGGTGGTTTCGAGAAAGTCATCGACACCATGCTACGCGCGATTTACGGCACCGAGTTTGCCGCCGCGCATCCCGATGTGATCAAACGCGCGCGCACCGACCTGCTGAATCCTGCCAGCAATTACGATCGCATTTTCGTGGGCCAGCAATACGCGATGATTTCCCGTCCGCATTACCGCAACGACGGCGACCTTGGCAAACTGCCCGATGTGCCCGTCCTGTTCCTGTGGGGCGACGAGGATAAGGTCGTACCTCCCGAAATTCGCACCGCCACGCGCCAGGCCCTGCCCACAGGATACTACGTGATCCTGCCGGGCATCGGCCATTTCCTGACCGTCGAGGCGCCGGAAGGCGTAATCAAAACACTGAACAGTTTGTTTCCGGTGTGATTTTGCATTAGCGTCGGGGCATGTGGTTCTTTTTTGCCCTGACCGCCGCGTGGCTGCAGGCATCGGTGCGGCTGATCAATCAGTATCATCAGCTTCCCGGCATCCGTCTGGTTTTCGCCTCAAAAATCATCAAGACATTATGCGTTCTGCCGCTCCTGCTGTTCATCGAATGGCCGCAAAATCCTTGGTTTTACCTTTTGCTCTGCGCCTCCGCGCCCCTGGCGGTTTATCAGGATAAATCGATCCTCGATTTCACCGCCCGGTATGGCGCGGGCACCGTCACGCGCATCGAGCCCTTAAGTGTTCCTGTTGTCTTTGTGCTCTGGATGGTTCTTCATCCGGCCCTGCTTGTGGCATATGCGCAAACGCCGTTGTGGTTTGCCGCCATCTGCGGCTGTATTGTATTCGCCGTGATCTGCGCCCTGCAGATGCGCAAATCCGATATGAGCGCGGGGGCGCTTAGGGCCATGATCCCTTTGCTGCTTTGCATCAGCGCCCTGAACATGGTTTCAAAAAGCGCAGTCGATCTGGCCCCCGATAGCAACGGGATCATGGCCTATGTCTTGATCCAGTCAGCCCTGATGGTCGCAATCAGCGGATTTTTCAATCGCGACCTGGTCAGGCAGCCTATGTCCCTGCTGTCGGATAAGGCAATCCTTAAGGTCGGGTTTATCCTGTCCATGCTGACGATCTGCATCATGGTCCTGCGCCTGACCGGGTTTATGTTTGCCGCCAATCCGGCCTATGTAACGGCCGTCATGCTGACCAGCCCGTTCTGGGTCATCCTGTATTACAAAATCGTGAAACATGAGGAAAAAGGCGACATCCGCGCAGGGGCAGGCATTGTCCTGTCGGCTATTGTTTTAACGGCCGTGATTGCGCTTTCCGGTCATTGAGGCCTTAAAAAGATCACGAATAAACACGAATATGAGTGTCCATTCGTGTCTATTCGTGGTTAAAACCTTTTTATGCGTCTCACCCTTCCCAAATGGTACGATCTGCACGCCCATTTCCGCCAGGGCGCGATCATGCCCGATCTGATTGCCGACCATATTAAAATGGGCTGCGCCGGGATACTGGCGATGCCCAATACCAAGCCGCCGGTGGCAAAGGTTCACCGTGATGATGAGGGTGATGCCTGGTCGATCGAGGAATACACGGACATGTTGCTGGCGGCTGGCGGCGATGCCTTCGATAAAATCATCGTGCCGCTGTATCTGACCAAATCCACCACGCCACAGATGATCGAAAAAGGCGCGAAATCCGGGCTTTTAAACGCAGCAAAATACTATCCGCCGCATGGCACTACCGGTGCCGATTTCGGCATGCCGATCGACCATTATCTTGGGAACGATGTGTTGAAGGCCATGGCCGACAACAATGTGATCCTGTGCATGCATGGCGAGGAGCATGGCCTGCCTGCCGAAGCTTATTTCGCCCGCGATAAAAATGCCGAGGAGATTTTTTACCGCGAACATGCCCCCAAAATCCTGGACCGCATCCCGGGTTTAAAAATGGTAGCAGAACATGTGACCACCGCTGTCGCCGTCGATTTTGTGAAATCGGCCCCGGCAACGCTCGCGGCATCGGTTACCCCCCAGCATCTGATGTATACGGTGGGACATCTGTTACAGGGGCTTAAATACCACCTGTACTGCCTGCCCCTGCCCAAATTCGATACGGACCGCGATTCCATCCGCGCGGCCGTTATGGATCCGGCCAATACCAAGTTCTTTGCCGGGACCGATTCTGCCCCCCACACGCAAAAAGTCACTCCCTGCGGCTGTGCCGCCGGATGCTATACCGGAGGAATTGCGCCTCAATTATATGCCCAATCCTTCGAAATCGCCGGCAAAAACCTGTCTGATACACAAAATCAGGCTATATTTAAGCGGTTTTTGTGCGAAAACGGGCCTGAATTCTATAATTTGCCCCTAAATAAGGACGAATTTACCCTTTTAAGGGGCATTTCCGAGGTAAAAACATTGAATACGGCGGCCGGAACAATTATTCCTTTACCTGCCGGCCTGTCTGCTGACCCGGCCATCCTGCCCTGGTCCATCGCTTAAGTTTCAAATTGCCGCGCTGCGGCGTTAACGCATGTTTTTATTAACTTTTCCCACGTATACTGGCCTGCAACGATAAGGACATCGCTTTTATAACGCAGGCGATGCATGTGGGTCATTTTGTTGGAACAATACCGGATCTGGCTTGTTGCCGGCGGCCTTGTTTTACTGGCCTTGGTTTCAGTCGTGGCGATCATCATCGCCAGCCGCAAGCCTAAATTCAAGGGCCGTGGGCAGTTGTTGCTCCTTAACGAACAACGCTTCCTTGTCGCCCTGAAACAGGCCGTACCCGCTCATGTGATGATCTCGCTCAAAGTCCGCCTGCTGGACATCGTCATGGCATCCGGCAAAGGTGCCAAAGCCTATGAACGTAAAATGTTCGACCAGGTCGCCGACTTCGTCCTGATCAATCCGGATACAACGAGTGTTTTACTGGTGATCGAAATGGATGCCCAGTCACAAAGCCTGGCCCAGCGTATGGCCAAGAACACGTACGGAGAGCGTGCATTACGCAAAGCAGGCATACCGTTCATCCGTCTGCCGCTGGTCCGTTATTACGATGCCGACAAACTGCGCGTGGTGATTCAGACGGCGCTGAAGGGATCGCAGGAGATCATCGCCAAACGATAACGAGTTTTTAAACTCATTTTATTTAGAAGAGATCAAGTATTTGAAATTATGAGAATTTTGCCATGTATCATTGGCGGCCTGATCGGGTGCTGCAACCGCTTCTTTAACCAGCGTCACCGGCACCAGCGGTTTGTTCATTTTTAAGGCCGCGGATACCCAGTCAGCCCCTTTTTGTACCACCATGCTAAAGCCAGCCCGCCCGGCAACCACAGAATCGTGAACCCATTCACCCAGCCCCGGCCAGTGAAGTTTGTATTTTTCAATTTGCGCTGCATCCAGACCAGCCTGGTCCGATGCCGGCACATACAGAAAGCGCGGAGATACCCATAATTTCTCCGCCATGTGACCCTTGCGCCAAAGCTCGATCGCTTCATTTGCCAGCATCGCCACGGCTTCGGGTGCACAATCCGTGGTATTGATCACCAGATCGTACCCGGCATGGTCTTCGATATCGGCGTTGTAATATTTTTTAAAACGCTCGCGCTCACTGGATTTACGGGCCAAAATCGCTGCCTCGATCTCATCGATTGTGCTGTAATTGCCCTCACCGACACGGGAGGTATCGCCCTGAATACGGGCGGCGGCGATGCCAGGATGGACCTCCAGCTTGATTTTGAAGGACATGGGCAGGAAATGAAACGCCATGCGCGAATCGACGATCAGATTCTTGGGTGTTTTTGCCAGATTCCGGAAAACACTGTCGATTTGATCGTCAATCGACTTATCCGTTTCGGCCCTTTTATTAAGCTCCAGCGTGGTGATCCCCATACGATCGGCAATCCGGCGCTGGACCATGCCGGTGGAATAGCGGTCCGCCGCCCAGCGCTCAACCAACGCATTGGCAAGCAGGCTTTTGCCCGACCCGAGATCCCCGGAAATGCTTATAATCAGGGGTTTTTCCCCGGAATGATCGCGGGATGGGCGGCTGGGTGTGCGTCCTAAACTCATCGTGTCATAAGAATGGGGTCATCGTCCGATTTTGGCAAGAGTATGAAGAAAAAGGATAAAATGGAACAATGTTGCCGTTTCAAACTTGACGGCCCTGCAAATTCTGGGGCAATGTGCCTCTTAGAAATCAAAAAAGAACAAGGGGTTATGAGGTCATGACCAAATCAGAGCTGATCCGCAGGCTGGCCGAGCGCTATCCGGATCTGTATTTGTCGGATCTCGAACGCGTGATCGACACAGTGTTCGAGGAAATCACCAAAGCCCTTGTGCGCGGCGACCGCGTCGAACTGCGCGGCTTCGGCGCTTTCTCCGTCAAAAAACGCGAGGCCCGCACAGGCCGTAATCCACGCACCGGCGCCGCCGTATCCGTTAGCGCGAAAACCATGCCTTTTTTCAAAACCGGCAAACTGCTGCGTGACCGTATGAACGGCAAGCAGGTCGACAAAAACGCCGAAGACAAGTTTTAAACAAGTTTTAAAGATGACTGATAGACCGCTCATATACGTCCCGATCGATACAGGCGATCTGGAGACGGCGAGAAAGCATGCATCACTGGTGATTCCCGCCGGTTGCGGAATCAAGCTGGGCATGGAATTTTTCAACGCGAACGGCCCGCAGGGCATCGCGATGCTCAAAGCGGATTTTCCTCAAGCATCATTTTTCATCGATCTCAAATACCATGACATTCCGAATACGGTGGCTGGCGCCGTGCGCTCGATCACCAGGCTTGCGCCCGATTACCTAAACGTACACGCATCCGGCGGTACTGACATGATGAAGACCGCAAAAGACGCATTGGTGGATGAAAGCGCGCGGCTTGGCATTGCCACGCCGAAACTTCTGGCGGTCACCGTCCTCACCAGCATCGATACCGCGACTCTGGAATCGGTGGGTCAGGGAAATTCAGCAGAAGAACAGGTGAAACGCCTGGCGCTGCTGACGAAAAATGCGGGGCTTGATGGTGTTGTCTGCTCGCCGCTTGAGGTCAGTCTTGTTCGCGCCGCCTGCGGTCCCGATTTCATCACCATGGTGCCCGGCATCCGTCCGGCGGATGCGGCCGTGGGCGATCAGAAACGCGTGATGACGCCGCGCGATGCCGTGGCAGCCGGCGTCACGCATATGGTGATCGGCCGCCCGATCACACAGGCACCCGATCCCGCACAGGCTGTGCGCGATATCATCGCATCCATTGCGGCCTGAAGATTATTTACTGGCTTTGCTGATGCCCTGCACGGCCATGACGGCAAGGGCTGATTTGGCAAACGATCCAAACAGGAACGGCCATTGCAGCAGCGGCCAGAACAGCACCTGAATTTTCGCCGACACAATCAACAACGCGACCGCAATGACCACACTCAAGGCCTTAATCCCAATGCCCCACACGCACCAGATCTGGTGATCCCGCAGGATGGCCGCACGGTTGGAATACGAGGTAAAATTAAATTCTAAATCAATAGCTTAACCTTTCTGATTTGCCGTCCTGCACCATTTTTGGTATGGTCCCGCCTTCAACTTTTTAACCAGGTATGTTCATGAACTGGCTTTCCAATTTCATTCGTCCGAAAATCCGTTCGCTGGTCGAGGCGCAAAAAGAGGTCCCCGACAATCTGTGGACCAAATGCCCGTCCTGTGAAGGCATGTTGTTCCAGCGCGATTTGAAAGAACGCATGAATACCTGCAGCCATTGCGGCCACCACTTACGCTGGCCGGTGACGGAACGCCTCGAGATTCTGTTCGACGGTGGCAAATACCAGAACCTGAAACTGCCGTCGGTCCCGGCCGACCCGCTGAAATTCAAGGACCGCAAAAAATATGTCGATCGCCTGAAAGATGCGCGCGAAGAAACCGGCCGCGATGACGCGATGGTTGTCGGCGTGGGTCAGGTGGAGGGCCGCGATATCGTGGTTGCCGCCTTCGATTTCGATTTCCAGGGCGGATCGATGGGTACCGCCGTCGGCGAATCCATCGTGATGGCCGCCGAAGAAGCCGTGAAACGCAAATTCCCGCTGCTGATCATTCCGGCATCCGGCGGCGCGCGCATGCAGGAAGGCGCGTTTTCGCTGATGCAGATGCCGCGCACCATCATCGCCGTACAGATGGTGAAGGAGGTGGGCCTGCCCTATCTGGTCCTGCTGACCGATCCCACCACCGGCGGCGTTTCGGCATCCTTCGCGATGGTCGGTGACATTCACATGGCCGAACCCGGCGCGATGATCGGTTTCGCCGGCAAGCGCGTGATCCAGGAAACCATCCGCGAGGCCTTGCCCGAAGGGTTCCAGACCGCCGAATACCTGGTCGAACACGGTATGGTCGATATGGTGGTACCGCGCGATCAACAGCGCGCCGTTATCGCCCGCCTGATCGGTTTCCTGACCGACAAGAGCACAGGTGGCAAAGTCAAAAAAGGCAAAGGCGACACATCGATTTCCGCCAGGGCCAAAGCCGTTGACACAAAATCCAGGGCTGCCGGCGCCGTTGCCAGCGCCGTGGTTGTCAAAATGCCGACGCGCGTAACACCTGCCGCCACGCGTAAAAAGGCTGCTCACGCTTAAAAAATCCATGTATGCAGATGCCATTCATCCCAATCCGGAAGTCGCACGGCGTCTGGAGCATCTGTACGTCATGCGCCGCGCCGATATGGACCTGCGCCTGGGCGCCGATACGCCGTACGGCATCCTGCTGGAAAAACTGGGCAATCCGCATCTGAAACTGCCGCCTGTCGTGCATGTCGCCGGTACCAATGGCAAAGGCTCTACTATCGCCTTCCTGCGCGCTATTCTGGAGGCGGCAGGATATAAGGCGCATGTCTACACCTCGCCACATTTGCTGCGTTTTAACGAACGCGTTCGCCTGGCCGGAAATCTGATTACAGATGAACATTTCATCGAACTGTATGACCGCGTTTTAAAAATCAATGCCGGTGCGCCGGCAACATTTTTTGAATTTACCACTGCGCTGAGCTTTCTTGCCTTCGCCGAAACACCCGCGGACATCGTTCTACTGGAGGTCGGCATGGGCGGGCGCCTGGATTGCACCAATGTGATCATGGAACCCGCTGTTACCGTCATTACCAAGATATCCTATGATCACACGCAATGGCTGGGCGACACCCTGCCGCTGATCGCCACAGAAAAGGCCGGGATCATGAAACCCGGCACACCCTGTATCATTGGCCCACAGATGGATATGGATGCGGTTCTGCCGGTTTTTGAGCAATACGCCAAACACGCAGGCGCACCACTGACTGTCGCCGGCCGCGATTTCCCCTTAAACATGGACGTGACGCCCAATCTGGAGGGTACGTACCAGATGGAAAACGCGGTGACTTCAGCCGCAGCGGCTGCTGTTTTAAAAGACCGCGGCTTTCCCGCACTCGGCGCAAAATATGTGAACGAAGGCCTCATGCATGCCGACTGGCCCGGTCGCATGGAGCGTATTGCCACGGGCCCCGCTGCCGCATCACTGCCCGAAGGCTGGGAACTCTGGTTTGATGGCGCGCATAATGACTCCGGCGCCATGGCGCTGGCCGACCAGCTGCGCCATTGGAAGCAGCAGGACCCGGGTAAATCCATCCATCTGATAGCCGGCATGTCCGCGCATAAGGAACCAAAAGAATTCTTCGGGGCCGTTGCAGGCGCCTATGACACGCTGACGCTGGTCGACCTGCCGACCGGACAGCAGCCGCAGACCGGTGCGATGCTCAAAGACCGCGCCGGTCTTACCGGCGATGTCCGCCTGGCGCCGGATGTGGCGGCAGCCATCGCAGCCCTGCCTCGTGACCCGGCTGCCCGCGCGGTTGCGGCAGGCTCGCTCTACCTCTACCAAACCCTGTTTTCATCATAGAATTTCCCTATAAAAGTCATATTTAACCGTCTAGATTAGGGTGACAAGAAAGGGGCCCATACCATGGCTGCTGCAAAAATCGCGCTCGTTGATGACGACAAGAATATCCTGACCTCCGTCACTATGGCGCTGGAGGCCGAAGGTTTTGATGTCAAAACCTATAATGACGGTGAAGCCGGCCTGAAAGGCCTGCAGAGCAATCCTGTGGATCTGGCCGTTCTCGACATCAAGATGCCGCGTATGGACGGGATGGAGGTCCTGACCAAGCTGCGCGAGACATCACATATGCCGGTGATTTTCCTGACCTCCAAGGACGATGAAATCGATCAGCTTCTGGGCCTGAAAATGGGCGCTGACGATTACATCACCAAACCGTTTTCCCAGCGCCTGCTGATCGAGCGCATCCGCGCCATCCTGCGCCGTGAAAGCCTGCGCGCCGGTGGCGGTGCCCCGGCGGATGCCACCAAGATCATGACGCGCGGCGAACTGGTTCTGGACGACGAACGTCACCTCTGCACCTGGAAGGGTCAGGAAGTGCCGCTGACCGTCACCGAATACCTGCTGGTCAAAGCGCTGGCATCCCGCCCCGGTCACGTGAAAAACCGCGACGCCCTGATGGATCAGGCTTACGGCGAAACCATCTATGTCGATGACCGCACCATCGATAGCCACGTCAAACGCATCCGCAAGAAATTCAAGGTGCTGGACGACGATTTCAACCATATCGAAACCGTGTACGGCGTAGGCTACCGTTATAAGGAATAGCCGAATCCCCCACATCGTCATCCCGGACCTGATCCGGGATCCATACATAAGCCGTCCAAGGCAAACTGATCGTTCCTATGGATGCCCGCGCGGGGGCGGGGATGACGGATGCTGCTTAAGCATAGAATTCCTTAAACTTGAACGTTCGGGATGACAAAAAAGCGCTATGTCGTTAAAACCGTGCCGATGATCCATTTTCCCACCCTGCCTGGCGATCTGGCCGCCCTGCCGGCCAAATTGCAGCGGCTTGTGCGTATGCAATCGCGCCGGCGCTGGATCTCGCGCCTGTCACTGCGCATTTTTGCCGTCAACGTCATGGCTCTCGTCGTACTGGCCGGCGGATTGCTGTACTTAAGCCGTTATCAGCAGGAACTGATCGCAGGCGAACTCGACTCGCTTGAGCGCCAGGCGCAGATTTATGCAGGTGCGGTGGCCGAGGCTGCGCGCGAACCATCGCCCATCACTACGCCTGACCCGTCGATGGGCATTCTTGTCCGCGATTCACTGTCATGGAAACGCACCCGTAACATGGTGCGGCGTCTGGGCGAAACCACCGTCAATCGTATCCGGGTCTTTAATGATCAGGGCCATTTGATGGGGGATTCCGACGTTCTTTCCGGCGCGGGCGGCATGATCCGCGCTGTCCGGTTGCCGCCACAGGGCATTCGCCAGAACTGGTCGCTGGACACGGAAAAAATCGCAGATACGCTGATCGATTTGTTGCCCTCGGGCCTGCGGCTGAAACAATATCCGGCGCCCTCTGCCGGTTACAACCGCCGCCGCGCGGAATCTTTCCCCGATGTGCGCGAGGCGCTGGAAGGACGCATTTCATCCACGGCGTGGAGTACGGGCCCGGCTGGTGGCCGTGATATTCTTCTGTCCGCCGCTGTGCCGGTGCAGCATTTAAAACAGGTGCTGGGTGTCGTTTATGTGACACGCGATGGATCCTCCATCGCTGAATCCATTCGCCAGATGAAGGAAGACGTGATCCGTTTGTTCGGAATCGCATTGCTGCTAACCTTCGTCCTGTCGTTCTATCTGGCAGCCGGCATTGCCAGCCCTTTGCGCAAACTCTCGCGCGCGGCGGAACAGGTACGCCGTGGCCTGCGCGCGGCCGAGATTCCGGACCTCACGTACCGCCATGATGAAATCGGTGATCTATCAGGCGCCCTGCGCGATATGACGTCGGCGCTGGCGGCGCGGCTGGATTCCATCGAACGGTTTGCGGCGGATGTCGCGCATGAACTGAAAAACCCGCTGACATCCTTGCGTTCTGCCATCGAAACGGTACAACTGGTAAAAACCAAGGCCGACCGCGACAAGCTGATGGGCATCATCCTGCATGACCTGCACCGCCTGGATCGCCTGATTTCCGATATTTCGGCATCGTCGCGTCTGGATGCCGAATTATCGCGTGAAGACATGGCGCTGGTCGATCTGCGTCCGCTCCTTACGCAAATGGCTGCGACCTATATTTCGCCGCTGGCGCGCCTGCATAAGGATAAAACCGAGAAACCGCGCATTCACCTGCACCTGCCGTCTGAAGACCAGGTGCTGATCGTGCAGGGGCTGGAGGGCCGCCTGGCGCAGGTTTTCCGCAATTTGATTGATAATGCCCTGTCTTTCTCTCCTGAAGGCGCCGCCGTCACCATCCGCGTCGAGCGCGATGAGCCCCGCCGCCAGTGGAAAGTCATGGTAGAAGACAAAGGCCCCGGCATACCCGAGGGCAAACTGAACAGCGTCTTCGACCGCTTCTATTCCGAACGTCCGGCGGGCGAAGCCTTCGGCAAACACTCCGGTCTAGGCCTGTCCATCGCCAAACAGATTGTAGACGCGCATAAAGGCCGCATTTATGCTGAAAACATCGTGAACGCAAATGGCGAGCGCACGGGCGCCCGCTTTACCGTCGCCCTCAACGCCCTCGGCTAACCCATCACCATAGTCCCTGCCGTCACCCCGGCCCCCGAGCCGGGGTCCAGCTTTCTCTAAACGTGGCGATAAAGCTGGATTCCGGGTCAAGCCCGGAATGACAATAAAAAGCTGCTGTGATCGATGTATTGGCTATGATTAAATACATCATGCCCGCGACAAAAATATCTGCTTCAAAACGCAAAATCATCTTCGTAACCGGCCTGTCCGGTGCGGGCATGACATCTGCCTTAAAAGTACTGGAAGATTTCGGCTATGAAGTCTTCGATAACTTCCCGCTGTCCTTCATCGAGCATCTGGCCAAGGAAAAGGGGCATGAGGACAGCCACGTTGCCTTTGGCCTCGATACCCGCGCACGTGGGTTTTCGCCTGAGGATGTGGTCAGGAAAATCGAGACTCTGCGAAAAAACAGGAAAAACGATGTTCAATTGTTGTTCATGAATGCGGGCAACACCACACTGCAAAAACGTTATTCCGAAACGCGCCGGTCCCACCCGCTGGCCAAGGACCGCCCGGTGCTGGACGGCATCCGCCAGGAACGCGGCTGGCTTAAAACCCTGATGGAACGCGCCGATCTTCTGGTCGATACGACGGATCTTTCCATTCATGATCTGCGCCGCCTGCTGCAGGGATCTGTGCATCCCGATCCGGCTAAAAAGAAACTGGCGGTCACCGTGATGTCGTTTGGTTTCAAAAACGGTGTGCCGCGCGAATCCGACATGGTGCTGGATGTGCGGTTCCTCAAAAATCCACATTGGGACGCTAAACTGCGCCCGCTGACCGGCAAGGATAAAAAAGTTCAGGCTTACATTCAGGACGATGCCGATTACGCCGCCTTCCTGAAACACACCAAAGAAATGCTGAAATTATTGCTGCCACGCTATGCGGACGAAGGTAAATATTACTTCACGCTGGCCGTAGGCTGCACCGGCGGCAAACACCGTTCCGTCCATCTGGCCGAGGAACTGGCCGCCGACATAAAAAAGGGCGGCTACACAACCACCCTGCGTCACCGCGATCTGGAATGATTACATGCCCGGATTGGGCCTGTGCGGCACGGGTGGCGTTGTCGAACTGCGCAGTTCACTGCGGCGCTCGATTTTCGTACCGGATTCAGGAATCAGATCGAAAGACGGGTCCTCAACGCGCTTTAAAAGCCTGTCGCGATAAGGTTCTTCAATCTGCAAAACAAAAGCAATATCGGATGTGCCTTTACTCTGGCCATCTGCGGCATGCTCCTGGAATTTGAAAATGATGAAATGACTGTCATCCGTCAGGTGATAATGCATCGTACGCAGTTCCTTGCCGATGCGGTGATTTAAGGCATCACCATTGAAAAAATCCTTCAGGTTTTCGCCGAACAGGCGGCTTTCTGCGGCCGAGCCGGCCTCACCCAGCATCAGCGTGGCCGCCAGATGCTTTTCGCCTTTTGCGCTCTCGACAATGCGTACGATGCCGCTATTGGCGGCAATATCAAAAGGCAGGAAGTGGGTATCAATCGAAAAAGGCATAATGGCGTATTCTTATGTTTGCTTTTGCTAGGTTTTCCCTTTATTTCTACCAGCGAAAAGTTAATTCACCCTTTAAAAAACCGGGGTTTTTAGGAGATTTGAAATGAGCCAGGCTGCGATGCAACCCGTTGATAACGATTACAAAGTTAAGGATATCGGCCTGGCCGACTGGGGCCGTAAGGAAATTGCCATCGCCGAAACCGAAATGCCGGGCCTGATGGCCCTGCGCCGCGAATATGGCACCTCCAAACCGCTGAAAGGCGCCCGTATCGCCGGCTGTCTGCATATGACCATCCAGACCGCCGTCCTGATCGAAACCCTGACGGCCCTGGGCGCTGAAGTCCGCTGGAGCTCCTGCAATATCTTTTCGACACAGGACCAGGCTGCCGCCGCGATTGCCGCGACCGGCGTTCCCGTCTTTGCCTGGAAGGGTGAAACGAATGAGGAGGCCGACTGGTGCATCGAACAAACCATCATCGGCCCCAATGGCTGGCGTCCCAACATGGTTCTGGATGACGGCGGCGACCTGACATTGATGATGCACAACAAATTCCCCGAGCTGCTCAAAGACGTAAAGGGCATTTCCGAGGAAACGACGACCGGCGTCCACCGCCTGTATGAAATGCACAAAAAAGGGCAACTGAAAGTCCCGGCGATCAATGTGAACGACAGTGTCACCAAATCCAAATTCGACAATTTGTACGGCTGCCGCGAATCTCTGGTCGATGGCATCAAACGCGCCACCGATGTGATGATGGCCGGTAAGATTGCCGTCGTCTGCGGTTACGGCGATGTCGGCAAGGGCTCCGCAGCGTCCCTGCGCTCGCAAGGCGCGCGCGTGGTTGTCACCGAAATCGACCCGATCTGCGCCCTGCAGGCCGCGATGGAAGGTTACGAAGTCCAGACGCTGGATGATGTCGCATCCAGGTCCGATATTTTTGTGACCGCCACCGGCAATGTCGATGTGATCACGCTGGATCACATGCGCCAGATGAAGGATCGCGCGATTGTCTGCAATATCGGTCACTTCGATTCCGAAATTCAGATCGCATCGTTGCGTAATTACAAATGGCACAACGTAAAACCGCAGGTCGATGAAGTCGAATTCCCGGATGGCAAGCGCCTGATCGTTCTGGCCGAGGGCCGTCTGGTGAATTTGGGTTGCGCCACCGGCCACCCGTCCTTCGTCATGTCATGCAGCTTCACCAACCAGACGGTGGCGCAGATTGAACTGTGGACCAACACATCGGCCTATAAGATCGGCGTCTACACGCTGCCCAAGCATCTGGACGAAAAAGTCGCTGCCCTGCACCTTGAAAAACTGGGCGCAAAGCTGACCAAACTGTCCAAAGAACAGGCGACATACCTGTCGATCGGCGAGGAAGGCCCGTATAAGCCGGATACATATCGGTATTGATCAATTGGGTGCATACGTGCATTGCGCATCGGCTTGCGCAAAGCGGACCATGTCTCCAGCTTCGGTTTTGAGCTCGACCGCCTTAAGGTCTTTTGGCGATTGCATAAGGCTGGGGACAGAGACCGTACCCCGATAGGTTACGCCTTTGACCGTACACTCGGCCCGAAACTGAGCGTAGGCAGGGCCGTTGGCGTCCGTTTCAGCGGGCACACCCGCATTCGATTCAATCTGGTTCAGTGGGGCCGTATCGTTCGTGGGCGTCAAAAGCCCGTCAAAATACAGGATCGACCCTGCAGTAAACAAAACCAGCAGGCACATGATGATGCCAATACGCATGTTTTTTGTGATCATGGTTTCACTCCTTGTCTCAATCGGTTAATCACGAATAGGGGCAAACTGACACTGAGCGCCGCTTAAACGCACGGTATACACCTGTCCCGTTGCGTCATCTTTCAGATTGATGCTGGTGATTTTCCGTGGATCGGCCGCGACATCCACGGCAATCCTGCCGTTAATGACGGCGCCGCCCGGTATCCGGCAACTGGCCTGATAAAGCCCGGCTGCGGATGGGTAATGCACAGGCGCAATTGCCGGTGCAACGCCTGCCGCCGGAGCCGCAGCAGACACCGTCGTGGCCCCCTGCAATTCCGGCACGTGATCACTATCGTCCTTCCATGCCAGGTCGGGGCGGCCATGCGATGCGGCATAGGCGATGCCTATGAAAATCAGCAAAATAATAAAAACGCCGCCAAAAGCCGCATTTTCACGTCTGGTGCGCGATCGCATATTGGAAACTCCTTATCAGGAAGACCAACATCGTTTCGATTAAAAAAGTTTCCTAAAACTTACCGGACCGGCCGATTTTCAGGGCGGCGACTACCCTTCAAATGCGCCGGCATGAATGCCCGTTTCGGCAGACAGGGTCCTGAAGACGGATTGTTTGTCCAGCGCCCCGCCACGGCCATGATCCATGACATGCCGCGCCATGGCGCCGTCCATAACGATGATGGATTTATCGGGCTGGTTGCGTTTGCGCATATGCTCGGATGTGAGTTTCACGATCATCTCGCAGATTGCATCGGGCACGGCGATACCGTGATGCGCTTCGTATCCCGGTTTGATGGCCTTGAGGATCGTCACCGTGGCCGCATCGTCGGGCGCTGCCAGGTGCACCTGCTGGAACCGGCGGTCCATGGCTGGATCAGCCGCCACATAAACACGATGCTCGTCCTTGGTCGTGGCGCCGATGATGTTGATATCGCCTACCGTCAGGTACGGCTTCATCACTTCGGACAGACCCTTGTATGCCGATCCTTCGCAGGACGGCATGATGGTATGGATTTCATCGATAAACAGGATGAATTTCGACTGTTTGGGATCGTGGTACCGCTCGGCAATACCTTTGACCAGCGGGATAAAACGGCCCTGGAATTCGGAAATCGATCCGGTGCCCGCACTCATGCTGGCAAGGTCGATTTCAAGGACGCGCGCACCTTTCAGGTAATCCGGCACATTACCCTTGACCACCTGTTGTGCAAGCCCGATCACCAGCGCGGTTTTACCGACACCGGCAGGTGCCAGAAGCATGACGTTTTTGCGTCCCTTCTGCAGTAAAATCAGGGTTGTCAGTTCAATTTCCGCATCCCGGCCGGTAATAGGATCGAACCGGTTTTCCCGCGCCAACGCCGTCAAATCGCGGCAATAGGTGTGGATCAGGTCTTCAAGCTGGTCGTCGGAAATTTTGTATTTCGCCATAACACTTGCGATTCTAATCGGGATTCGTGTTAAACAACAGCCATGGAAAAACTGTTTTTAGGCGAAAGCGCCTTTTACTGGAGCGCCGCAAAACCGGACGACCTGCCACCGCCGGAGCGGCCGGAAGTCGCATTCGC
>Ga0206107_1000400_pt1 | contig 19613 bp, 17 predicted proteins | sample 2B0metagenome_FD_148652 | JGI IMG/M metagenome (GOLD analysis project Ga0206107, IMG submission 148652) | Enriched microbial communities from leaf-cutter ant dump, University of Wisconsin, Madison, United States - 2B0 | ecosystem: Environmental > Terrestrial > Nest > Insects nest > Nest dump...
GTGCCAAGCAGGTGCTGCGGCAGATGCCGCCGGTCGTCTGCGTCTTAAAAACGGCCAATGCCCGTGCCACGTCAACATATTAACGACTACTCCCTTGTTGACTGGTATATATAAAGCGCTGAGGCCGAGGGCTTTCATCAAAGTGCTCGGTATTACCCGAAGTAGAAGGTGCCCGATGAAAACGACTGTGGCGTTGCGTGTTCTGAAATGCTGATTGGGTTGTCGGTCCTGTTGTTTTGCTTTCAGGAGCGGGTTGTTCGCCGAGTTTAGCCTCCAGTATTTGCAGTCGTCGCTTCAGCTCTTCGTTTTCTTCTTGTTGTTTTTTATCTTTTTCTTCTTGTTCCCTCTGGCGTTGTTCAGATTCTTCTCTCCATCTTCTTTCCTCTTCTTTCTGTCTCCTTTCCTCTTCCGCTTCCCGTCGCAAACGTGCATTTTCTCGGCATATCTGACTATGCTCGGTGATAAACTCCGGTAGGTCGCCCGCCATCACAGCGTGCGCATTGGCGGCTATCTCACCCAGCCCCTGGCCTTCTGCGGCATGCTCTGCACCGTCCGGCTGCTGCTCCATGCTCTCTAAAATGATCTTGGCATACTGCTTTGGATCGGCGGCTTCCCCTAGCCAGCTTTCCTCCAGCTCCAACAGATGAATACTCTCTAAAATCGGCAAAATTCCCGCAACACGGTGCGGTGCATCCCGATGAAACAGTTTACGCCGCAGCCAAGCAGAAAGGGAGCGCATGTCATAGATCCGCAGCATGTAGTCCACAGCACGGGCAAAAGCATGCGTATGCAGCTCCATCGACACAGAACGCTGATGCAGCACGAGTGTCTGCTCAGCGGAGGCCGGCTCGTCGTTATGGGATACGACTTGACTAGCCTGTTGGGCGGCAGGCGGTGTCTTGGGTAGGGCTGGCTCTGCCTCAGTGGATACGTTGGCAGGCGCCGCCGGTAAGCCTTGCGTCCATTGCCAGTGGTTGCGTGTGGCGCTGACGCTCTGGGCAAGGGTGGCTTCCCGCCATGCTTGGGGGTGCGCCTGTACCCATTCGCCTAACCATGTCCACCCCTGTTCCAGGGTGGCCGCCAGCAGGTAATAATGGGTTTGACGGGCAGGTGATAAATCCAATGTGGGTGCTTGCAGGGCCATCTGCACGGCATAATAGCCGTTCGGCAGGGCCGTGGCGAATAACGCCAGCAAACATAGAGTGTGTTGGGATGGCGGCGCCGCATCACAGCCCGCCTCACGCGCCAGCGGCATCAAAGCGGCCCGCCAGTGACGGCATAACTGGGTGTGTTCTTCATAAGACAGGTTTTCCCACGCTTGTGCAATACGTCCCACATCTTCCCAGACCGAGAAATTACCCGCGGGCCTGCCACCGGTCGCCGTGAGCAGCTGCTGCCATGGCACGGCCGCTCTGGCTATCTGTTGTGTCCACACGACAGCGGCTTGTGCGGCTGCATTCTCCATGTCGCTCAAAGGAACACCCTGCAACGTGGATTGAAGATACGTCAGCACCCACCAGAGATAAAAGACGGTTAACACCGGTCGGATTTTTTGAGGATCCAGCACGTTATCCTGTAACGTGGTTAATAGCCAGTTTAATACCACCACCGGCGCCTGTTGCATCACACGGTACGGACGTCCTTCGGTTTCCAGTAAAAGCTGCCAGGCATCTTCTGGCAGCATCCCTGCCTGCGGCGCCCACTCCAGTACATGGAATACGGTCTGCCAAGGTGAACGCAGCGCAGCCTCTTCCGACTGCAGCAGCCAGTTTTTCCGAAACGTCTGCCAGGCGGTGAGGTGAGCTTCCCAGACGTCGCGCATTTGACGGAAAAGCTTGGCGGAGCGCCCGCCCTGTAACTCTTCTGACGGAGCCGATTGCACCTCCATCGTCTGGATTTGTGCCAACAAGGTAGTCAAGGCATGTGTACCGCTGAGCCAGAGTTGCAGGATAGCGCCGTCTTCGTGCGGCAGCCGTCGCGGTGCGCCATGATAGCTATGCAACTGTTGTGCCTGTTGCAGCCAGGCCAGCGCCTGCTGGCGAAGCAGCAGCATCTGGTGGGCCGTGTTGCGTTGCTGCACTAAAGCGACATGGGTGTAGCGGGTATGGGCATAGGCAATGCGTACCTGCATCAGATAACCCTTCGGTGTCTGAGTACTTTGCGTGAGCCAATCCCGCAGATGTTCCCATAAATGGGTACGCCTCCAGCCGTCAATCTTTATATGGAGTCGGTCGAAGCTGAACGGTGCCAGCGCTTGTTCCCACTGTTTGCGAGCATCGGCTTCCACGGCGTGAAGTTGCTGTTCCAGGATAGCGTGAATGACCGCCGTGTCGGTGAAAGCTTCGGGTAAAGCAACCCCTTCCCGCTCTGCCATACAGGCAAATAAAGCGCCAAAAAACGCACGGGTTACTCTCCCGTCACGCACCGCATTCCATTGGGCGGCCAGCTGCACGATGCGCGCCTGCCGCCGTGAGGAAGCTTCGGAAGGCGGCGTCTGCCGCTGAGGGCTTTCCGCCAAGTCAGGTACGCTGTCTTCCAAGGAAATTTCCATAATGGCAATACGTCTTAAAATCTGGTCGTAGGGCTTTTCATCGGCCCAAAGAGGGTTTCCTGCCGCCAAGTCTGCCTCTTGGGCATCCTGCCTGGGCGGCTGTTGAAACAACGCTTCCCGTTCTCGTACATACTGTTGCGATAGCGCTGCTAAGTCACGGTGTAGGTGTTGAATATCGTTTTCAACATGCTGGATAACCCGCCATTGGGGCTCGAGGTGAGGATGCGCTTCCGCCGTCACACACGTCAACCAGAGACGCTCCAGAAAGCGCTCCAACAAGGCAAAATAAAGGGTATACGCTTCCAGCGGGGTACGGTCGCCCTCGAGCCATTGACGATAGGTTTCTACCTCAAGCATGACAAGCGGCTGCCACGGCAGATCAGAAGAACACTTCATCGGCATCGCCTGATTCACGATGGTCTGTAGGCTCTCCTGCCATGGATGTAAGGCCGCTATCCACCGTCGTATCTCAGCTTGCTGAGACGTGGACAGATGGCGAAGCAGTGGGTCAAGTCCGCCCAGGGTTTGCAGTAAAAAATGCCAATGGTAAGGGGTCAGTACCGCATTGTCTTCGGCCAGTAAGGCGGTACGGATAGCAGCACGCCATTCGGGCCGATGCTGTTCCCACCATGCAGCAAACCCCGTCCACTGTCTGGCAGATAAACTGTGTTCCCTGAAAATATCGGGAAACTGCTCCCAAACGGTCCGTAATAAAGGCCGGACGGCCTCAGGCGCACTGCCTGCCTGGGTTAGCCATTGCAGGAAGGTTTCCAGTGCCATGCGGCGGCTTTCTTCCTCGGAAACAGCCTGCTGGGCAAAGCGAAGGAGCGCATCCCCCAGAGATGCCGCGTCATAAGCGGCATAAGGCTGAGCCATATTAAGCAGGGCTAAGGCGTCATCTCGGTGCAAAGGCGGTAACGGATAAGCGGAAAGGAAAGGCGCCGTCGTTGAGACGGCTGCTTGTTCAGCTACTTTATGTTCTAAAGCATCAGGACGAGCCGTCATGGGACGCATCTCCACTTCATGGGCTTCCATCGGCGGCAAAGCAGCATTTTCGACCGCTTCCAAAAGCGCTTGGGCTTCGGGCAGCCAATCCGTTTCTGAGGCTTCACCAAGTACGGTCAGCACATAGAAAGATATTCGGTTAAAACGTGTCTTGTCGGCTAGAAAATTAAGCAAATTCTCGCTCACATGAGGCCATGCGGCTTCATGGGCTGTATTTTGTAATGTGGTATAGAGCCCTTGTGCCCGCCGCATGGCGTCCTGTAAAGCATCAATCAACCGAGGTAATGGCGGCTCGCCCGTGAATAGCCGTTGAATCACACGCGCCAAACGAGCGGCATCCAGAGCACCTTGTAAGCTATCGTAGAGTGCTCCATAAGAAGAAGGAATTGATGGAGGAACGGTTGTACGCATAGTAACCTCTTCAGTGATACTGAAAACGCTCCGTCAAACCATAGCACTTGACGGCTTTACCCTTAAGAAAACCTTAAGCCCATAGCTTACCGCTTTTGGTAGAAAAATGTCAAGCTGTTCGTGTAAAAAACAAGGCGGTTATGCCGTTTTTAGTATACCGAGCAACAAAAACGGATATATTTTTATAGGGATACTCATAAGCTTTCTCAAACCATTGGATGATATTGTTTTGGTTTGACACACAAACTCAATTACAATTGCTTTAATTCCTATTTTTGTATTATACTTACCCAACCTTTATTCTTGCTAAAAATTAACCAAAAAGAAGAATTACATGACAGAACATGCGGATATTTATTCAACAGCATCTGCTAAACTTCGTCCCTGGCTCATCTGGACATTAGGGTGTATTTTTTATTTTTATGAATTTTTACTCCAAGTTTCCCCCAGCGTAATGGGGACATCGCTCATGTCCGATTTTTCTGTTAGCGCTCACGGTTTAGGCATTCTATCCGGCGTATATTTTCTTTCCTATGCAGGTATGCAGATTCCCGCCGGTATCCTTCTGGATCGTATCGGTCCTCACCGTCTGCTGACCGCTGCTGTAGCTGTTTGCGCTGTTTCAAGCCTGACTTTTGGGATAACTGAGCATTTTTATGCAGCGGTGATTGCACGATTCATGATCGGATTAGGTTCTGCTTTTGCTTTTGTAGGCACACTCAAACTCATTGCCAACTGGTTCCCTCCTGAACGTTTTGCACTATTAACCGGCCTCTTGGTTACTGTTGGGATGTTTGGTGCCATTAGCGGAGAATCGCCGTTGGCCTATATGATATCGCATATCGGCTGGCGAAACAGTATGTCCCTATTGGGCAGTATCGGCCTAATATTGGCCATCATTATTTTTCTGGTTATCCGTGATTATCCTGATGGAAAAAAACCGGCTTATCACAGCACATCCCGCTCCGTCATTCGGGACCTCATCCATGTCATAAAAAACAAACAATTATGGTTGGTAGCAATATACGGCGGACTGATGTACATGCCGACACCGACACTTTGCGGTCTTTGGGGCGTTCCTTTTCTCATGACAGAATATCACCTCAGCCCTACTACAGCGGCAGCAACTATTTCATTAATCTTCTTCGGCTGGGCTGTAGGCAGTCCTTTATGGGGCGGCATTTCTGATAAAATAGGAAGGCGTTTGCCGCCAATGATTATCGCTGCCTTTGGCGCACCGCTTACTTTAAGTATTGCTGTCTACGGCTCCATTCATTACATCATCGTTTTGCAGTTATTACTATTTCTGTTTGGCTTGTTTTCCTGTGCCTTTCTCCCTTCTTTTTCTATTGCAAAAGAACTTAATACCGAAGCACATTGTGCTACGGCATTAAGTTTCATGAATATGATGAATATGGTCGGCGTCAGCGTTGCTCAGCCAGCTCTTGGTAGAATATTAGACGCTTTATGGGACGGCAAAATAGCGGATAATGTTCGTGTATACAGCAGCTATGATTATAAATTTGCCATAGCTGCAATGTTGGCCGTCATGCTAATTACCCTGGTTATTCTTCCTTTCATTAAAGATACTTATGCTAGATCCATTGATGCCATTAAAAAATAAAAAGCTTTTTATTAAAACCCACGGATGCCAGATGAATGAATACGATTCAGGTAAAATGTCCGATGTTTTAGGAAAATCGCATGGTTTTATTAAAACAGATAATCCTGTTGAAGCTGACATCCTTCTTTTAAATACCTGTTCAATCCGTGAAAAAGCCCAGGAAAAAGTTTTTTCCCAGCTCGGTGAATGGCGGGAATACAAAATACAAAATCCCCATATTATTATTGGCGTTGGCGGCTGTGTTGCCAGCCAGGAAGGCGAAGCCATTCTGAAAAGAGCACCTTATGTGGATCTCGTTTTTGGTCCTCAAACATTGCATCGTTTGCCAGAAATGCTGGAAGAACGCCTGGCACAGAGAAAGCCTGTGGTAGATATCAGCTTCCCAGAAATTGAAAAGTTTGACAAGCTGCCTGAACCCAAGGCTAACGGCCCGACTGCTTTTGTCTCTATCATGGAAGGATGCAGTAAATATTGCAGCTATTGTGTCGTACCTTATACACGTGGAGAAGAAATCAGCCGCCCTATGGACGACGTTCTGGCTGAAGTTTATCAATTGTCTCAACAAGGCGTTAAAGAAATCAACTTGCTTGGTCAAAATGTCAATGATTATCGAGGCTTAAGACATGACGGCGAAATCGCTGACCTGGCTTTTTTAATTCAGACAATTGCCGCATTGGATACGATTCAACGCATTCGGTTTACAACCTCGCATCCCATTGCCTTTTCGGCCAATCTCATTGCTGCCTATGCTGAAGTGCCCAAACTCGTGAATCATTTGCATCTGCCGGTTCAAAGCGGTTCTGACAGAATTCTGGCTGCGATGAAACGCGGTTATACAAGCCTTGAATACAAAGCCAAAATCCGCCAGCTAAAAAAAGTACGCCCTGATATCCGGCTCTCCTCTGATTTTATTGTCGGCTTTCCTGGAGAAACGGATCAGGATTTTGAAGATACCATGAACTTGATTCAGGAAATCGGTTTTGATAATTCATTCAGTTTCATTTACAGCCCTCGGCCGGGAACACCTGCTGCTTCTTTGCCGGATAACGTCTCTATGGAAACCAAAAAACAAAGGCTTCAGATTTTACAAAACCGCATCATTCAACAAACCCGTGCCATCAGTGAATCCATGGCAGGCAGCATTGAAAAAGTACTTATTACGGGACATGCCAAAAAGAATTCCCGCGAGTTATCCGGACGAACCGAATGCAATCGCGTTGTCAATTTTGCCGGTGATGAGCGTTTGATAGGAGCACTGGTTCCTGTCAAGATTACTGAAGTACGCCCCAATTCCTTAAGAGGCGAGTTGGTGTAATAAACAAAGTGCTCGTATAGCACGAACACCAAAGATATGGTATAGTTTTAGCCCCTGAAACTTTTACCGACATATTTCTATGAATGCAGAATCTATTGCGGTTATGCTGGAAAAAGCTAAAAAAGTCATGCAGCATTCCTATTCACCCTATTCCCAATATCCTGTAGGCGCGTGTTTAAAATCCGATAATGAACAGTATTTTGTTGGAACCAATATCGAAAATGCTGCTTTTGGGCTAAGCACCTGTGCCGAAGCCTCAGCCATTTCTGCCATGGTAAGTGCAGGCTGTTATAAAATCCACGAAATACTCATTGTCGCTGCCAAAGATGCTTTATGTTCTCCCTGCGGCGCCTGCCGGCAGAGAATTCAGGAATTTGCCCTAGAGGAAACCAAAATCCACTTATGCAGCCAACAAGGCTTGCAGCAAACATTAACCATCAACGATCTATTGCCTTATTCATTCAGCGTCCGTAACCTTAAACATTTATCCTTAAAAATAGGAGGAAAGAAATAAACAATGACACAGTCAGCCTATCAAGCCGCCCAAATCCTTCAGGAAAAATATCCGCATTTTGCACCTAAACTGGGAATTGTATTAAGCTCAGGACTGGATAAACTGGTTCTCGAATTAACGGAAAAATTGACGATTGATTATCAGGAGCTTCCAGGATTCCCCCGTCTTACTGTAAAAGGACATGCTGGTAAACTGCACCTGGGTTACCTTAACCAACTTCCTGTTGTCTGCCTGGAAGGACGTACCCATACCTATGAAAGCAATTCCTACGAAGCCGTTAAAACCTATATACGAACGCTGAAATTGTTAGGCTGCGAATACTTCATTGCGACTAACGTTTCAGGTTCCATGAGAGAAGATTTTGCTCCCGGCGACTTGGTATTAATCCGCGATCATATTAACTTCCAGCCAGGCAATCCGCTTACAGGCCCTAACGATGACGACTTCGGACCGCGTTTCTTTCCGCTGGATGAGGCTTACAACCCCGTATTAAATTTGCTTATACAAAATGCAGCTAACGATCTCAATATCACTCTTCACGAAGGTGTTTATATCTCCGTTCTAGGCCCCAACTACGAAACAGCTGCAGAAATCCGTGCTTTCCAGCGTCTGGGAGCTGATGTCGTTGGTATGTCAACCGTTCCTGAGGTTTTAACAGCTAATCACTGCGGTTTAAAAACATCGGTTATTGCTACGATTACCAATTACGCCACGGGCTTAACTCAAGTTGGCCATTCACATGATGCGGTTGTGAAAAAAGCGGCCGAATCTGCTCAGAGAGTCTGCCAACTTATAAAAACTTCTGCGGAAAATTTGTACGAGTTCATCAACAGTAAGGAAAAATAACATGGCGTTATGCAAAGCAGCCAAACTTAAATTACCCCACGGTATCCCTCATTCCTCGCTAGAAAAACTTTTTCTTGCGCACCATACGAAGATTGAATCCTGGTTTCGACGCGAATGGAAGAAAACTCCGCCTCCGCTGACAACTTCTGTTGATCTGCGTAATGAAGGTTTTAAACTGGCTCCGGTAGACACCAACCTGTTTCCTGCTGGATTCAATAACTTAAATCCAGCTTCTTTACCGCTTTGCATCCAGGCAGCTCAAAGCACGATAACAGAAAGAGTACCCTCTTGTACCAAAATTATGCTTATTCCGGAAAATCATACACGTAATCGCTTTTATTTTGATAGCCTGCTAAGCCTTTATGATATTCTTTCAAAAGCGGGTTTCGAAGTACGCATCGGAAGCCTTATGGAAGACCTCAAGACATCCCATCCCATTGAATCTCCTCATTATCCGCCGCTCTATCTTGAGCCGCTGATACGGACTAAAAACCGTATTCACGCCGAAGATTTTGACCCTTGCATCATCCTCCTGAATAATGATCTTTCTTCCGGCATTCCCGATATACTTAACAATATTGAACAGCCCATTTTCCCTAATCCTAAGTTAGGATGGTCTACACGTTTAAAATCCACTCATTTTACCCATTACCAAGCTATTGCCCAAACTTTCGGAGAACTCATCGGCCTCGAGCCGTGGTTTATCTCCCCTTTATTTAACACGCAAACAGAAGTGGATTTTATGGAAGGCATTGCCATGGAAGCACTGGCTGAGAAAGCTGATAAATTGCTCAATGAAATTCGTCAAAAATATCACGAATTTCAAGTTCATCAAGAACCCTTTATTGTCATTAAAGCTGACTCTGGCACTTACGGTATGGGCATTATGATGATAAAAGATGCCAAAGAACTGCTCTCATTGAATCGAAAACAACGAAGCAAAATGGCTGCAACAAAAGGCCATCAGAAAATCACCCATGTTATCCTGCAAGAAGGTGTCTATACCTTTGAATCCGTCGGCAGCGGTGCCAAGCAAGGTGTTGCTGAACCTGTTATCTACATGATTGGGCAGTACGTTGTCGGTGGATTTTACCGCATTCATACTGAAAAAAATAAGGATGATAATTTAAATATGCCCGGTATGCACTTCGAATCCATGGCTTTCAAGGAAGCTTGCAATAACCCTGAAAAAAACGCGGATCCGGAAAAATGCCCTAACCGGTTCTACACTTATAGTGTCATTGCCAGACTGGCTGCATTGGCAGCTGCGAGAGAAGCAGTTGAACTGAAAGAGAGTAAATAAATATGACAAAACCGCTTAAACTTGGCGTCGTCATGGATCCCATTGAAGGGATCCGCCGTCCGCTTTATGAAAGCACGGTACATATCCTGCACGCAGCAGAACAGCAGCACTTTGAAATTGCCTACCTTGCGCAGCCTGAGCTTTTTGTTCTCGACGGAAAAGCGTATGGAGAAGCACGTTTTCTTCACGTTAATAAAGACAACCCTTCATGGTTTAGCGAATATGACAAAAAAACCCTGCCTCTGAGCGATTTCGATATTATTCTCATGCGTAAAGATCCACCTTTCAATATACCTTATATTTACGCGACCTACATCCTTGAATTAGCGGAAAAAGCCGGCACACTTGTTGTTAACAAACCGCAAAGCTTAAGAGACGCCAACGAAAAACTTTTTACAGCCCATTTCCCTCAATGCTGCGCGCCTACACTAGTAAGCTCCAATAGAACGCTGCTGCATGAATTTTGGAAGCAGCAAAGAGCCGTAGTTTTCAAACCCCTCCACGGGATGGGTGGACAAGACATCTTCATTGCAGACGATAAAGAACCCAACGTTACCGTGATTATTGAAATGTTAACACAAAAAGGTACACTGCCTATTTTAGCGCAGCTTTACCTGCCCCAAATCCATGAAACGGGTGACAAACGTATTCTAATGATTGATGGAAAACCCATTCCTTATGCTCTAGCCCGTTTCCCTGCAGAAGGAGAAACGCGAGGCAACCTTGCTGCAGGAGGACACGGTGTCGTTGTGGAATTAAACGAGCGGGATCGCTGGTTATGCAGCCAAATCGGCCCTGTATTAAAAAGCAAACAAATTATGTTAGCTGGTGTAGACGTTATCGGCGATTACATCACTGAAATTAATATTACCAGCCCTACAGGTATTCCATCTATCGTAGAAAAAGTGCCCATCGATATTGCTGGTTTATTGATTAAAACATTGAGAGAAAAATATGATTCGCTCCACACTTGCTAAACAATTATTTCAAACGATGGATAATATTCCGCAGACAGATATCAATATAGCTGTCAACTTGCTTATTCGTACGATGCGGAAAGCCATATGCGAAAAAAGAACCATTGCTATCCGGGGTTTTGGTACATTCAGTCTTCGCTGTCATCCAGCCCGTAAAACCCGCAACCCTAAAACAGGCGCCATTTTCATAAAGGAAAAAAATTACCTGCCGCATTTCAAAGCAGGAAAAATTCTGCAAGAAAAGATTAATCATCCCTCAAACATAGTGCAACTCTCATAAATCACATTAATTCCATATCGGCATTGAAAAATAACGAAAAATACCTTTTTTAAAAAATTAATTTTTAATTAATTCTATTATTTAACACTATTCGAAAAAAATAAGTATTTAGTTAATTTTCTGTAGTATTTTTAACAATAAAATCGTTTAAATTTTATTTTAAAAATGACTAACCGAATCCGCCAGAATAAATTAGAAAAAGCAGGTTTTACTGAACGGCTTGATGCTGCTCTTACACGAGCAGGATTTCCTCCTAAACATAAAGGCAGAATTCAGCTGCTTGCAGATTTGATGAACCTCAGCCACCGAGGAGCGGGAAAATGGTTAGACGGACAAACAACACCTCCATTAAAAAAATATTCTATTTTAGCAGAAAAACTTCAGATCAACACAGAATGGCTTAAAACAGGGAAAGGCAACATGATCAATGAAGATTCCAATAACCCTTTGCCTTCTCCTGTTTCTACAAAAGAAGTACCTCTATACACCATAGAGGACCTTAAAAATCCTTATCGTAACCCTTCACAAACCATTACCTGCTATACCTCTTGCGTTGGTAAAGCTTTTGCATTTCGTATTGACAGTGAGGCTATGTCGCCGCGTTTCCCGTCAGGAAGTTTAATCCTTGTGGATACCGGCAGACAGCCCAAAGACGGTGATTTCGTTCTGGCTGAAGTGCCCTCCCAGCCAATTCCGCAATTCAGACAATTGTTCATTGCTGGAGAAATGAAATACCTTGATGCGTATAACCCCAAATTTGATCGCTTGATACTCCACCCTCATGATAAAATCCTTGGCGTTGTTATTCAGTCGGTATTATTGTTTCGTTAGGTTATACCCATGCTCTTTAGAAATGCTCAGTTTTCTCTGTCGTCATTGCGAGCCGAAGGCGAAGCAATCCAGTTCGGATATCCCCTTCACGCTTTGTTCTGGATTGCCGCGGAGCAAAAGCTCCTCGCAATGACAGCTGTAGAAAAAACGGCATTTTGAAGTGACTTGGGTATATAGCTTAATGCTAACGGCCCAATGCCTTACTTTTCTCAGCTGCAATTTTTACAGCATCAATAAATAATTCATTCACTTTATGCTTCTCTAAGGACGACAATGCGGCTTCTGTTGCTCCGCCTTTTGAAGTGACCTGGATTCGAAGTTCTGCTGGCGAATGCTTGCTTTCTGCAGCTAACCGGCTGGCACCAAGAAAAGTCTGAAGCGCAAGCTGCCGTGAGTTTTCTGGAGACAATCCCAGTTCTTGCGCCGCTTTATCTAAAGCCTCAATAAAATAAAAGACATAAGCAGGCCCGCATCCTGAAACTGCTGTTACTGCATCTAACTCCTCTTCCTTCTCAAACCAGACTATCTGGCTGACTGATCCTAAGAGGATCTCAGCCTTTTCTCTATCACCAGACGTTACACCACTCAACGCTGCAAGGCCTGTTATACCCTCACCAACCAAAGCCGGTGTATTAGGCATGGCACGTATCAAACGATTATGACCAGAAAACCATTGACTTAAACAATCCAGGCGAATGCCTGCTGCAATACTGATAATCAATGAATTTCGTGATAAATAAGGCGCTAATATCCGAGCTGCTTCTGACATATCCTGGGGCTTTACAGCCATTAAAATTACATCATATTGTTCAATGGATTGATCAGGGTGCTCCTTAACAAGCATACCACCGCCCCATTGCCTTTGAAGCTGTTCGCGCCGTTCAGCATTGCGCTCAATCACAGCAATTTCTGAAGGCTCAAAACCTTGCGCCAAATAGCCGCCCAAAATGGCAGACGCCATATTACCGCCGCCAATAAAAACTGTTTTCATTACACCCAATCTCTTTCTACAAGGAAATTTTCATACAAACGTGCTTCAATTGTTCCCGATCCTGGCTGCCAATCATAATCCCAACATACTTCAGGCGGCAGCGACATCAAAATAGATTCTGTACGTCCTCCGGATTGCAAACCAAATAACGTACCACGATCATAAAGTAAATTAAATTCTACATAACGGCCGCGCCGCAGCTTCTGGAAAATCTTTTCCCGTTCTCCAAAAGGCATGGCATGGCGCTTTTCAACGATTGGCAAATATGCATCAATGTAACTATTTCCTATGCTTTGAATAAATGCAAAACATTTTTCAAAATCCCATACGTTCCAATCATCAAAAAATAATCCGCCAATGCCGCGAGGTTCCTGACGATGCTTCAAATAAAAATACTCATCACAGGACTTCTTAAGTTTGGGATAAATTTCCAGCCCAAAAGGATCACACGCTTTTTTGGCTGTTTCATGCCAATGACGGCAATCTTCTTCAAAACCATAATAAGGCGTCAAATCATAACCGCCGCCAAACCACCAGGTTTCTTCACCTGCCGCAAAAAAACGTACATTGGCATGGGAAGTAGGAACATAAGGATTATCAGGATGAACCACTAATGACACACCTAAAGCCTCAAAAGGTTTTCCAGCGCATTCAGGACGCATGGCAGTAGCTGATGGAGGTAAAGCTTTACCTGAAACATGCGAGAAGTTAACGCCTGCCTTTTCAAATATCCGGCCTTCCTTCAACACAGAAGTTATCCCTCCGCCAGCCAATGGCTGGCTACCGTCACGTTCCCAGTGATCTTCATGAAATGCGCTTTTTCCATCTGCTTCAGATAAAGTACGACAGATATTCTGCTGCAGCGTTAACAAATATGTACGGACAGACTTTACTGCTTCGTCCTCCAATTAGACAACTCCTAATTCTATAAGACGCTCTTTCAAAAATGAACCTGCAGTATGTTTCTCAGATAAAACAACCTCAGGATGAGGATGCAGAAATAAAGGCATCGAAAGCCGGGATATATTTTCGCTGTCAGCAGGATTAATTACCCGATGCAATGTGGAGCGATACGTACCTTCTGTACACATCTCCAGCATATCGCCGATATTCACCACCAGACACGCACGATCACAGGGTACATCATACCACTGATTATTCATATCCAGCACTTGCAAACCTGAAGCTGTAGCTCCAACCAATACGGTCAACAAGTTAATATCCCCATGAGCAGCAGCACGAACAGCATCAGCAGGTTCTCCTCCGGTTAACGGTGGATAATGAATAATGCGCAGCATGGTTGACTCACTGTCTTCAATCATCTGACTCAAAGGCATTGAAAGCTTTTTAATCACATATTCAGGAGAATATGCCTCAACCCATTTTAATAAGGTTACTGCAACCTTATTTAATGCTTGATAAAGCCTTTTCGTTTTGTCAGAAAGCTCGGCAGGATACAATCCCCAGGGATAAATCTGAAAATACTCTTTCAAGTCTTTTTCAGAATAACCTTTCGCTTTTTCGGAAACATCTATCGGAAAAAAACCATCCTGAGTTTCGCGGTTAAACAAATAACGTTTTTTATAATCTGAAGCAAAAAACCCTTCCCATTCTTGATAAACATCATCAATTAACTCCTGGTCAACTGGATGATTATATAAGACCCCAAACCCTGTATCCTTTAATGATTGGGTAAACAATTCTGGCGCGTTTTTTGCAGAATAATCAACTTTCAATACTTGCACAATTCCTACCTCAATATACTCTAGTGACTTCAAAATGCCCTATATCGGGTATATACCCAAGGTCTTTGGAAATGCAATTTCTCCTACTGACGTCATTCCCGCCTTCCCCGTCATTCCCGCGAAAGCGGGAATCCAGTAACGGTGCTGATTATCGCTCTGGATTCCCGCTTTCGCGGGAATGACGACAATGCCGACGGAGAAAACTTGGCATTTTGAAAGACGATGGGTATAACAACCTTTCAATACCGGAATTATTATACCAAACCCTTGACCTAAACGCGAGAATACGCTAACATGCCGGGCTTATTATCTTGATAGCCGAGGTGGCGGAACAGGCAGACGCGCCGGACTCAAAATCCGGTGATGGTGACATCATGTGGGTTCGACCCCCACCCTCGGCACCAGATCCTTTATTCATTAAAATTACAAACCCAGCTCACTATGTGAACCAAGACGGACAAGTATAAGACTACCTTGACTAGGTTTTTGATAAATTAGGACCAAATCTGGTTTAAAATGGCAATCACGATGATCTGCCCATTCTCCGTTTAAAGCATGATCATAATATTTTTTTGGGAGTTTTTTGTCTTCAGCCAATTGCTTAACGAAAGACAAAAGCTCTTTTTCAAAAAATTCTCGATTTTTAGAAGCTTTTTTCTCGCGCTTGAAATCCTTCTTAAAACGCGCAGTATACTTAATCGTTCTCATTTAAACTGCTGAGAAGGTTATCTATATCCTCGACACAGGTTACTTTTCCCCGCCGCGCATCCCTCATTGCCTGAATCGTTTTTTCATTAGGGATAAGTGGTTCAAAAGGTAGAGCTTTCTCCTGAACAACACGTGCCAACATCAATCGAAAAGCATCGGACAAAGTTAATCCCATAGCTTCCAAGATAATAGAAGCTTCTCTTTTTAGACTATCATTAACACGAGCACGAACAACAGCATTAGCAATCATAATTTCAACCTCTACTGTGCTACAGTGTAGCACAAATTAACCTTTTGTCAAATCAAGCCGACAATACACAAAACTATTCATTTCAATTCCACTCTCTTGATAGAGAAAAAGCTTTCACAGGCTCAACCAGGTACTTTAATAAAATCAACCAAGACCAGCCAAGAATGAATACGCAGCTATATAACGCTGTCCAGCCGATGTAACCTTGAATAATCGTTCCTACAGGTCCTGCAATCATGCGGGGAGTCAATGCAACTGCTGTCATAAAAGCAAAATGCGTTGCTGTATAGCGATGCTGACACATGGACATGATTAATGCCATTAAAGCTGTGGTAGACATGCCGGCTGCCAGATTATCCATAACAACGGCAATGGTTAACATAACGTGGTCCTTGCCAACAAAAGCCAGTAGGACAAAAGTCAGAACCGAAATACTTTGAATAATGCCAAACCATACCAACGATCGAAGTAACGACAAACGCAGCATCAAAATACCTGCTATAAAAGTACCGGCAATCGCTGCAATTACACCGCCCATTTTGTTGACAGCACCTACCGTTGCCAAATCAAACCCCATGCCTTCAATCAGAAAAGGTGCTGACAGTGTACTGCTCATCGAGGTAAATGCTTCAGCCAATTTATATAAAAAAATAAAAATCAGCAATCCCAAAGCAGCATCCTGACGAAAGAAAGCAGTCAACGAAGAAAGCAACGAAATATCCTTATCCTTTTCATTCGGCGCAGCAGCATCGGTTGAAGGTCCCAATAAATTGGCTAGAATGCCTATGAACATTAATAGAGACATACACTGATAAGTCAATTTCCATCCGTAATATTGCGCCATAATCAAGGCGGCACCGCCTGAAACCAATAAAGCAATGCGATATCCTGCCGTTGCAGCAGCATTCCCAAGCCCGCGTTCTTCCGGTAAAAGTAGTTCCGTTCTGTAAGCGTCAATGGCAATATCCTGAGAAGCTGAAAGAAAAACAGCCGCAGCAGCGATGATAATGATCACTATCAAGTTATCGGCAGGGTTCAAAAATGACAAACTGAATAATAGAAAGACTAGCCCTGTTTGAGTTAGCAGGATCCACCCTCGCCTCCTTCCCAAATTCCATGGTGAAAAACGATCCATCAGAGGTGCCCAGAGAAATTTAAAACTATAAGGTTGGGCAATCAACCCCAACATGCCAACAATAACAATATTAACAGCACTGGAGCTAAACCAGGCTTGTAAGGTCGAACCAACCAGAGAAAATGGAAGACCAGAAGAAAAACCTAAAGCAAAAAGAATAATAAAACGGCGTTTCATAGGTTTATTGAAAAAATCTCCTATCCTCTCTTGAAAGATAGGCTGATACCTCGTTAGTTTTTAAGCTTGCGTTACGGGAGGTATTATGTGGGAAACCTGGTTTTTCGTCATTGCGAGGAATGAAATGACGAAGCAATCCAGAGCGAAGCTTGAATAAAGCATCTGCACTAGATTGCCACGACCTGCTTCGCTACACTTGCAGGTCTCGCAATGACGCCAAAGATATTTCCGTATCAGCGATACTTCAGCTAAGCCAGTCAATCACTGCTTCGCAGAATCTGCAGGTTTAACAGCAATCAAATGGATTTTGAAAACCAATGTTTCATTTGGGCCGATAGGACCGCCAACCCCTTTTTCACCATAAGCCAGTGAAGAAGGAATATAAACCTCCCAGGTAGAGCCTTCATTCATTAATTGCAAAGCCTCTGTCCAGCCTGGAATAACCTGGTTAACTTCGAAAGTTACTGGTTTGTGCGTATTCTCAGTAGTGTCAAACACCTTACCGTCAATGAGGGTACCCGTATATTCAACGGTTACTGAATCGGTTTTAGCCGGTTTAGGACCTTTACCTTCTTCGATGACTTTATATTGTAATCCGCTTGGAAGTGTTACAACACCCGCTTTCTTTTTATTAGCTTCTAAAAAGGCTTCACCATCTTTCTTGTTTTTCTCAGCGAGCACTTTAAACTGTTCTGCTCTTTTTGCCATCATTTCAGACTGGAACTGCTTCAGCACTTCCTGCATTTCTTGATCGGTCATCTTCAATTTTTTACCCTCTAAACCATCTTCTAAACCATTTAAAAACACCAATGGGTTAATCTGTATACCCTGGTCTTTAAAATTACTGCCAATATCTGCACCAATAGTATAGCTTAGTTTATCTTTATCAGTTTTAAGCTCATCAGCCGATGCACTGAAGGCTGTCAGCATAAAAAAACCTGCTGCTGCCGCTATTGCCGGCATCATCAATCGGTATTTCATATATTCTCCCCAAGCTCATTTGAAATTTTAACTATTTCATTTTGCCTTATTTATATTTAAAAAGCCACTGTTCTTCAAAGTTTTTTTTGGTTAATCTATACACCTATGATGTTATCTCTTAGTACTTTAAAAAACAGACGTCACGAAAAAAGAATTTTTACTCACCGTCTGATCGTAGTGTATATTTTTATTGCACTTCTGGTTGGTTTCTTAATCGGAAGACTTTTTTATTTACAAATCTTTGAGCACAAAAAATATACGACATTATCCCAAAAAAATCAGCTGAACATTATACCCATTCCGCCAACCCGCGGCGTCATTTATGACCGCAACGGCGTACTGCTGGCTGAAAATATTCCTGCCTACAACCTTGAAATCATTCCTGATCATGTAAAAAATTTAACGCAGACAATCGAAAAATTGCAACAATTAGTTCCTTCTATTGACAATGAAGACGTAAAGACTTTTGACAAATTAAAACGCCAGCACCGTTCATTTGATTCTATCCCTTTACATTTAAGCCTGACACCAGAAGAAGTGGCTGTTTTTTCTGTCAACCAATATCGTTTCCCCGGCGTATCTATCAAAGCGAGGCTTATTCGTCATTATCCTTTAAAAGAATTGTTTTCCCATGTACTTGGGTATGTTGCCAGAATCAGTCAGACAGAGTGGGAAAAGCTCGATCGGGTCAACTACAGTGCCACTAACTTTATAGGAAAAATCGGCATCGAGAAATATTACGAGAATATCTTGCATGGGACAGTCGGCTATGAACAAGTTGAAACGGATGCCAGCGGGCGAATTGTCCGGACATTGCACAGAAAAGCGCCAGAACCTGGTCAGGAACTTTATCTGACCATTGACAGCCGTTTGCAACAAACCGCTGAAGAAGCTCTTGGAGAAAACCGCGGTGCTGTTATTGCCATTATCCCTGATACAGGCGAAATAGTAGCAATGGTGAGCAAACCAGGTTATAACCCTAATCTTTTTGTACGCGGCATCCCTCAAAAGGTTTTCAACGAACTTGCTCGTTCTCCCGATCAACCTCTTTATAATAGAGCTATTCGCGGACAATATCCTTTTGCTTCGACTATCAAACCTTTTTTCGCCATCGGCGCTCTTGAACAAGGGATCGTTAGCTCTACGTATAAAATCTATGATCCGGGATGGTTTAAACTACCCACAAGCAGCCACCGCTATCGTGATTGGCGCAAAGGAGGTCATGGCTGGGTGGATGTTACCCTGGCCATTATTGTTTCATGCGATACTTATTTCTATAATCTTGCCAGTCTGACAGGCATTATCCGTATGGGCAGCACCTTAAGGAAATTTGGTTTCGGGCAGCTCACCGGGATTGATATGGGAGAGGAACTGCCAGGATTGGTTGCCTCTCCTGAATGGAAAAGAGCTGTGAAAGGCGCTTCCTGGTATCCTGGGGATACTATTGCCACAGGGATTGGTCAAGGCTATATGTTAACAACCCCGCTGCAACTGGCTTCAGGTGTAGCAGCCATATCCCAGCATGGAAAAAGATATACCCCCCATTTGCTATTAAAAACGAGAACACCCGACGGAGACATTCAACTATCAAGCTTTGCTGAAAAACCATCTGTTGAACTCAAACATTACGAAATCTGGGATAAAATTATCCGCGCCATGGAAATGGTTATCAAAGATCCTCGCGGAACGGGCGGGCGCTTTGGCAGAGATGCTCGATACAGCGCTGCTATCAAAACGGGTACTGCCCAGGTATTCACTGTAAAACAGAATGAAGATATAAAAAAGAAACAACTTCCGGCACACCTGCGCGATCATTCTTTGCTTATCGGCTTTGCTCCTGTGGATGAACCGCAAATTGCTGTCGCGGTTCTCGTCGAAAACAGCCATGAAGCTTCTTTTGTCGCCCGAAAGGTTATAGATGCCTATTTGTTAAAATTAGCCAAACCTGACGAAAATATTTATAATCTTG
>Ga0206107_1000402_pt1 | contig 19558 bp, 20 predicted proteins | sample 2B0metagenome_FD_148652 | JGI IMG/M metagenome (GOLD analysis project Ga0206107, IMG submission 148652) | Enriched microbial communities from leaf-cutter ant dump, University of Wisconsin, Madison, United States - 2B0 | ecosystem: Environmental > Terrestrial > Nest > Insects nest > Nest dump...
CCTTCTGCAGGGGCGGCGATACGGGAATGGGTGCGGATGCGATCGGCGCATCGGAGATGACGGCCGCGCTGGCAGCGGCCGAAGCGGCAGCGACCGTATCCGGCATATCCTCAGCCTCGTCGGTTGCATTGTCTTCCGATAAGGCCATCGGCGCCACGCCGCGAATATCGTCCATCATCGGCGGCGGCAGGGGAATCGGCGCATTGGCTGCCGGCGACAGCGACGCTTCCTGAACCATGTTTTTACGACGGCCGATTTCGAGGAAGCCCTGGTCCAGCAGTTTCACCATATGATCGTTGCGCGAACGCCATGACCGTCCGCCGAACACGACACCGATCAGCCGGCGGTTGTTCTGCTTGGCCGAGGCAACCAGGTTGAAACCGGAGGCGTTGATATAGCCTGTTTTGATGCCATCCAGACCGGGATATTGCCCCAGCAGGCGGTTGTGGTTGCCGTGATTGCGGCCGCGGTATTCGAAATTGCGGATGCCGAAATAATGGTAATGCTGCGGGAAATCGGACAGCAGCGCCTGGGCCAGACGGGCCATGTCGCGGGCTGTCGTTACCTGTTGCGGGTCCGGCAGGCCGGATGCATTGCGGAAAGTCGTGCGGCTCATGCCCAGTTTGTGTGCCCGGCTGGTCATTGCCGATGCGAATCGCTTTTCCGAACCGGAAATTTTTTCGCCGATGGCGGCTGAAATATCGTTGGCCGATTCCGTCACCAGTGCCTTTACAGCGTCATCGACGCGAATGCTCGATCCCGCGGGAAGGCCAAGTTTGCTGGGCGGCATACCGGCCGCATGCGATGATATCTGGATACGGTCCGACATGCGCACGCGCCCCTGATCGACCGCTTCGAACAGCATGTACAGCGTCATCATTTTTGTCAGCGACGCCGGATGGCGAATCGAATCAGCATTGCGCGCCATCAAAATTTCACCCGTCAGGGAATCCATCACAAGCGCTGAATAACGTGGGTTTTCTACGGCGTTGGAGGCTTTTTTCTTTTTCTTTGCGGCATCGGCATCGCCTGCGAATCCGAGAATCAAAATCGTGCAGAACACGATTAAAAAAACACTAAGGCAGTGTCGCACAGTCATTTTGCGAACAGATTTTTTAAACATGTACCGTCGCACCCTTGTTTTCTTCTTAAGCTTGGATTCTGTGGCGTTCGAGACAAACAGATATAATCAAGTATAAAAAGCATAAAGGGGTATTGTCCATCTTTTCAACGACCTACTCGACTCTCACACATATTTAGGTATCATAGTTGACTGTAATAGGAATTTGTCCTATTTTGTGCACTGCAACAATGGGGGTTATTTATGACCGAATTGCAAATGGTGTCGCTCGCGGCACTTGAAGGTACCAAGCCGGCGGCTGCTGCCAAACCGGCAAAGAAGAAGCCGGCTGCTAAGAAAAAGAAGCCTGCTGCTAAGAAGAAAGCTGCCAAAAAACCGGCTGCTAAAAAAGCTGCCAAGAAAAAACCGGCCGCTAAGAAAAAAGTAGCCAAGAAAAAACCGGCCGCTAAAAAAGCTGCCAAGAAAAAACCGGCTGCTAAGAAAAAAGCTGCCAAGAAAAAACCGGCCGCTAAAAAAGTAGCTAAGAAAAAACCGGCTGCTAAGAAAAAAGCTGCCAAGAAAAAGAAATAATATCAATGGCGCTGAAGGTTAATCCCTCCAGCGCCGTTGAATCTCTGGCCCTTGTATCATTCAAGGGCCTTTGATTTTAACCGCGTGAGAAGGAGTATAAACCATGAAAGCGACCATCAATCAGGCCTGGACGGCTGATCAGTATGCCCAGACCTGTATGAAACAAGTTGAGGACATGATGTCAGGTTGCCGCGAGGCATCCGATGCATGGACCAAGTCCGGCACCATCTTTGCCAAAGGTATTGAAGAGATGATGAAGGCATGCGTCAGCCAGGCGCAAAGTTCACAGGAGAAAAACGCAAACCTGTGGCAATCATTGATGGGTTGCAAAACCGTCAATGAATGGGCAGAAGCTCAGAACAAACTGGCTCAGGAAAGCTTCGAGGAAGTCCTGAACATCTCGGCGCAAGTCTCTGAAATGTCAGTGAAATGCATCATGGATGCATGCGAGCCGCTGAATAAGCAAATGTCCCAGGCGATGAAAAAAGCCAATGACTCGATGGCTGCATAAGTCATCCGCCATAACGGATAAACAAGAAGCCCGCTTAACATGCGGGCTTTATGTTTTTTGCAGAACCAGAATGTCGTGCGCCACAGGACCGAAACGCGGACGTGTGTAGGCGGTAATACGATTGCGATGCCGGATTTCAAAACCAGCCGCGCGGGCGATCTGGATCAACAGACCGGTATCATGCAGATATTTGTTATAAAACCGTGGCAGCGGTGTGTAATGAATACGCCTGACCACCGCGCATTCAGGCGTGTGCGCAATCACACCGCGCAGAATGCCGGGTTTATAATCCGCGGCATGATCAATCGGCTCATACACCACGATCAAATGCCCGCCCGGTTTTAAAACCCGCGCGGCCTGGATCAGTGTCCATGCCGGATGCGCGATAAATTCCAAAACACCCACCGCAACAGCCGCATCAAACGTATTTTCGGCAAACGGCAGAATCTGCGATCCCGCATCGCAGATATGAACCTCATCGGCCATCTGTGCGGATGCCAGCATTTTGGCGGAAATATCGACACCGGCAATATAAGTGCCGGGGCAGGCGGATTTGATCGCACGCGCGATCAGGCCGGTACCGATACCGATATCCAGAATATGTGCGCCGGACGGCAGAATGGGCGCAGTCAGCGCCGCTGCAATGGCTGGCAGCCTGTAATCGAACCTGGCCAGATCACTGTCATAGGTTTTTGCCCAGCGGTCGAAATAACGGGCGGACGGCAGGTTCAATTTTTATCCGTATCGGGCAGGGGAGTCGGCTGTGACGGGCCGGGACCGCCGTATTTTTGATCCATATCTGCGCGTAACTGACCGGATATATTGATATACGCCGTGATTCCCGCCTCGTCCCTGTGCGCGATCATATCCATCAGATGCTGGATTTCATCAAGGTACAGATCAAGGCTGGCGCGGATCGCATCGGTATTCGTCAGAAAAATATCGCGCCACATCACCGCATCGGACCGCGCAACACGCGTCCAGTCGCGATACGTCGTGCCGGCATAGGGCAAAACATTTTCCCCGGCGGCGGCACCCGCGCGCGATGTCGCATTCATCGCGGCGAAGGCAAGGATATGCGGCATATGCGATGTATACGCAAAAATCCGGTCATGCGTTTGTGCATCCAGTTCCAGAACGCGCGCGCCCGTATTGGTTTCGATCAGACTGCGGATGGTGGACACGGCAGCGCGATCCGTATGATCGTCGGGTGTCAGGGCATAGGTTTTGCCATGAAACAGGCCGGTTTTCCCCGCCGTGGGTCCGTAATATTCCAGACCGGCTGCGGGATGACCGGGGACGAAATGCACGCCATCAGGCAGATTGATATCCTGCACCGCCTTGAACACGGGGGCCTTGACCGAACCGACATCGGACAGGATGGTGCCATACCTTAAATGCGGGGCAATGTCGGCCACCACCTGCGCAATGCGGCGCACCGGCACGCAGATGAAAATGATGTCGCATAATTCGGCAAGGTCGGCGGCACTATGATGATAATGATGCCCCAGATTAAGCTCGCGCGCCGTGTCCATATGCTCGGGACTTGCGTCGTAAATATGCAGGCTGGTGTCGCCGGATGCCAGAAAATCGCGGGCGAGGGAAGATCCGATCAGGCCGATGCCGATAATGCCAATATTCTTCATACGGCGCATTTTAAGGGCCGATGCAGGCGCTGCATAGGGCATAAATCAGGGCTTTCGCGCTGCAACTTGCCCTTTAGGCCCAACAAGGCTAAACAATCCGGGCTTTTTAAACATTTTAGGAGTGTCATCCATGTCTATCGTATCGCAACGTCTGGCGCAGATTAAACCGTCGCCGACCATCGCCGTCACCACCAAAGCAGCCGAGCTCAAAGCCGCCGGCCGTGACGTGATCGGTCTTGGCGCAGGCGAGCCCGATTTCGATACGCCGCAATTCATCAAGGACGCCGCGATCAAGGCGATCCAGGAAGGCCAGACGAAATACACCGCCGTCGACGGCACACCCGCGCTTAAAAAAGCGATCTGTGACAAACTCAAACGTGAAAACGGTCTGGAATACGCTCCCGATCAGGTCAGCGTCGGCACCGGTGGCAAACAGGTCCTGTTCAACGCGCTGATGGCATCCGTCAATCCGGGCGATGAAGTGATCATTCCCGCGCCGTACTGGGTGTCATACCCGGATATGGTGCTCATGGCCAATGGCACACCGGTGTTTGTCCCGTGCCCGGAAGGCAACAATTTCAAACTGCAACCCGCCGATCTGGCCGCCGCGATCACGCCGAAAACCAAATGGGTGATCCTGAATTCGCCGTCCAACCCGACCGGTTCCGCCTATACCCGCGCGGAACTGAAGGCCCTGACGGATGTTCTGATGAAACACCCGCATGTCTGGGTCATGACCGATGATATGTACGAACACCTTGTTTATGACGGCTTTGAATTCACCACGGTCGCTCAGGTCGAACCCGGCCTGTATGAACGCACGCTGACCACCAACGGCGTGTCGAAATCCTTCGCCATGACCGGCTGGCGTATCGGTTATGCCGCGGGTCCCAAGGTGCTGATCAAGGCGATGGCATCGGTGCAGTCGCACTCCACCTCCAACCCGTCGTCGATTTCGCAGGCGGCGGCTGTTGCGGCGCTGAACGGCGATCTGTCGTTCCTCAACGACTGGCGCCGCGAATTCAAAAGCCGCCGCGACATGGTGGTCAAAATGCTGAACGAGTGCCCCGGCATTACCTGCCATACGCCGGAAGGTGCGTTTTATGTCTACCCGTCCTGCGCGGGCGTGATCGGCAAAACAACGCCTGCCGGCAAGGTAATCGCTTCCGACGACGATTTCGTCAGCTACATCCTGGAGGAAGAGGGTGTGGCCGCGGTCCAGGGTTCCGCCTTCGGCCTGTCCCCGCATTTCCGCATCTCCTACGCCACCAGTGCCAAAGCTTTGGAAGAAGCCTGCACCCGCATCAAACGCGCCTGCGAAAAACTGGCGGCGGTAAAGGCCGCGTAAGGGTCCCTCTCCCATCGGGAGAGGGAAGGGGCCCACGTCAGTGGGAAGGGTGAGGGGCCTTTCTCGACATCGGCAAAGACCCCTCACCCTAAATCCCTCTCCCAAGGGAGAGGGACTTTACGGCGGACATGGCCAAGGTCATGGGCAGAGTCCGTCTGATCAGCCCAGGCGTTTGTTAGAATTTTTTTGAAATTGACACTAAGCACTTTGAACGTCATCCCCGTGAAAACGGGGATCCAGTCTACCCGTTATTCTTTACCACTGGATTCCCGCTTTCGTGGGAATGACAAAAAGTGGTTATGCCCGGCGTTCGAGGACGTAGAGCGCGAAGGCTTTCAGCATATTGGCGCGCTGGTCGAACACGTGCAAATGCCGGATCGACTGATGTACCAGCATCTCGGCGCGCATCTTGGCCTGTTCCTTGCCCAGCGTGGTCACGAAGGTCGATTTGCCTTCGCGGGCGTCCTTGCCCTGTTCCTTGCCGGTTTCGGCCGGATCACCCTCGACGTCCAGAATATCGTCGGTGACCTGGAAGGCGAGGCCAAGGTCGAACGCGTAATTGCGCAGTGCCTTGCGGCGGGTTTCATCGGCCTTGCCCAGAACGGCGCCGGCCTCACACGCAAACGCCATCAGCATGCCGGTCTTCATGCGTTGCAGGCGCGAAATCTGGCCGATATCGAATGTTTCCTTTTCACCGATCAGATCGAGCATCTGGCCACCGACCATGCCGTGCGGCCCAGCGGCCTGTGCCAGAAGGGTGGTCAGTTCGCAGCGCACATACGGATCTTCGTGCGTATCAGGATCCGCGATGACTTCGAACGCCAGTGTCAGCAGGGCGTCGCCTGCCAGGATGGCCGTTGCTTCATCGTATTTCTTATGCAGGGACGGCTGGCCGCGGCGCAGGTCGGCATCGTCCATGGCAGGCAGGTCGTCGTGGACCAGCGAATAACAATGCACGAATTCAAGCGCAGCTGCGACGCGTTTCGCGCGCATGACATCGACGCCGAACAATTTGGCGGATTCCATCACCAGGAACGGACGGATGCGTTTACCGCCTTCCAGCGTGGCATAACGCATCGCATCGATCAGCGGATTTTCCGGCAGGTCGGTGGTGGGCAACAGCGTTTCGATGGTTTTGGTCATGCCGGTGGCCATGTCGGCAAGGGCGGCCTGGAGTTCCGGAGGGGCTTCGCGTAGGGACGGCATCGATAACTCTGCTTTTCACTGATCGGGGTTGAAGGGCGAAACGCCGGTCACGGCGCCGTTACTGTCGAGCGCGATTTTTTCCACGCGCAGACGCGCCTCGGATAATTTGCTCTCGCAAAGTTGTTTGAGCCGCATCCCGCGCTCGTAAGCGGCGATGGATTGTTCCAGCGGCGTCGATCCTGATTCAAGCGACTTGACGATGCCCTCAAGTTCGCCAAGGGCGTCCTCAAACGACAATTGATCAATTTTTTCAACGGCTTTGCTCATAGGGCTAAGAGCCTACCTTTTTGGGCTTAAGGGGGCAAGTGTTACCTGTGTCCCCTCGCCCAACGGGAGAGGGAAGGGGCCCGCGGCAAAGCCGTGGGAAGGGTGAGGGGCCTTTGCTGGGATTAGAGAAAGGCCCCTCACCCTAACCCTCTCCCGAGGGAGAGGGGATTAGGCGCCCAGCGCCTGTAAATGCGCCCTTGTGGCCGATGCCAGCGCATCCAGATCATACCCGCCCTCAAGGACGGATACGATTTTGGGGCAGGTGGCCATCAGCATCCGGGTAATATCGAAAAAGTCCTGATCGTTCAGGCGCATGCCGCCAATCGGGTCCTTTTTATGCGCATCGAACCCGGCGGACAGGATCAGCAGGTCTGGTTTGATGTTTTCCAGCGCTGGAATCACCGTGCCTGCATACACAGCACGGAACATTTCCCCCGTCGTGCCGGCGGGTAAGGGGATGTCGATAATCCGGCCATTCGCATCGTCATCGATATCGGGATTGCCCGTGCCGGGATACAGTGGATGCTGGTGCGTGGAAATGAAATACACATCCGGGCGCATATCGGCGTAGATCATGGCCGCGGTGCCGTTGCCGTGATGCACGTCGAAATCGACGATGGCGACGTTTTTAGCATCATATTTTTCCTGCGCCCACCGCGCGGCAATATAGGCATTGGCAAAAATGCAGAACCCCATGGCGCGCTCCGGCTCGGCATGATGCCCCGGTGGCCGCGTGGCGACAAAGACCGACCTGGCCTGGTCCGCCATGACCAGATCGACGGCCTGGCATGCGCCGCCCACGGCATAACGCGCGGCATCCAGCGATTTGGGGCCGACAAAGGTATCGCCCTCCAGTTGCGCGATGCCTGATTTGGGAATGCTGGTGATCACGTCATCCAGATAAATCTGCGGGTGGGCCAGCCTGATCTGTTCATCCGTGCCCAAAGTGGCTTTGAGGACCTGCAAATCCGGCAAATCGCGGTCCAGCATCTCCAGAATCGAGGTCAGGCGCTCCGGCCTTTCCAGATGGCCGTGCCCTGTCTCGTGCTTGACGCAGGTCGGATGCGTGATAATGATCGGTTTAACCATGTCGCAGACGGCTTTGATATTCGGAGTGACCGGACAGGATGGATCGTATCTGTCGCGATTGCTGTTGTCCAAGGGTTACAACGTCTTTGGTTTTGTGCGGCGGTCATCTGTGGATAACCATGTCCGGCTCCCCAAAGAAGACGAGGGCTTCCAGATCATCGAAGGTGACATGGCCGATGCCGGGTCGATCTGGCGCGCCATTCAGAATACACAACCCGACGAAATTTATAATCTGGCCGCGCAGACCCATGTGATGACCAGCTTCGCCGAACCGGAACACACGGGCGATATCAACGGCCTTGGCACCGTGCGTATTCTGGAGGCGATTCACACGCTGGATGTGGCGCGCCGCATGAAATTTTATCAGGCCTCGACCTCGGAAATGTTCGGCGTGACGGATGGCCAGCCTTTATCGGAAAATTCGCCCATGCAACCGGTCAGTCCGTATGGCGCGGCGAAGCTGTATGCCTATCACATGACGCGCCTGTACCGGCAGGCTTATGGCATGTTTGCCTGTAACGGCATCCTGTTCAACCACGAAAGCCCCATGCGTGGCGAACATTTCGTGACCGCCAAAATCGCGCGTTATGTTGCCGATGGAAATTTCGGCCGGCCGTTATTGCTGGGCAATCTGGATGCCAAACGCGACTGGGGCCATGCCGGCGATTATGCGGATGGCATGTGGCGCATGATGCAACGGGATGTGCCCGATGATTACGTGCTGGCCACCGGCACATCGCGCAGTGTGCGTGAATTCGCCGAGGCCGCGTTCCGGTGCATCGGCAAAACCATTATCTGGTCCGGCAAAGGCGCCGATGAAGTCGGCAGCTGCGATGGCGGCGTGGTCATCCGCATCGACGGCCTGCTGTATCGCCCGCTGGAGGTGCCGCATCTGACCGGCAATGCCGCCAAGGCAAAATCCCATCTGCAATGGACGCCGCAGACACCGTTCAACGACATGGTGCAGGAAATGGTCAGGGCATGTTCGAACTGAAGGGCAGGCGCATCTGGGTTGCCGGATCGCACGGGATGGTGGGATCGGCTTTGACGCGCCGCCTTAAGGAAGAAAAATGCGATCTGCTGCGCGATCCTGCCCGCGCCGATCTGGATCTGCGCAACCAGGCATCCGTTACCGACTGGATGCGCGATCACAAACCCGATGTCGTGTTCCTGGCCGCGGCGCGCGTTGGCGGCATCATGGACAATGCCGCGCATCCGGCGGATTTTATCGCCGATAATCTGCAGATTGAAACCAATATCATCACATCTGCCGCAAAACTGAACGTAAAACGCCTGGTATTTTTAGGGTCCAGCTGCATTTACCCGCGCGATGCGGCGCAGCCGCTTAAAGAAACCTGTCTCGGGACGGGCGCGCTGGAGGAAACCAACCGTGCCTATGCGATGGCGAAACTGGCAGGCATCGAACTGATCCGGTCCTATCGTACGCAATATGACTGCAATTATTTGTCTGTGCTGCCCTGCAATCTGTATGGACCCGGCGACCGGTTCGATGCGGAACGATCCCACGTGATCCCGGCGCTGATGCTTAAAATCCGCCAGGCGATGGAGGATGAGGCACCCGGTATTTCGGTCTGGGGCACGGGCAAGGCCTTACGCGAATTCATGCATGTCGATGACATGGCCGATGCCTGTGTTCACCTGGCCAAAACCTATACACGCGAAGGTCCGGTCAATATCGGCACCGGACAGGATATCAGCATTGCACAACTGGTGCTGATGATGACGCGCATTGCAGGATATAAGGGCGATATTACGTTCGATAAAACCCGGCCCGATGGGACACCGCGCAAGGTTCTGGATGTCAGTCGACTATCGGCTTCATCTTGGCGTCCGAAGATTTCACTGGAGCAGGGGCTGCAATCGACGTGGTCGTGGTATCTGCAGCAGGCTCTTGCGCCTTCGCAGGCGCTTCCGCCTTCTCTTTTGCCTTCGGCGCAGGTTTTGCCTCTGCCGCAGGCTTTTCTTCAGGTATCGAAGCGGGCGTAACCGCCGGAATGGCTGACACAACGCCGCGGTTGTAATCCAGTTGCTGGCGGTTTAGCTGGAAACCCAGCGTAATCGTGTATTTCGATCCCAGGCTCACATCTTTCAAAGGAATGGTCTGGGTGATCTTTTCGGCGTGATCCAGATCGTCAATGCTGGGCTGGAAACGCATGGCGGTGGCCATGATTTTTTTGTCGATCAATTTTCCATCCGGGTCCATCACTGCCACGAAATACGGGAAGGTCATGAACGCTTCCAGATCCTTACGGCCGTCGTAACGGCCTTTGTCGGTGATATGGCCCTTCATGATCATGTCGAGATCGACGATCACGGAATCCTTGCTGTAATCGCATCCGCCCTTGATATCGACAAGCTGCGCGCGCGCGGTGATCGCGCTGCCGATATGATCGCCTTCGAAATAGGTGATGGATTTTGTGTCGGGCAGAACCTCGATGCCCGGACATTTATCGGGAATATTGGCCTTGATCGCGATGTCTGCCGGTGGCGCGAGCTCGGGGGGCAGGGCGGCCGTTTGGGAGGCCGCTGCGTCGCTGCTTGTTGCGGATAATTCACGTTGTTCCTGGGCTGCGGCCTCGCTGTCGGCGGGCGTGGCCTTGGCGGCGGCAACTGTGCCGGTTTTTTCACCCGGTTTATCCGCGCCTTTGAGGCCAAGGGATGAACAGGCCGACAGGGCAAGCAGGGAAGAGGAAAGGATAAGAACGGACCACAGGCGCATGAACAAGACTCCTAAGATCAAAAAAGTGCAAAAATAAGGCAGAAGCAGACAATTCATCAGGGCGAATCGTTTGCTGGTATTTCGCTTAAGTCTGCCTTAGATTGCGGCCATGGACAAGACAAGCCCGTTAACCATTTTATTGGCGGCGCCGCGCGGCTTCTGCGCCGGGGTGGACCGCGCGATTCAGATTGTCGAGCGCGCATTGGAAAAGCACGGTGCGCCGGTCTATGTCCGGCATGAAATTGTCCATAACCGCTATGTGGTCGATGCGCTGCGCGGCAAGGGTGCCGTATTCGTCGAGGAACTGGATGAAATTCCGGCGGAACATTATGACCGTCCCGTTGTTTTTTCCGCACACGGTGTTGCCAAATCGGTGCATGAAGATGCGAAATCGCGGGACATGTACGCGATCGATGCGACCTGTCCGCTGGTGACCAAGGTGCATAATGAAGCCGGGCGTCATGCCAAGGACGGCCGCCAGATCATTTTGATCGGTCACGCGGGACACCCGGAAGTTTTCGGGACTATGGGCCAGTTGCCGGAAGGTCAGGTATTGCTTGTCGAAACCGTCGGCGATGTCGCAAAAATTGCGGTCAAGGATGCGCATAACCTGGCCTATGCGACACAGACAACCCTGTCGGTTGACGATACTGCCGATGTGGTTGCGGCGCTTAAGGCGCGTTTCCCCGACATCGTGGGACCGGGCCGCGAGGATATCTGTTATGCCACGACCAACCGCCAGGAAGCGGTCAAGGCGATTGCCGAAAAGATCGAGGGACTGCTGGTGATTGGCGCGCCCAATTCGTCCAATTCCAACCGGCTGGTCGAAGTCGCACAGAATTACGGCTGCCCCAAAGCCATGCTGATCCAGCGCGCATGCGACATCGACTGGAACTGGGTCGGTATGCCGGCCACGATCGGTCTGACCGCCGGTGCCTCAGCACCCGAGGTGTTGATCGAGGAAGTGATCGATGCCTTCCGCGGCAGGTTCGACGTGACCGTGGAAATCGTGACGATCCGGCAGGAAAACGTCACCTTCCGTCTTCCCCGTTCGCTGGAAGCCGCTTAAGCTTGGTCCCATGGCTGTTTACACGCAGGTGTCATCGGGTGAGATCGCCGCTTTTTTAAGCGGGCGTGGTCTTGGCGATTATATTCGCCACGAAGGCATCACGCAGGGCGTGGAAAATACGAATTATCATCTGTTCACCACGACAGGCCGCACCATTCTGACCATTTTTGAAAAACGCATCGATCCGGCCAGCCTGCCTTTTGTTTTTGGCTTCATGGATCATCTGGCCGCGCAGGATTTGAGGGTGCCGCGTGTGCTGGGGCAGGGTACGTTGGCAGGGAAACCCGCGGCGATTACCGAATATCTGCACGGCCATGATCTGCCACGCAACGATCTGACGCCCGATCTGTGCCGTCAGTTCGGTGCAACGCTGGCGCAGATGCATCTGGCATCGCACGGATTTGGTCTGATGCGTAAAAATCCCGTCAGTATCGAGACATGGCGTTATTTGCTCGATCAGGTGCGCCAACATGATGGCAGCATGCTGCCCGAGGCCGTGGTGGCGCCCATTATCCGCGATTACGGTGCGCTGGATAAAAGCCGGCTGCCGTCCGGCGCCATCCACGCCGATCTGTGCCAGGACAATGTCTTTTTTGAAGGCGGCCTGTTATCCGGTGTGATCGATTTCTATTTTTCCTGCACGGACAGTTTTGTTTACGACCTTGCCGTTGGCGTCAACAGCTGGTGCTTCGATACGGCGAATACAGCGATCCCCGCGCGTCTGAATGCGCTGATCGAAGGTTACGAAAGCGTACGGGCGCTAAATGCGCTGGAGCGCGATGGCTGGCCTGTGGTACGGCGCGCTGCGGCATTGCGCATGTTTTCGACGCGCATTTACGACTGGGTATTCACGCCCGCGGGCGCCGATGTTAAAAAACACGATCCCGATGAATATCTTGCCAAGATGGAGTCCGAATGTCCGCTGCCGTGAATATCTATACCGACGGCGCGTGCAGCGGAAATCCAGGTCCGGGCGGCTGGGCGGCATTGCTGGTGCATGGCACGGTGCAAAAGGAGCTGTCGGGCGGTGACCTGGCAACCACCAATAACCGTATGGAACTGACGGCTGTCATCATGGCGCTGGAAGCCCTGAAAAAGCCGTGCGAACTGACCATCCATACCGACTCGAAATACGTCATGGACGGCATGACCAGATTTATGGCCGGCTGGCTGGCGCGCGGCTGGAAGACGGCCGATAAAAAACCGGTCAAGAATCAGGAGCTGTGGGAACGACTCAACGCCGCGATTCGCCCGCACAAAGTGCGTTGGGAATGGGTGAAGGGGCATGCCGGCCACCCGGAGAACGAACGGGTCGATAAACTGGCAGTCGCAGCGATTCCAAAGTCTTAGAGAAATCTATCCACAGCCTCGGTTTCCCCGGGTTTGCGGATTCATCTCTCGTTAAGAATTTGGCTGTCACGCTTTCCTTAAAGGCGATTAAAACGTCGCCTTAAAAAAGGGAGGCCTGAAGCATGACCACGCTCTATACCACCACCCGTTCGTCCCATCGTCAGCGTCCGTTGACATCCGTCGTTCTGCCGCACCTGACAGACCAGACCGATTCTGACCGTCAGGAAATTTATATGGCTTTTATCCGCGCCCTCCGCGATGCCCCCCATCGTCGCATGGAGGTGCGCGTTCTATGTGCCATCCACGCCGCGGCCGACGCAACCGGCAATTCGGATGCCTATGCCACCCGTGTTCTGGTCGATCTGGGCCTGCGCGCACCGCGCCTGGCATTGCCGGGTGACTTTCTCGAGCATGCGGATACGCATCTTTTGCGCGGGCAGCCCGGGCCGGTGCCTGTGCCCCAATCCTATATCGATCTTGCCGGCCACTGGCAGGCTTTGGGCGATGGTTTATATGCTTTTCTGCCCGGGCTTTCTAATGCAGGGCAGGCGGTTTTGCACCGCGTATAGGGTTTTTTTTAACCAAGTATGTGATACCTTTTTTGAAGAATTTGAAAAGGGTCCGTACCGGATGGCCTATAAACTTGAAAAACTGACCGTTCTGGTCATCGAGGATTCCGTCCCGATGCTGGAGGTTGTTGCCAACGCGCTCAAATATCTGGGCGTGGGCAATGTGTTGCAGGCACGTGGCGGCGAAGCCGGATATGCCATGTTCGTGCGCGAGCGTCCCGATATCATTATCACCGACTGGGAAATGGATGATGTGGACGGGCTGGAGCTGATCCGCTGGATTCGCAATAACCTCGATTCACCCAAGCGCACGGTGCCCGTTATTATCATGACAGGCTATGCCGCGGCATCCCGTGTATCGGCGGCGCGCGATCATGGTGTGACCGAATTCCTGGTGAAGCCCTTCACCGCCAGTGAACTGGCACGGCGCCTGACCTATGTCATCGAGCATCCGCGCGATTTTGTGGAAACCGAACAATTTTTCGGCCCCGACCGCCGCCGCCGCGCGGCGATGGATTATCAGGGACCCGAAAAGCGCGGCGATGATGAATATGTGTAGGAAACTGTAATGGCGAAGAAGGAAAAATACGGGCACCGCGACACCTATCCGCGCTTTTACAAGGCGGATAACGAATTGCAGCAGCGTGTCGGGACGGGTACGCTGGACCCTGCCAATGTTTCCCGGGCGCAGGAATATATGAATTCCTATGCCGTCGATATCGTGCCGCAACTGCGCATGTACCTGGAATCCCTGAATTCCATGCTGGATGAGGCGCGCACGGTCAATTACCAGCGCGAGGAATTCCTGCCGCCGGTTTTGAAAACCTTGATGAACGTCAAATCGGATTCCGGCATGTTCCAGGAAATGATGGTCTGCCGCATCAGTGCTTTCGTTCTGACATTTATGGAAGATATACAGAAATTCGATAATGATATTGTCGAGATTCTGGATGCGTATCTGAAAGTGTCAAAAACCCTGCTGGACCTGAAGATCAGGGATGAAACCAACCCGCACGGGCAAAGTTTCCTTTCTGAAATCCGCGCGGCCTGCAAACGTTACTATGAGAAACGCGCCGTCAATACCGGCCGTTAATCGTTAAACCGGCGGCCTTCGTCGATGATCGGCTGCATGCGGCGGACCGGGCGGGCCCTTTGCGGCTGGGACGTTTCGCCGCCAAACAGGCGCTGGAAGACTCCGCCGATGCCCTGTGCCGAAAACTGGCCGCCAAATGACATTTCATACGGGTCTGCGTTGGTCAGCGCCACGACAGGGCGGTCTTCCTGCGCGGCGGTGATGACACCGCGGAAGATTTCAGCAGGCGCGTTACCGCCGTATTGGCGTTTCATCGATGTGTTGTCATCATATCCGACCCATACACCAGCCACGGCGGCGCCGGAGAAACCAATGAACCAGGTATCGCGGTAATCCTGCGACGTGCCTGTTTTACCGGCAACGATAAAGCCGGGATAAGCGCGGCCGCCGGTACCGTGAAAGACGACTTCCTGCATCATCGCGATCAGGCGTTTGCAGGCCTCCGCATCCAGAACAGGCGGAAACTCGACGGATTCATGCTGGTAAATCATTTCGTTGCTGCCGTCACGGATGCTTAGAATGCCGAATGGACGCGTCTGTATGCCGTAATTGGCGATCGTGGCGTAGGCCGAGGTGATCTCCAGCGGTGTGACTTCGGAGGTGCCCAGCGCGATACTGTAATTCTGGACCAGTTCCGAATTGATTCCTGCGCGATGGGCCACATCGATAACGCTTGAAACACCGACCTGCGCGGCAAGATTGACGGTCGCGGCATTCAGCGACAAGGCAATCGCCTGTGTCAGCGGCACCGGCCCGCGGTAGGTACCGTCATGGTTGGCCGGCGCGTAGCCGTTCAGGTTGACGGGTTCGTCAGGGATCATGTCGCCGGGACGCCAGCCCATTTCCATGGCGGCAAGATAGACAAAAGGTTTGAAGGACGACCCCGGCTGGCGCATCGCCTGTGTCGCGCGGTTGAACTGTGAATCGCGATAACTGCGGCCGCCGACCATGGCGCGTACGGCGCCGTTGCGGTCCAGAACGACTACGGCTGCTTGCGGGGAACGTTTGGAGTCTTTGAAGAATGCGTTGATTCCGTCCTGTACGGCAGATTCCGTTTTCGACTGCAGTTTGGCATCCAGTGTGGAGACGATGGTCAAATCCGCACCGGACAGGCCGATCAGCTCATTGGCGCGATCGACCACCCAGTCGGCGAAATAGCGGCTGCCGTCGCGTGTGCCGCGCAGGTTGATCGGCTTGCGCGGCGGAGTAGGCTTGCCGCCTTTTTCCACATCATGCTTCGTCTCGAGAAACCCGGCATCCTCCATCGCGTTTAAAACCATGTTCATGCGGGCAATGGCAGCATCGGGATTGGAATCCGGTGACAGGCGCGACGGCGCCTTGAGCAGGCCCGCCAGCATGGCGGCTTCCTCCAGCGTCAGCTGGTCGGCGTCCTTGTCGAAATAGATATTGGCGGCCGCGTCGATGCCATAGGCGCCGGCACCGAAATACACGCGATTCAGATAGGCGGTCAGAATTTCGTCCTTAGTATAGCGCATTTCCAGCCACACGGCCAAAATGGCTTCCTGGATTTTGCGTTTCAGGGTGCGTTCGGGCTTCAGGAACAGGTTTTTGGCAAGCTGTTGTGTAATGGTTGATCCGCCCTGGACCACATGACCTTCGCGCATGTTGGTGAACACGGCGCGCAGCAGGCCGATGGGATCGACCCCGAAATGATAATAAAAACGACGGTCCTCGATGGCCATCACGGCATTGCCGACATAAGGCGGCAGGTTTTTGACCGAAACACGCGTTCCCGTGGATTCACCGTAATTGGCAATGACGGTCTGCCCGTCATTGGCAAGGACGATTACGTTACGTTTGCGCTCGAAGTTGGATTTTTTGGTCAGCGCCACCAGGTCCTTGCCGTACCACAGCAAAACGCCGCCCAGCACGATGCCGCCCCAGATCGCCAGCACGAACATCCATTTAAAAATGAATCCCAGCCAGCCGGAGGATGACCCGCCGTCAAAATCGTCATACCGTCTTTTTTTACGCTTACCCAAAGATCGAGAATCCCTTAAAAAATCCGCCCTTAACATGACGGTTTATGCAGGAAAAACAAGGCTTTTATTGGGCCAAAAGGGGCAGCAAAGCAGGCAGGGCAAAGGGCAGCGCCAGAATGGCGAAAATCGTGCTGGCGAGCACCAGAAGCGCCGCGTCGCGCACCGGCGCGTCGTTGACGGCGGCATAAGCCGGCAGATTGGCGGCAATCGGCACCAGTGATAAAACCAGAATCAATTGGTGGGTCTGCACATCGAAGAATGGATCGATCGCAGCAAAGCCAATGGCGGCGAGCGGCCAGAGAATAAATTTCCCGAAAAAAGCCGTCAGGGTCAAAGGCGCACCCAGCTTGAATCCTTCAGACTGAGCGAGGGCAATGCCCGCGATCATCATGCCCACCACGACATAGGCGTTACGGCATAGATCCCATAATTTGACGGCGGCATCCGGCAGGGTGATCTGCAGCGCGGCAAAAACCAGACCGGCGGACAGGGCGTAAAGAACCGGCAGGCGTGCAACACGGATCAACGCCTCCCGCCGTGACAGGCCGCCACGCGCGATGAAGTAATAACCAAGACTGGTTTCAAAAACGACGACGCCCAGATTGGCCAGGAAATAAATGCCCGCCGCATCGGCCCCGAACAACGCCATCGCAATCGGCAAACCGAAATACCCGGTGTTGCCCGATCCGCAGGCAACGGGCAGTAATCCGGTCTGATGCGGATCCCTGATGATACTCATGCCCAGAAAGCGCGAGAGGAGCCCGATGCAGGACGCCATGACAAATGTCATGACGGGCAACAGGATCAGCGCCGGGGTAAATTCAAGCCGCGCCGCCGATCCGAACGCAACGATGGGCGTGATGGCGTAAATCGCCAGTGTAGCGACGGATTTAAGGTCGACCCTGTTCAGGCGCGCGATAACATATCCAAGCAGGATCAATCCCGCGAGCGGAATGCAGGTCTGGATCAGCTGCGCCGTCATAGCATGAGCCAGGTGGCGAGGCCAAGGAAGGTGAAGAACCCGATGCAATCGGTGACGGTGGTGAGAAACACCGGGGAGGCGAGGGCCGGGTCGATTTCAAGGCGTTCGATGGTGACGGGGATCAGGATGCCGAAAAGCCCGGCGACGATCAGGTTGACCATCATCGCCATGCCGATCACCGCGCCCAGCATCGGGTTGTCGAACCACAGGGCGGCCACCATGCCGACCAGCACGGCGAAAATCATGCCGTTCAGGAAACCGACGGATACTTCCTTGAATACGGTGCGCATCAGATTGGCGCGGGACAGTTCTTTCATCGCCAGCGCGCGAACGGTAACGGTCAGGGTTTGCGTCCCGGCATTGCCGCCCATGCCCGCCACGATGGGCATCAGGACGGCCAGCGCCACGACCTGTTCCAGCGTCGCCTCGAACAATCCCACCACGGCGGCGGCGGCAAAGGCCGTCAAAAGATTGATGCCCAGCCAGCGCGAACGCGAAAACACGGTCGAAAACAGGCCGCGGTGAAGGTCGCTTGCCCCCACGCCGCCCAGGCGCAGGATATCTTCCTGCGCTTCTTCCTCGATCACGCCGACGACGTCGTCGATGGTGATCACGCCCAGAATGCGACCTTCATCGTCCACTACGGGCGCCGAAGTCAGGCCGTCGCGGGAGAACATGAGCGCCACGTCTTCCTGGTCGGCAATGGCGGGCACCGGGTGATTCTCATCCAGGCGCAGATCGTCGATTTTAATGGCGCGCTTGGAGCGCAGGATGCGGTTCAACGGAATTTCACCCACCACGTGATACATCGGGTCGATGACGAACAAGGTCGTGAAATCATCCGGTAATTCGTCACCGGCTTCGCGCATATAGTCGATGGTTTTGCCCACCGTCCAGAAACGGGGAATGGCCACGAAATCGCGGCTCATCAGACGGCCGGCGGAATCATCGGGGTATGTCAGGCCTTCCTCGACCGCCTGGCGGTCGGCGGCGGAGAGTTTCAGCAGAATCTGTTTTTGAAAACTGGGCGACAGATCCTCGATCAGGCGCACGGCGTCATCCGATTCCAGCGCGGAGAGCATCGCCGCCACGCGCGCGGGCGGCAGGGATTGTAATGTCTGCGTGGCCAGATCGTCCGACAGCCACGAAAACACGTCGGCCACAAAAATATCCGGGAAACGGTCGATCAGGAACGACCGGTCCTCCGCCCCGACTTTGGACAAAAGATCCGCGCGGTCCGGCAAAGACAGTTCCTGTAAAAAGGCGTGCACGTCCTCGTCGCGGGAATCGTCCAGCGCGGTCAGGATATGTTCGATGGCGGCATCCGACAGGGCGACGTCGTCCGTCAGGTCGTTATCCGGCGCGGTATTTTCGATGAACAGCGAATCCTGCGTCGCGTTTTCAAACGCGGCGGCATCGTCGTCTGCGATGGTGCGGGGTTCAGCCATGCCAAGGTTTTACCCCTGCAGATGAAGAAAGGCCATAAAAATCAATCCAATACACCATCATGCCCGTGCAGGCGGGTATGACGGTGGGGATTATTCGGCACCGGCCATGACCTGTGCGCCGACGGCGGCGACTGCGCTGACATTGACCAGCCCGCGCGGGGTGATGGCGGATGTCACGATATGTACCGGCTTGGCAAATCCCAGAAGGAACGGGCCGACCGGCACTGCGTCCGTCATGATCTTCAGTGCGTTATAGGTGATGTTCGCGGCCTCGATCGTGGGCATGACCAACAGATTGGCGCGGCCCTTCAGGCGCGAATTCGGCATCATGATGTTACGCACGTCTTCCGACAGGGCCGAATCCGCATGCATTTCACCATCGATTTCCAGATTCGGATCACGGGCGCGGATTTCTGCCAGCGCCGTGCGCATCTTGATCGCGCTCGGGTGATTGTTGGTGCCGAAATTGGAATGCGATATCAGCGCGACCTTCGGCTCCATGCCGAAACGGCGCATGCCTTCGGCGGCCATCAGCGTCATTTCAACGATCTGGCCGACCGACGGGTTCGGGTTGATATGTGTATCG
>Ga0206107_1000403_pt1 | contig 19389 bp, 16 predicted proteins | sample 2B0metagenome_FD_148652 | JGI IMG/M metagenome (GOLD analysis project Ga0206107, IMG submission 148652) | Enriched microbial communities from leaf-cutter ant dump, University of Wisconsin, Madison, United States - 2B0 | ecosystem: Environmental > Terrestrial > Nest > Insects nest > Nest dump...
GTAATGTTAAGGGTATCTTTTGCTTTACATCCGGTGGCTGCGATGGCGGTGAGGATGAGTTGTGCGGAGGAGGTTCCGGTAAACACGGGGCTTAAAATTTGGGTATCGCTCACCGGTGCGCCGGTATTCCACGAAACCTCACCGGCATTTGAAGCGCTGGTTAAGGTTAATGCGGAACCCACGCAAATGCTGGTATCCGGAATGGTTTGTACCGTAGGAAGCGGGTTTATAAAAACATGCACGGAATCTATGCCGCTGCAACCGTTATTCGTTGCCTGAAAATAAAAAGTGCTGTTGTGGCTAACGGTGGCCACCGGGTTTAGGGTGTTGGTATTGTTTAAAAAGGGGGAAGGCTGCCAGGAATAAGTGCCTGCATTGGTATTTGCCTGAAGGGTTATTTGTGCGGCGCTGTTGCTGCAAATCGTAGTATCCGGGCCGGCATCTAACTGAATGCTTGTAGCCATTACCGTTGTGTTGCTGGTATCCCGGCATCCCTGCTGATCTTCGCCATATAACGTTACCGTGTAGGTGCCATCTGCATCATAAGTATGGGTTTCGGAAGCCTGGTTGCCAGTGGTTTGATCGCCAAAATCCCAGGTCCAGGTATTGATGGGGTTGTGCCGGGTATAGCCAATGGCATCAAACTGGAAACTGTTGCAGGTGCCGCTTACCTGTGCAATCACAATTGAATCAATATTTTTTACAAAGGGGGTATTAGCCCAGGGTATTACCCAGTTAAATCCCACATTGCCGGGAGAGCCTGAAGATGCGCCCCAGGGGTTGTTGGCATAATTTCTACAAACCCCGTTAGCGCCACCAGTATTATTTAAGCTGATGTTTGGCGGGGTAGCGGGATTGTTCACACACAAAAGTCCGCCACCGCCACCGCCTCCGGGCCCGGCTTTCCCCAGGCCTCCGGCCCACAGGTCGCCTCCTTTTCCGCCGGCCACACTAACGTTTAGGGGTAAGGGAATATTATTCGATTGTAGATAAACGGCGCCGCCACCACCGCCACCGCCGGAACCAACGAGGCAGCCTGCATTGTTGTTTCCGCATTCGGGAGCGTTTTGTCCGTTAGCAAGTATTTCGCCGCTGTTATTGATGAGCGCATCGCAAATGATGATGGCAATACCGCCACCAGCCCCTCCTTGCGCCTGGAAACCCGTTTGATTATTGGAATGACCGGCGCCACCACCGCCACCCAAAGAGATGCGGTTACTCACAAAAGAGATGGAACCTGCTTCTCCTCCCAGGCCCCTGTTATCGAAAGGTACCGTGCTGTTGCAGGGGGGCGAATCAAACTGGTATCCTCCGGTGCCGCCAATACCGGCGTTGCCACCGCCGCCGCCTCCGGCTTTAAACGAGTTTCCGCCGCCGCCGCCGTTAGCAATATGGCCTTTACCCAACGATTTACCGGGCCACAGGCTTACATAACCTTCACCCTTACCAGATGCCAGCGCCGAATTAGAAGGGTAGAAGTAGTCATTTTCATTACAAGCCGGGGTTGCAGAGTTAATACCCGGATCGTTTCCTCCCCTGAATCCTTTTTCACTCACATCAATATCGGCATTAAGGGTTAGGGTGTCTTTTACATGGAGCACTAAGATGCCGCCCGTTTTGCCGTTCCATTTCGGGCAGGAAAGCGTAGAGCTTACTTCAAAATTTGTATAATAGGGAACCCGCACCAATTGTACCTTACCGTTAGGTACATCGTAGTTTCTGAGAATGCTGTTTGCAAGTGTTATGGAATTGTTGTTAATGGATTGGATCAGGTTGAATTCATAAAGACCAGCATTGTTGAGTGAGGTTACATGCCCGAAATTAGCGGTGTTGGTAGTATCGGCAACGGCTCCCTGAAGTTGAACGAGCATAACGGTATCGCCTGCATTAAAAGCAACGGCATCTTCCACCTGAATGCTGTTGTTGCAAACATCCAAAGCGGTTACCGGTGTATAATCGTTGATGATGTAGGGGGAGTATCGTAGTCCACAACTGTCGGGATTGTTTTCACAATCAGGATTTGAACTATTTAATGCTGCTGATCCTCCAATTGTACCATTCCATAAAGGATTTCCTTGTTTATTGGTTAAGTCGTTGAATTGATAATATGCCAGAAGACCCGGTTGTGTAGAAGGAGAAGGAAGGGTGCCACTCATATAAGTTCTAAGCTGTTCCTGAGTTCTTGCTACATTCCAAATTCTAACTTCGTTTATGTAGCCAATCAGGTTCTCAATAATGGCTCCACTATATAAACCTATTCTTGTTGGTAAATCACTTTGAATCAAATTGCCAGTTGCTGGCGTATAGCTAAGTAAAAAGCCATCTCTGTAATATTTGAGGGTGCTGCCATCATATACAAGGGCTACATGGTATGTTTGATTTAACTGGATAGGGCATGGATCGCCTGTTTGGAAAAATCCATGATCTGTAGTTATGTAAGCATGGTTTAAACGAAGAAGGTAATTCACATTAGTAGGATCCCAATGTTTTGATACAATATCCCCTTCATTTCCATCGCCCACGCCGGGATTATATGGACCGGTTCTATTTACAAGTGCTTCAATAGTAACTTGATTGCCCGGTATGTCTAAATCTCCAACATCTACAAAGGAAGGGTAAGTAGGGAGGGAAAGCCATTGTGTACAATCGAGTGAACCAGGTCCTACTTGAGCGATAGAATTTTTAATGCAAAGAGTACAGGTTATGAGCAGAGTTAATATTAACCGCATCCCAGTTTAAATGATTAATTCTTTGTCAATTTAAGGTTTTATTTATAAAATGGATTTCCAAATTTTTTTCTTTTATAATCGAGATAGCCATTTATAACCAATTTGAAAGTTTTCCATCTCTTTTCTCCAAATAAGAGATGGTTTTTTATTCTGTGAATTAGATCCGTATTGTTTTTTTTAATTGATATCGGAAACAATTTACCATATTTCTTTTGGATATATAATCCATTTCTTACCATAAAATACAATCGAATATTAGAATGGAATATGCGTTTTCCAAATTTGATAATCCCTATTCCGGTATCTTTCTGGTTTCCCAGTTTGTGGCTTAATTTAATGTCTAACCATTGTTGTATATTAAAACCTAACGATTTGGCATGATAACAAAACTCATGATCAACATCGTCAATAAACAATTTTTCATCAAATCCATTGGTTGCTTCAAATACTTTTTTATGAAAAATACAGCCGGATGTGATTACACTATCAACATCAATGAAATAGTTATCCTTCTTATTGTATGGTTTATCATCATGGTTAGGTCCTGCTATTGAAGTGTTGTTAGGCATTTGTAATTTGACACGATGAATATATCGACTGATTTCATCAGGATTGAAACAGGAATCCTGATCCATTGTTAGTATCCACTCTGCACCGAGTTCAATTGCTTTTTTTGTGCCGTCATTTAGTGCCCGTGCAATACCAAAATTCTTTCCGTAATTAATAATATGCAGTTTATCGGATGATACCCCTGGAATACCTGTGATGTCGGAATTTTCGTTATCTGAATTATTTATAATGATTACATCATCTACATAACCGGCGTAACTTAATATGTTTCCCTGAAAACTTTTTCCGGGATTATACAGAACGGTTATGGATGCTATTTTGGGTATCATGGCCAGATTTTATCTGAAGGGAATTTCTGAAAGGCACGATGATTTTTATCGAAAAATAGTCTGTTATTTGGTGATTCAGATTTCTTAAGCAGAATAACGATATTGAAGGGGTTGAAGTGTTCTATTTGCAATATCTGTAATTTCATGTAATCTGCTAATTCTACAACAAGCGGTGTATTAAATACATGATGATGAACACAGCGGTTGTTGAAATTATCTCTTGTTCTTACTATTAAATCCTCCTTTGATAATACGCCTTTGTCTAAATCAATATCGTGTAAGTTGATCACCTCCTCAAAATGTGTATTATCGTTTTCATCAATATTCATTTCGTAATCCTGGATAAGATGGGGAAGTTTGGTAATTGGCCTGTTATGATCGAAAGTGCCATCTTTATGTGGAATGATAAGCAATAAATAACCGTCCGATTTTAGAACCCGGCACCATTCTTTTAATGCTTTAATCGGGTTTGCAAAATGTTCAATACTGTGGCAGGATAAAATTACATCATAAGTTGCATCTGAAATAGACGACAGGTCTGCCCCGTCATTTATAAATTGATAACCTTTTTTATTACCCCATTGATAATTTTGTCCTTCCTCTAAAGCCCCTTCCCAAACTGTTTGATTGCCAAAATTACATCCATCCAGTTCGAGTAATACATCATATACTGGAAGAAAGCCAATGTGCGATAAGGAAGGGCTTGGCCCTCCAATTTCTAAGCCCTTTTTTCCTCTCAATGCGGAAAGAAACTGTTTTACATTTCTTATACGTTTGGGAACGTATTTCCTAAATGTTGATTCTAATTTATTTCGGATACTCATTGGCGATAGCTAACAATATTTTCCCCACAAACATAAGTTTCCCAGTCATAACCAGCCATTGTTCTGAAATATGATTTACTGGTACCTGGCTTTAATTGGTCGTGCAGTTCAACAATTACACAGGTTGTTTTTGAAAGCCATTCAGTGGCACTTGAAAAAACTTCTTTTTCTGCACCTTCAATATCAATTTTGACGATTGAAAGGTTATCAATTCCATATTCTTTTATGATGCCATTAATGGTTAACCCTGGTATTCCTTTATTATTGGATGTAGGTTCTACTATGTATCCTGCGCTTAATTGTGTTTTATTTCCTATGTCCAGCATTTCTTCCTTATCCCACAATGCTGCATGTAAGCAGGTTATTTTTGAATAGCCGGTGGTGTTTTTTTGTAAAAGTGCAAAGTTATTAACATCTGGTTCAATGGAAATTATTTTTGCTTCCGGATATTTATTGGCAAAATATACAGATGCCATCCCGATATTGGCTCCTGCATCAATGATCCATTTAACAGGTTGGGTGAATTTTTCCGGGAACCGGTATTGTTGTTCAATAAATACCTGTTCAAAGATCATAGGGTCTGATTGATGGCTTCTCAGGTAAAGCTTATTTTTAAAATTTCGATCATTAATAAAAAACTCGCTTTTCCCTTTCCCCGAAAATAATTGCCAAAAAATTCTCAGTCCTGAAATGAACCCAAAATAACGGATCAGGCTAACCAGCCTTATCACAGCCAAACCAAAATTTCTCACATTTAAAAATTGAAAGGTAAATTTAGTTGATTTAATAGCTTTACTCAATATTTGCAAATGCCCCTCATTTCAATTTGTATCCCGGCTTATCTGAACCCCGGTTTTCTGAAGCGGCGCTGGATTCTATTACTGCTCAGAATTTTCGCGATTTTGAAGTAATTGTTTCGGATGATACCCCCGGAAATGAATTGGAAATGGTTTGCCTGGATTATAAAAACCAGTTTCCGCTGCAATATGTACATAACCACACGCCATTGGGATCGCCGGCAAATTGGAACAACGCCATCCGTCTTGCAACCGGTAAATGGATCAAACATTCCGCATCAATTTTTATTGTGGCCACATTCGTTTCTAATTATGTAAACTTCAGTTTGTATCATTTTCAAAATAAAATTATTTGAACTATGTTTTGGTTTCGGCTTGGTGCTACTTAAGTACTTAAGCCGGATTTTACCTTTCTACATGTATTGCTTCTAACTGTTTTTTTTGCAATGTTACTAACTTAAAAATTTTCTAACATCAGTTAATGTTAAGCATAATGTTTTAAAATTTGACAACCATTAGTGGAACAGGATCAATATGATCTTGTATAATTGCCGGCTGTGTTGCTTTGGGGTGTCTGTATATATCATGCCCTTTATGGATACGACTACATTTACAACCGTGTGCCTCAGAAAAATTTATAAATTCCTTTAAGGGTATGCTGTTTGGATTCATGTATATGCTAATGGAACTTTAATTGGCTTAGAAGTTTTTTGTAAATCATATTTATTATACATTTCCTTTAAATCATTATTATTTTGAAGTAACCATGATAAAGCTGGTGGTTTAAATTGCTTACTTCCTTTTCTAACTATCCAGCCTCTATTTCGTAAATCTTTTGTAAGAGTCTTTTTGTTAACGGTATATTTGAAATATTCTTCCAAAACTACTTCCCAACTTTTTCCTGCCTCATGTTGAGTAGATCCATAACCAATTAAATCCAGAGCCGGGCTATATGAATAACCAATACCTTCATCTTTATATTCAATTATGTTAACCTGTACTTCAATATTTTTCTGATGTGAAATACTATGAAGCCTGCCTAAAAAACGACGTTTACTCATAGTGATATTATAAAACTACTATCTGGGGTTTGTGCAGTTTAGATATTTGTTGCTGTGTTCATTGGGAAATGCTGTTGTAAATTAATAATTATATGTCAAAATAAAGATTGCAAAAAGCGCTTTGTTCAGAACAGATGCTTTCTAAAAACATGATCCATTGTATTCGCGTTTATAACTCATGCTTAATGAATATTTGAGATTTATCTGGCGCCAGTTGTTCACCTCACTATTGTCAATACCCATGCTGGCTGCAGCGCATTTTATAAATCCAAGATTACTTTCAGGTTTTCTTTGAGCTGAATTATCTGTTCACGAGTCAACTTTCCCATTTTTCTTAAGAAACGTTTGTTGTCAATCGCTCTCGGCTGGTCAACTAAAATGTCGCTCAACTTTGGCAGTTGCGATTTTTTTAGATGCACCCGTAAAATTTCTACTTCTGGTTTAATGTTCGTTGTTATAGGACACACAATGGTTGATAAATGTGTGTCATTTAGTAGGTCGGTTTGAATGATTACCACGGGTCTCGTTTTTCCCGGCTCGGTTCCAACTGTTGGGTTTAAGTCTGCAAGCCAAATGTCATACTGCTTATATTTCATCGGCTAACTTTTCAAATTCGGATAGCACTTCAAATGAACTTTGAACTACAAGTTTACTTTCCTTCGCAAGTTTCTTTTTTAGAATTCGCCTTTTATTGAATTGATTGTAAAGGTTAAGCGCTTCGTTTATATAGCGGTTTCGTGCGAGGTTTAATTCAGAAACTACCTTTTCAGTTTCTTCAAAAACGTTGTCGTCCAGTTTGAGTGAAAGGGTTTTCATGTTTTTATCTTTTCACAAAGGTATATATAAATAGTATATACCTCAAATTTTGCGCATTTTATGCATTACAGCATCTTGTTTATTGCCGATATTGCTTATGGTTTATGATAAAATGGAAACCCGACAGATTTTTTTAAGCGATCCATTTAATGTTCGATACTTATTTTAACGGGTATCTGATTTGATCGAATTTGTTCCTTATACATTCAATTACGGGAATCTGTTTAAAGTAACCCTGGCACTAAAAAGGGGGAGCTTACAATTGCTGTGTTTATTTGGGATAATCAGTTATCATTGCAGTCTAATTTATTATATTTCAGCATGTCAAAAGATGTGGTGCCATATATTTTTAATCCGGGAATTGGATTTCCGGCTTATTTGATCCGCAAACGTCTTTATCAGCACATAAAAAGGAATGTTCCTGTATTAAGCGGGAGGTTGATGGATTTTGGATGTGGTTCCAAACCTTACCAGTCGTTGTTTAACGTTCAGGAATATGTTGGCGTTGATTATTATGGAGAAGGACATTCTCATGAAAATGAGCAGATAGATGTTTTCTATGATGGGGTGAAACTGCCTTTTCCCGATAATTTTTTTGATAGTGCATTTAGCAGCGAAGTGTTTGAGCATATCTTTAATCTGGAAGAAATCCTTCCGGAAATATACAGGGTATTAAAACCCGGAGCGAAAATGGTAGTTACCTGTCCGTTTGCCATTGCAGAACATGAGCAGCCTGTCGATTTTGCAAGGTATTCTTCATTTGCACTTCGTTATTTGCTCGAAAAACATGGGTTTAGGGTGATAAATTTTGAAAAAATTGGCAGCAGCTATGAAACAATAAGACAATTGAAAACGATGTATTATCACATGCATGTAATGCCAAAATTCAATAAACTTATTATTGTGAAGCCCGTAATTGAATTTTTCCTGTACCCCATAATGAATATTTATACTTTGGTAATGAATCGTATTCTCCCCCGCAGGTACGATCTTTATATGAATAATTTAGTAGTTTTTGAAAAGTAACCGGCAAATGCCCCTCATTTCAATTTGTATCCCGGCTTATCTGAACCCCGGTTTTCTGAAGCGGCTGCTGGATTCTATTACTGCTCAGAATTTTCGCGATTTTGAAGTAATCGTTTCGGATGATACCCCCGGAAATGAATTGGAAATGGTTTGCCTGGATTATCAAAACCAGTTTCCGCTGCAATATGTACATAACCACACGCCATTGGGATCGCCGGCAAATTGGAACAACGCCATCCGCCTCGCAACCGGTAAATGGATCAAACTGATCCACGCCGACGACTGGCTGGCAACAAAAAACGCCCTGCAGGTTTTTGCCGATGCCGCCGCTGCCCATCCTGATGCAGGTTTCTTTTTCTCCGGTTATCGCAAATATGAAGGCAACAGTTTATTAACATCGCATATCCCCGGAAAAAAGGAAGAGAATGTACTGGCTCATTCACCGCTCAACCTGATTGCCGGTAATTTCATAGGCCATCCCAGCGTAACCCTTATCCTTAACCGGAAAACGGTGTGGTACGATGAGAAAATAAAATGGATGGTTGATGTTGAATATTATTTGCGGGAACTAAAATCTTTAAAAGCCGTTGCCATTCCTGAAGCGCTTATCAACATCGGGGTACATCCCGGCCAGGTAACCCAACAGAGTATTCGCCAGCCACAAATTGAAATACCTGAGCACCTGTACTTAATTCAAAAATCCGGAATTTCTATGCTTAAAAATATCCGGGTGTACGATCATTACTGGAGGTTGTTCCGGAACCTGGGCTTTCGGAAAATAGCCGATGTGCAAAACCATTCGGGCGGGTATCCCATTCCGGAAAAATTAATCAGGATGTGGAAATGGCAATCGGTGTTTCCACTCTGGCTGCTGCGCATTGGCCCGGTTTCAAAAATGCTGATGATGATAAATTATGTTATCAACCGGTGATTTCACGATCGGCTTTTGCAAAAATTTCGGCAATGTTTTTCATATCCGCATACGATGCTGTTTGAGATGGATTACCCATATTAATTTAAATTCACCACCTCGGTAAATTGGGTAACGTTGCTGTAATCCCTTATTTCATTGTACAGGGTATCGCGTTCCACAGGCTGCCGGCCTGCCTGGCGGATCAGGTTCACCAGCTCTTCGGTATTCATGGTTGGTTTCTTTTCTTCCGCGCCAGCCATGGTATAAATTTTTGTGGTATCGTCGATGGTGCCATCCAGGTCATCCACGCCAAAGGCAAGCGAAAGTTGCGCATTCTGCCTGCCCAACATGGGCCAGTATGCTTTGAGGTGAGGAAAATTATCCATATAGATCCGGGATATGGCATAGAGCCTCATGTCTTCAATGATCGATGATTCGGCAACATGGCTCATATCATTATTGGCATTTCTGAATTTTAGGGGGATGAAGGTGTTGAAGCCTCCGGTTTTATCCTGCAGGGTTCTGAGCCGGTTCATGTGATCAACCCGATGAGCGTATGATTCGATGTGGCCGTACAACATGGTGGCATTGCTGTGCATACCAAGTTTATGCGCGGTTTCATGAATTTTCAGCCAGCCCTCCGCATCAACTTTATCATCACAGATCTGTTTTCTGATATCGGGATGGAATATTTCGGCGCCACCGCCGGGGAGCGATTGAAGCCCGGCATCTTTTAATACTTTCATTCCTTCTTCTATGCTTAGCCTGGCTTTGCGAAACATATAATCCAATTCCACGGCGGTAAATGCTTTAATATGCAATTCCGGCCGGTGCGCCCTTATTTTTTGAATCAGCTCAACAAAATAGGGGAGGTTCATTTTTGGATGAACGCCCCCCACAATATGAACTTCGGTAACGGGCTTGCCGTCATACTTTCTCACCCTGTCCACCATATCATCTATGCTTAACTCCCAGCCTTCTTCACGGTGGGCGTATAAACGCGAGTAAGAACAAAACTTACAACTGAATACACAAACATTGGTAGGCTCTATATGAAAGTTCCGGTTGAAATAGGTTTTATTGCCATGCCGCATTTCACGGATATAATTTGCGAGGAAGCCGGTGAACGACAGGCTGCCATGCTCAAACAGATAAACACAATCTGTATCGCTGATTCGGGTGCCGGATAATACTTTTCTTCCGATCGATTTCAGGGTTTCATCTTTATTCAATTCTATAAGTGCTTCTGCTGATTCTTTCATGGAGCCGTTTTTTGCAAAGTTAAAAGGCTGATGGCAAAGCTGTAAAGAAAAATCACCGCCGGTTAACTTAATATTCGTTAATGAATTATCTTCCCATACCAAAACAACCATTTACAGTGCAGTGTTTGCCGGATAAATGGAAATTAATTATAAGATATGAACATTAAATTTAAACTCACCCTGGTAAGTTTTCTGCAGTTTTTTGTTTGGGGTGCATGGTTAATTACCATTGGCACCTATTATTTTACAAATCCGATTGGTCATGTTGAAAACGCGGGGGCTAAGTTTGGCGCCATTTTTTCAACCCTGGCCATTTCGTCCATATTTATGCCCGCCATTACCGGGATAATTGCCGATAAATGGATGAACGCCGAAAAGTTGTATGGCATTTTACATATCCTTTACGGGTGTACGCTTTTTTATGTAACCCGGGTGAACGATGCCGATACATTGTATTATGTGATCTTCTTAGCCATGATATTTTATATGCCCACCATATCGTTATCCAATTCGCTTTCTTATACCATTTTAAAAAGAGACGGCTATGATGTGGTAAAGGTATTCCCACCCATCAGGGTATGGGGAACCATTGGGTTTATTGTGGCCATGTGGATCACCAACCTCAGTGGCAGTAAGGTTAATACCAATCAGTTTGTGATTGCAGGTGTGGTGGCTATTTTACTCGGCATTTATTCTTTTACCCTGCCCAAATGTCCGCCGCAAAAATCTATTTCTAAAAATACATCAATTAGTGAACAGCTTGGGTTGAATGCTTTCTCACTTTTTAAAGATTACCGTACGGCGTTGTTTTTTATTTTTTCTATGTTCCTGGGGGCGGCATTGCAACTCACCAATATGTATGGCGATATTTTTCTAAACGATTTTGGCAGCAATCCGTTATATGGCCCCGAATCTTTTGTGGTAAAGTATTCTACCATCATCATGTCAATTTCTCAGATTTCGGAAACGGTATTCATTCTTACCATTCCGTTCTTCCTTAAAAAATTCGGGATTAAAAATGTGATGTTGTTTTCGATGATTGCCTGGGTGCTTCGTTTCGGGTTATTTGCTTATGGAAACCCGGCCGACGGGTTATGGATGATTATACTTTCGTGTGTGGTTTATGGTATGGCTTTCGATTTCTTTAATATATCCGGTTCGCTGTATGTGGAAACTACCACAAGCCCGGCAATACGCTCAAGTGCGCAGGGAATGTTCATGATGGTTACCAATGGATTTGGCGCTTTCCTGGGAAGCCGGGTAAGTGGTTTTGTGATTGATCAGTATTTTACCCTTCCGGGTGAAATGAAAGACTGGCATGGGATATGGATCTCGTTTGCCGTTTACGCGCTGGTGATTGCCGTATTATTTGCCGTGATGTTTAAATATAAGCACGATCCTTCCAAAGAACTGGCTGTTCATCATTAACTTTCATTAACGGAGGTATATATTTTTACGGCGGGCCACATCATAATAACAAAAAATGCAGCATCTGCTGGTGAGGATGCTGCATCTGTTTATATCCGTATCGGTTAATTATTTGTGCGCTTCTATCTTTTTTACAAAGTTGATTTTGGGTTGGGCGCCAATGAGTTTATCAACCACCTGCCCGCCTTTTACAAACAGGATTGCCGGGATGCTGGTAATTCCATAGTTCATCGAAATTTGCGGGTTCACATCCACATTCACTTTTCCTATGTTTACCTTGCCATCGTATTCTTTAGAAAGTTCTTCAATTACGGGGCCTATAGCGCGGCAGGGGCCACACCATTCTGCCCAAAAATCAATCACCGATAATTTGTCGGATTCCAAAACATCACTTTGGAAGTTAGCATCTGTAAATTCTTTCGCCATATTTATATTTTTAATTTAAGAGGTTTCAATTTCATTGCCAATTTTGGCTTTCACGCATCTTTGGCAGTTTTAACGGCAATTGGGCGAAATTTCGCGCCCAAAAGTCAGCTAATTTAAATGAACAATAACATCCAGATACTGGTGATTGTTTAAAAATGAAATCAGGTCGTCGTTCATCATTACCCCTTTATCAAGGGTGCTTAACCTGATGTTGCAGTTTAAATGCAGATCTGAAATGTTGAATTTCAGGGTGGTACCTCCGGGGTTTTGTTTCAGGTTGTTTTCCATAAAAGAGATCAGGTGCGGGTTCACCCCGTTTGGCTGAACATCGATGATTAATTCTTTGGTGAGCTGCTGTTTTACCGATTCAAGCAACAACAGTTTAGAAACCCTGAACCTTAATTCCGTTCCTTTATAAATGGGGACAAATTGCCCTTCCACCATGAGCATATTCCCTTTGCTTAAGTACTGCGAAAAACGGATATAATCTTCTTTAAAAAACATAAATTCTGTTTTTGCAGAATAATCTTCAAGGGTAAGCACTCCATACCGGCTTCCGTTTTTGCTGATTCTGTGATCGGCCTGAACCACCAATCCGGCAAGCCGAAAAGTTCTGGTAACCGGAGAGTTGTTTATTTCAGATTTAATTTCGTTGAACTCGGCCAGCGTGGTGAAATGGTAATGTTGAAATTCGAAACGATAATGATCCAGCGGATGGCCGCTGATAAACATACCGGTAACCTCTTTTTCTTTTTCCAGTTTTTCAATTAATGGCCATTCTTCGCAATCCGGAATTTTGGGTGGGGTAATTTCGGGCATCTGTAAATCTCCAAAGAGAGAATTTGAAAACATACCGGCCTGTGATTGGTTTGAAGCGCCGTATTTCAATAATTTTTCTACTCCGGTACTATCGCCCGGAACCTGGTAAAAGTATTGGGCGCGGTGAAAGTCTTTAAAACAATCGAATGCTCCTGCGTAAATAAGGCATTCCAGCGATTTCCGGTTAAAACTTTTCAGGTTAACCCGTTTTAGCAGGTTGAAGGGGTCTTTAAAATAGCCGTGTTTCTGGCGTTCTTCCACCAACGCATCAACTGCCATTTCCGATATGCCTTTAATTGCGTTTAAGCCAAACCGTATGTGTCCTTCTTTATTAACGGTAAATGTTTTATACGATTCGTTTACATCGAGGCCAAGAACGCTAATTCCCATACGTTTACATTCCTCAATGTGAAAAACAATTTTATCGATGCTTCCTGAATGATTGAGCACTGCTGCCATAAATTCGCTGGGGTAGTGGGCTTTCAGATAGGCTGTTTGGTAAGCAACTATACCGTAACAGGTGGCGTGCGATTTGTTAAAAGCATATTGTGCGAATGCTTCCCAGTCTAACCATATTTTTTCCAGTTTATCTTTCGGGTGTCCTTTACCGGTAGCTCCTTCAATAAAGCGGCTTTTCATGTCGTTCAGTATCTCAATTTGTTTTTTACCCATTGCTTTACGCAGGGTATCCGCTTCTCCTTTGGTAAATCCGGCAAGTTTTTGAGAAAGCAGCATCACCTGTTCCTGGTAAACTGCAATGCCATAGGTTTCCGCTAAAAATTCTGCCATTTCGGGGAGATCGTAGTGTACGGCTTCTTTGCCATGTTTTCGCTTAATGAAATCGGGAATATAGGCCATCGGCCCGGGGCGATAAAGTGCGCACATCGCAATCAGGTCTTCAAACTTATCCGGTTTCAGTTCCCTTAGATATTTTTTCATTCCGGGGCTTTCAAACTGGAAGATGGCAGTTGTGTTTGCGTTTTGAAACAGTTGGTAAGTAATTTCATCATCTAACGGTAAATCATCGATTACAATGTTTTTGCCATGATTTTCTTTAATGAGGTTAAGGCAGGTCTTTATGATGCTTAAGGTTCTCAGGCCAAGAAAGTCCATCTTTATAACGCCTGCTTCTTCGATAGAACTGCCTTCAATTTGGGTTACCCACAAATCGGAATCTTTTGAAGTGGCTACGGGAATTAGTTCTGTAAGGTCTTTTGGTGCAATGATGATGGCAGAGGCGTGGATGCCGGTGTTTCTGATTGAGCCTTCCAGGATTTCTGCTTCTTTCAGCACTTTTGCGTTTATGCCCTCCCCGTTATAGTCTTCTCTCAGCTTTTTTATGTTAGCGATTTCATCCGGAACCAGCCGTTCTTTATCTTCAAGACTTTTTTCACCTTTCTTTGCTTCCGAATTGGTGATGGGGGAATGAAGCAGCCGTTTCAGGGATATGCCCGGCCGTTCAGGAATTAATTTGGTTAACGACCGACTTTCCGAAATGGGCAGATCCATCACCCTGGCTACATCTGCTATGGCAGATTTTGCTGCCATGGTACCATAGGTGATGATTTGGGCAACCTGGTTTTTTCCGTATTTTTCCACTACGTAATTCATTACCTTTTGCCGGCCTTCATCATCAAAGTCGGTATCAATATCAGGCATCGATTTTCGTTCGGGATTCAGGAATCTTTCAAACAGCAGGTTATACTTTATGGGATCGATATTGGTAATGCCGATGCAATAGGCCACTGCGCTTCCTGCGGCGGAGCCTCTGCCCGGGCCAATGAAAACGCCCATATCTCTTCCGGCTTTTATGAAATCGGATACGATAAGGAAGTATCCCGCAAAGCCCATATTGCGGATGATGCCCAACTCAAACTTAAGCCGCTCTTCATGTTCGGGGGTTAGTATTTTGTATCGTTTTTTTGCACCGCTCCAGGTGAGGTGTTCCAGGTACTCATCCTGCGATTTATAATTGGCAGGAACTTCAAAAAAGGGAAGGAGGATGTCTCTTTTCAGGTCTAACAGGTCAACCTTTTCAATAATTTCATTGGTATTATCGATGGCTTCGGGGAGGTCTTTAAATACCTCCGTCATTTCGGATGTGGTTTTCAGGAAAAACTGGTCGTTGGGAAACGCAAAGCGTTTGTTTTTCACCATTACATCATCGTCGGTAAACTCGCGGAGAGAAGGGGTAGAAAGTTTTTCCCCGGTATTGATGCAAAGGAGGATATCGTGTGCATTAAAATCTTTCTGATCTACATAGTGGCTGTCGTTACTGGCAATCACCTTTACTTTATATTTTTTGGCAAACCGGAGTAATATTTCGTTTACCTTTTCCTGTTCGGGTATGCCATGCCGTTGTATCTCCACATAATAATCATCCTGGAAGATATTCAGCCACCATTTAAATTCATTTTCTGCTTCTTCTTTTCCCTGTTTTAAAATGGTTTGGGGCACCAGGGCGCCGAGGCAGCAGGTTGTGGCAATCAGCCCTTCGTGGTAACGGTGAATCAGTTGTTTATCGATGCGGGGATATTTTGAGTACATTCCTTCAATATATCCTAACGAGGTAAGTTTTACCAGGTTGCGGTAACCCTGTTCGTTTTTGGCGAGTAAGATTTGGTGATGGCGGGGGTCTTTATCTTCTTTGTTGAAGGTTTTGCGGGTGCGATCCTGTGTGATGTAAAATTCGCAGCCCACAATAGGTTTTACTAACGGTTTCCCGTTTTCATCAACGTTTTTATAGGCTTCTTTTACAAAGTGGAACACGCCAAACATATTGCCATGATCGCTGATGGCCAGTGCCGGCATCTTATCGGCAATGGCTTTTTTATACAGGTTTTTTATGGAAGCGGCTCCATCGAGCAGGGAATATTGGGTATGTACGTGGAGGTGCGAAAATTTCATCATTGCAGGGGCAAAAAATACCTACCGGTGTGTCCGACAGGCAGCATGCAAATATCGCTCAAACGCCCATTTTTACCGGTTACGGGTTTTCCACAAACCGGATATTTGTGGTGCAAATTTTCCTCTAAATGCTGAATATGAATTACTTGTGTTAAAATTTCGGATATGGGTTGGATTAAACAGCCCTGGCGGTTATCTTTGCTTCGTATTTGTTTGTAGGGCAGGTTTTTTTCAGAAGAATATAGTAACCAATAGTTTAATCAACGCGTTTTTGGAAGAATAAGGATCCTAAAGACTAAGTCGTACATACGTTTAAAACCGAATTTTTACGTATGAAAAGCTTTCTTTTCGCATCAATTTCAATTTTGATATGCACCGGGTTTTCTCCCGATGTTTCCGCACAATTCCGGAAGCACAAAAAGAAGGAGAAAAGGGAGCAATCTGCCGATCCGGCCTTTATCAGCGATGTGGTGATTTATCCGGGAATATCATCCGGAGGAGGCACATCGGTTTCTGAAAAAGGGGGAGTTAAAAATGCAAAAACGGCATCTGTAAGAATTATTGCCGATGCGAATGCCCGGCCGGATTATCAATCGTTCCAGTTTAAATATGGCCAGCTTCTCAACAGAGATATTGAAAGCATAACCAATGCGAACCTTTTCGGATTCATAGATGAATGGTGGGAAACGCCTTATCGTTATGGCGGAACAACCCATAAGGGGATCGATTGCAGTGCTTTTTCCTCTACACTTTTATCTGCGGTATATGGAATGGAGATACCCAGAACCGCCAGGGATCAATACAGTTTTTGTAAAAAAATTGGTGAAGACGAACTGGAAGAAGGCGACCTGCTGTTTTTTAATACAAGAGGAGGGGTAAGTCATGTAGGGGTTTCTCTGGGAGGAAAATATTTTGTTCATGCAAGCACTTCAAGCGGAGTTACCATCAGTTCTTTAGATGAAGATTATTACCGCCGGCGTTTTATAGCAGGAGGAAGAATAAGTACTTCACAATACGCCCAAAGCACATCATCCGTTACCCGTTAATTTTTTAAATTGTACTAAGTAGCCGGGCGATATTTCTAAATGAAACGGCTTATCTCTTTTTATTTTTACTTCTTTCCATACTCCTGATGTATTCAGAATGATTTTGCGGCCACTGAGTTGTACCGGTAATTGCAGGGTAAATCCATCCACTATATTGGTGAAGCGATATTGCATTTTGTGATTTCTTAGCCGGTATTCCAGTACCGGTATTTTTGTGGTACGCAGGTATTGGTTGAAGATGGGCGCCAGTTGTATGTGCGTATATGCCTGAATAAAGGATTCTATTTCATTGCCGGTAACCACACGGTGCCTGAACCGGCTGTTCATTTCCATCAACATCTTTCTGAACAGAGAATCATCGTTCATCATAAACCTGATCATCTGGATCATGTTGGATGCCTTATAATACATGTCGCTGCTTCCTTCATTATTTACTCCATAAAACCCGGTAACAGGTTTATCATTTTCTATTTTATGCCTCAGCCCGGTTTCGTATTCAACACCTGCATCTTTCCCAAAATAATATTCGGTAAATAAAGATTCGGAATAGTTGGTGAATCCTTCATGTATCCACATATCAGCAATATCCGTTGTGGTGATGCTGTTTCCAAACCATTCGTGCCCGCTTTCGTGAACGATAATGAAATCCCATTTCATTCCCCAGCCGGTTCCGGATAAATCGGATCCCTCGTAACCGTTTTTGAAAAGATTGCCATAAGCAATGGCCGACTGATTTTCCATACCGAGGTAGCTCGATTGTACCAGTTTGTATCCGTCCTCATAAAAGGGATATGGACCAAACCAGTATTCGAAGGCTTTCATCATTCTTGGCACTTCTTCAAATTGTTTTTTTGCTTTTCCGAGGTAGAGATCAAGCACCCAGTAATCCATGCTCAGGTTGCCATTAAGTCCCGGATAGGTTTCGCTCCAATGCACATATTTGCCAATATAAGGAATGATGCAATAATTATTGATGGGATTCACTACGTTCCAGGTAAATACCTTTTTTCTATTTAGGGTATCGGTAACCGATAGTAGTCTGCCGTTGCCAACGCCAATTAAGCTGTCGGCACAAACAATGCGGAGCGTAGCGCCTTCGTCGGGTTCATCGCCCTGGTAATCTTTGCAGGGATACCACACCGAGGCGCCAATGTTCTGGCAGGCAGCCGATATCCAGGGGCGTTTAAGTTCGTCTTTTCCCCATATCCATCCTCCATCCCAGGGAGGTAATTGGGCTTCAGTTGGTTTTCCATGATAATAAAGATTGAGCAAAAGCGTATCCGGGAAATGAAAATCTAAAACGCGAAGTTTTTCTGCATCCACCCAATAAACATTGCCTTCTCTTTTAATGGGGAGCGGGATGTTGCTGATCAAAGCACTGTCCAGGATCAAAGGTTCCTGTAAATCGATTTGCAATTGTTTTGCGGCATCAATCCTGATTTTTATATTATTTCTGCCAAAGATCGTTTTTGATTCATAATCGGGGTTGATGGTAATATCGTAGTGCAGTACATCCCAAAATGTTCTTCCCGGTCCGTTAGCGCCACGAAGCGAATCGGCATGGGTGAATTTTTGTTGTTTTTCCTGCGCCATTATGTAATGAGAAGCCCCGAATAACAGGATCATCAAAATGCTGAACTTTTTAAAATACATATCTGGTGTACAAATTTTCATAAAACTAATACCGGTAGCGGAATTAGAAAAACCGTTCCACCTGTTTTGGATGGCTTTTAATACTTTAAATCATTGATGTAGGGTTAAAGTGTTAACCGAAAAGCTCAAATCCATTTCTGTATTAAACTTCATATTTCCACTTTTTTCCTGTTAAGAAAGTGGAGCAAAAAATCAAGGTTTGGGAGAAATGGTTAAAAATTGATTTTTCGGCTAATACGGATTTGATATCCGTTCCGAAATAAATCGGAATCTTAGATAACAGACCAGTTCCATTGATCTAAACGGCTATCACATCGGCATTATACGATTTAACTTTGGTATCCGAAATAATTCCGTTTAGTATAATAAAAACGAGTTCCGGCATTAGGTAAAACCCCGCAGTGGTACAACATTTGAACTAATTGCATTACCCAACAGTTGAATATGGCGTTTTTCTTTTCACGCCGTAAAAGCCAATTTTCTTAACGCCATTTTTCCAAGGCCAGCTAATAATATGTTTTTTGCCGGATAATACTTATTTCAAACGAAATATTTGCGTTGAAGGAAATTCAGTGGAGCTTTATATTTATTCAGTTTCATGCCCCCGGGGCTGCCGCCCCTTGCCCCCAACTTTAAAATATGGATTTTAAAAATTCGAACCAAAAATTTCCACTGAAGAAAATTTAGTGAAGCTTTATATTTATTCAGTTTCAGTTGAATTTCCCCGCCCCCATGTAAAAAATATGGATTTTAAAAACCCGAACCTTTGGTGCCCGGTTAAAG
>Ga0206107_1000404_pt1 | contig 19284 bp, 10 predicted proteins | sample 2B0metagenome_FD_148652 | JGI IMG/M metagenome (GOLD analysis project Ga0206107, IMG submission 148652) | Enriched microbial communities from leaf-cutter ant dump, University of Wisconsin, Madison, United States - 2B0 | ecosystem: Environmental > Terrestrial > Nest > Insects nest > Nest dump...
GACGTCGAGGGCATCACGCTGATGCTGCGGCCGAGCGAGCCCAGCGGTGATCCCGGTGCGCAACGACAAGGGTGGAGCGCTGCCGCGCGCCGGAGGCGAAGTCCCCGCCAATAGCAGAGTGAAGGCGAAGTACAGAGGTATCCTGCATCGACGCTGGTCAACCAGTGTCGTCTCCCCGCTCGCGGGGATGAGCCCCTGCCGTCCTTCGCACGGTAGAGCTGCGGTCTGTCGTCTCCCCGCTCGCGGGGATGAGCCCTACGGCGTCGCGTCCGACAAGGTCGCGGCGTCGTCGTCTCCCCGCTCGCGGGGATGAGCCCATCTCGACGGCCACGCTCTCCGCCGCGGTCGCGTCGTCTCCCCGCTCGCGGGGATGAGCCCTCGTGGTCGCGGGTGTGCAGGACGGCGACGACGTCGTCTCCCCGCTCGCGGGGATGAGCCCGGTCGCCTGCCGGGCGTCATCGGCGGGGATCGGTCGTCTCCCCGCTCGCGGGGATGAGCCCGTTCCTGGGATCGAGTGGGACGGGAGACCCCCGTCGTCTCCCCGCTCGCGGGGATGAGCCCCCGAGGTTCAGGCGTGCACTGGTGGGGTTGCTGTCGTCTCCCCGCTCGCGGGGATGAGCCCATCTCGTCCGGTGGGGTCGAGCGCGGCGTGTAGTCGTCTCCCCGCTCGCGGGGATGAGCCGTCGGTGAAGACGACGATCGACCGGTATGGGCAGTCGTCTCCCCGCTCGCGGGGATGAGCCCGTGAGCGACGAGGACACCGCCGGCGGGGTCCAGTCGTCTCCCCGCTCGCGGGGATGAGCCGTTCCCGTCGATGCCGAGGCGGTGCCAGGACATGTCGTCTCCCCGCTCGCGGGGATGAGCCGTCCCTCGCCGCCCTCGGCCTGACCGCCGAGCAGTCGTCTCCCCGCTCGCGGGGATGAGCCCGACATCCTCATGGGCGCAGGCGGTGCCCCGACGTCGTCTCCCCGCTCGCGGGGATGAGCCCCGCCCAACATCGTGTGGCTTGGACCTTGGTGCGTCGTCTCCCCGCTCGCGGGGATGAGCCGGGCGGACGACCCCTAGCACCACGCGCCGCCGCGTCGTCTCCCCGCTCGCGGGGATGAGCCCATCCGCGTCCAGTGACGCCCGGCCCGGGCGCAGTCGTCTCCCCGCTCGCGGGGATGAGCCGGAGCCGACGGCGGCGACCGACAGTGCGGCGGCGTCGTCTCCCCGCTCGCGGGGATGAGCCCCTGTCGATCACGGTCGACCCGTCGCGCCTGCGGTCGTCTCCCCGCTCGCGGGGATGAGCCGGAGGCGCCGCTCGCGCAGAGCACGTTCGAGTTGTCGTCTCCCCGCTCGCGGGGATGAGCCCTCCGTGATCGCGGAGTCCTCCTCGATGTGCAGGTCGTCTCCCCGCTCGCGGGGATGAGCCCGCGGAGGCGAGCGACGGGGTGCTGACGGTCGCGTCGTCTCCCCGCTCGCGGGGATGAGCCGCCCGCGTCGACCGTCGGGTGAGCGAGCAGGGCGTCGTCTCCCCGCTCGCGGGGATGAGCCGGGCGGGTCGAAGAGGATCGCCGAGCAGCTCGAGTCGTCTCCCCGCTCGCGGGGATGAGCCCTCCTCGCCGTCGATGACGTCGAGGACGAACGGGTCGTCTCCCCGCTCGCGGGGATGAGCCGTTCCGCGCGGGCGTCCGCCGCGAGTCGCGGGCGTCGTCTCCCCGCTCGCGGGGATGAGCCCTCCTCGCCGTCGATGACGTCGAGGACGAACGGGTCGTCTCCCCGCTCGCGGGGATGAGCCGGCGCTCGTCGGGATGGGACCGGACTTCATCAAGTCGTCTCCCCGCTCGCGGGGATGAGCCCGACCTGGTCACGATCGTGACCGCGGGCAACACGTCGTCTCCCCGCTCGCGGGGATGAGCCCAACCGCACGGCCGTGCGCCGGTGGATCGACCCGTCGTCTCCCCGCTCGCGGGGATGAGCCCAGGTCCGTCAGCCCGGTCGTCGGGTCCTCGTCGTCGTCTCCCCGCTCGCGGGGATGAGCCCCGCTTGCGACCCTTCGCACCGGTCTGCGCGGAGTCGTCTCCCCGCTCGCGGGGATGAGCCCCCGTGACTGACGTCCAGATCGAAGCCGGGACCGTCGTCTCCCCGCTCGCGGGGATGAGCCCCGGTCCCGAAGGGCGGGTCAGTGCCGTTGACGGTCGTCTCCCCGCTCGCGGGGATGAGCCGGCCCTCGACGACCTCATCGACGGGATGAAGGAGTCGTCTCCCCGCTCGCGGGGATGAGCCGGCGTACGGCGGGCTGCTCGGCGTCTCGCAGGTCGTCGTCTCCCCGCTCGCGGGGATGAGCCCGGCCCCCGCCCTGCTTCGGCAGGGGCGGGGGCGTCGTCTCCCCGCTCGCGGGGATGAGCCCTGCCGCCCGGTCGGGGTGTCGCGGGCCGCGCCGTCGTCTCCCCGCTCGCGGGGATGAGCCGCAGGTCGCGGCAGCGCCGTGGCTCGCGGAGACGTCGTCTCCCCGCTCGCGGGGATGAGCCCGCGGAGGCGAGCGACGGGGTCGACACGGTCGCGTCGTCTCCCCGCTCGCGGGGATGAGCCGGTCAACGACGCCGGGTACGCGGCGGAGACGGCGTCGTCTCCCCGCTCGCGGGGATGAGCCGATGTACGCCGCGGTGAAGTCCGGCGGTAAGGAGTCGTCTCCCCGCTCGCGGGGATGAGCCCGCTGACCTGCGGATTCGTTCGGTCACTCGGGCGGTCGTCTCCCCGCTCGCGGGGATGAGCCCCGTTGGTCTGGCACGCGCGGTAGCACTCCATCGTCGTCTCCCCGCTCGCGGGGATGAGCCCTCCTGCGCGATGGTGATCGCTCGTGGCACTGGGTCGTCTCCCCGCTCGCGGGGATGAGCCCGTGGTCCACGGTCAGCACCTTTCGCGCGACGAGTCGTCTCCCCGCTCGCGGGGATGAGCCCAGGACGGAGCCACCCGGCGACGCAAGCGGCGGGTCGTCTCCCCGCTCGCGGGGATGAGCCCGTCTCGCCCATCTGACCGACTTGCGAGGCGACGTCGTCTCCCCGCTCGCGGGGATGAGCCCAGGCCGTCCCGACCGACGACCAGCCCCGACGCGTCGTCTCCCCGCTCGCGGGGATGAGCCGTCGACCTTGTCCTCGACGCGCAGCACCGCGTCGTCGTCTCCCCGCTCGCGGGGATGAGCCCGCCCGCGACTACCCGACGCTCGAGGCGATCCGGTCGTCTCCCCGCTCGCGGGGATGAGCCCAGGACCGTAGCGAGCACGGCAGGCCTCCTCACGTCGTCTCCCCGCTCGCGGGGATGAGCCCGCCCCGACGGCGCGTGACGTCGGGGTCCGTGCGTCGTCTCCCCGCTCGCGGGGATGAGCCCCGCCTCGCGGGCGTCATCACCTTCCCCGCCCGGTCGTCTCCCCGCTCGCGGGGATGAGCCGCCGCCGGAGCGCCACGCCCCGGCACCCAGGGAGTCGTCTCCCCGCTCGCGGGGATGAGCCCAGACCCGTACGCGACCACACGGCCCGCTCACCGTCGTCTCCCCGCTCGCGGGGATGAGCCGGTGTCGTCAACGGCGGCGACGTCGGGGCTGGTGTCGTCTCCCCGCTCGCGGGGATGAGCCCTCCGTGTGGGAGAAGGACGGCGAGAAGCGTTCGTCGTCTCCCCGCTCGCGGGGATGAGCCCATCGGGCACCGCGACCGCGAGTCCGGCAAGTGGTCGTCTCCCCGCTCGCGGGGATGAGCCCTGCTTCACATCGGCCCTCGCGAGCGGGTTCGCGTCGTCTCCCCGCTCGCGGGGATGAGCCGGCGGGCACCGACCCCGGCTCCTACGCCGCCGCGTCGTCTCCCCGCTCGCGGGGATGAGCCCTCGGCCTTCTCGGTGAGCGGGTCGCAGATCTCGTCGTCTCCCCGCTCGCGGGGATGAGCCCTCGTGGCTGCCGCGGCGCTGCGGTGAGCGCATGTCGTCTCCCCGCTCGCGGGGATGAGCCCGCGAAGGTCGGCCCCGACGACCTGGGCAAGGCGTCGTCTCCCCGCTCGCGGGGATGAGCCCCAGCCCCAGCGCAGAGGGTCACCGATCGACGTGTCGTCTCCCCGCTCGCGGGGATGAGCCGGCGTACGGCGGGCTGCTCGGCGTCTCGCAGGTGTCGTCTCCCCGCTCGCGGGGATGAGCCGCGCGATCACGACGCCGAGGATGACGAGACCGAGTCGTCTCCCCGCTCGCGGGGATGAGCCCGACGCGTCCTGGGCGGGCGCGCTCGGTGCGCGGTCGTCTCCCCGCTCGCGGGGATGAGCCGGCGAAGGCGGGGTCGAGCGCGACACCGTTGGGGTCGTCTCCCCGCTCGCGGGGATGAGCCCGGCGTCGTTCCCGCGAACTCTCGGTCGAGCGCGTCGTCTCCCCGCTCGCGGGGATGAGCCCCGTGGGGCCATGCGCGGGTCCGGGTCGTACCCGTCGTCTCCCCGCTCGCGGGGATGAGCCGTGCTGTTGATCGGCCCTCACGCTCGCCATACTGTCGTCTCCCCGCTCGCGGGGATGAGCCCCTGCTCGCCGTGCAAGCCGGCCCCGCACTCGAGTCGTCTCCCCGCTCGCGGGGATGAGCCCGACCCGAGCACAACGCCAGCCGTCGAAACCACGTCGTCTCCCCGCTCGCGGGGATGAGCCCGGGTATTTCCCCGTTGCGCTGCTGGGTGGGTGGTCGTCTCCCCGCTCGCGGGGATGAGCCAACGTGACGCCTGCGACGACCCCAGTGAAGCCCTTGTCGTCTCCCCGCTCGCGGGGATGAGCCCTGCCCCGCAGTCATGGCGGACCCGCACTCGCAGTCGTCTCCCCGCTCGCGGGGATGAGCCGTCCTGGGAGGGTGCGCCGTCGTCGTCGGTGTCGTCGTCTCCCCGCTCGCGGGGATGAGCCCGACCGGCGCCGGACCACATCTGACCGGCGACCGTCGTCTCCCCGCTCGCGGGGATGAGCCCCGCGTGGTGCTCGTCACCGCGGGGTCGGACACCGTCGTCTCCCCGCTCGCGGGGATGAGCCGTCGTGCGCCGTTGGGCAGCTTGTCGACCATGTGTCGTCTCCCCGCTCGCGGGGATGAGCCCGCGTCGCTGGGCAAGCGGTGGAACCGGTTTGTGTCGTCTCCCCGCTCGCGGGGATGAGCCCGCGACTGGCCGCGTGCGGCCTGCGAAGCGGTGGTCGTCTCCCCGCTCGCGGGGATGAGCCGGATCCGACCGCGGCGACCGACAGCGCGGCGGCGTCGTCTCCCCGCTCGCGGGGATGAGCCGACGGAGCGCTGGTCGTACTCGCCCCGGTGCACGTCGTCTCCCCGCTCGCGGGGATGAGCCCAACCGCACTGCCGTGCGCCGGTGGATCGACCCGTCGTCTCCCCGCTCGCGGGGATGAGCCGGTGAACTGCCCGTCTGCGACAGCGTAGGAGCCGTCGTCTCCCCGCTCGCGGGGATGAGCCCGCGCCGACGCAGCCCTCGACCGTCGAGCCGATGTCGTCTCCCCGCTCGCGGGGATGAGCCCGTGCTCGAGGCGCGCATCTCGCGGCGCGAGGCGTCGTCTCCCCGCTCGCGGGGATGAGCCGCCGAGCCCGAAACCGTGCTCCCGCGCCCCGAAGTCGTCTCCCCGCTCGCGGGGATGAGCCGTTCGCCGACGCTGGACCCATCGCGCTCGCACTGTCGTCTCCCCGCTCGCGGGGATGAGCCGCGCCTGGTCTCGTGACCATCGACCCGGACGCGGTCGTCTCCCCGCTCGCGGGGATGAGCCGGACTCGGGGACATTCTCGGCAAATACCAACGAGTCGTCTCCCCGCTCGCGGGGATGAGCCGTCTGGTCCCATCCCGACGAGCGCCTTGACGATGTCGTCTCCCCGCTCGCGGGGATGAGCCGCGGAGGACCCGTACTGGTTGGGTTCACCGGTCGTCGTCTCCCCGCTCGCGGGGATGAGCCGTCCCACACCGGGACGCGCTCGGACGGCGGCTGGTCGTCTCCCCGCTCGCGGGGATGAGCCCTCGGCGGGGACGGGTGCGTGGTCGCCGACCGCGTCGTCTCCCCGCTCGCGGGGATGAGCCGTCGGTCGTGGAGGGGGTGGGCATGCTGCGCTCGTCGTCTCCCCGCTCGCGGGGATGAGCCGACGGCCCGCGACGTCGCGCGCTTCGTCGCGACGTCGTCTCCCCGCTCGCGGGGATGAGCCCGCGAGGAGCTCGACGTGGGGCCGGCCGTCGTCGTCGTCTCCCTGCTCGCGGGGATGAGCCGTCGGGTCCCATCCCGACGAGCGCCTTGACGATGTCGTCTCCCCGCTCGCGGGGATGAGCCCTCCCGGTCGATGAAGACCGAGCGCTGGTCGTAGTCGTCTCCCCGCTCGCGGGGATGAGCCCGGCCCCCGCCCTGCTTCGGCAGGTGCGGGGGCGTCGTCTCCCCGCTCGCGGGGATGAGCCCGACGGAGGCTGGTCGTGGGACGACATCGCGTCGTCGTCTCCCCGCTCGCGGGGATGAGCCGTCCCACACCGGGACGCGCTCGGACGGCGGCTGGTCGTCTCCCCGCTCGCGGGGATGAGCCCTCGCATCCGGCGAGGCCCAACGACGCGCCGACGTCGTCTCCCCGCTCGCGGGGATGAGCCGCCGTCGACCGCGACGCGCGCGCACACCGTGCTGGTCGTCTCCCCGCTCGCGGGGATGAGCCTCCGATCACCCATTCCGACGACGTGACCGCATCGTCGTCTCCCCGCTCGCGGGGATGAGCCCGACTACGTTTTGGCGCCGCTGAGATACATGATGTCGTCTCCCCGCTCGCGGGGATGAGCCCGGGTCGCCGATCACGTCGTGGCAGGTCGCCGTGTCGTCTCCCCGCTCGCGGGGATGAGCCCCAGGCGAGGTCGGGCAGCGACGCCCGAGCGGGGTCGTCTCCCCGCTCGCGGGGATGAGCCCACGACGACGGCAGGGTCGCGTGCGTCCTGCAGGTCGTCTCCCCGCTCGCGGGGATGAGCCCGGCGTCACGGTCGAGTGGCAGGTGCGCACGTGGTCGTCTCCCCGCTCGCGGGGATGAGCCGGCGAACTGCCCGTCGACGACGGCGTAGGAGCCGTCGTCTCCCCGCTCGCGGGGATGAGCCGGCGCTCGGAAAGTGACCGGCTGGCGGGCCGCGGTCGTCTCCCCGCTCGCGGGGATGAGCCCTGCCGCCCGGTGGGGGTCGAGCGGTCGGACGCGTCGTCTCCCCGCTCGCGGGGATGAGCCCCTGATCCAACAGCTTCGGCGGCGGGATGCGCGGTCGTCTCCCCGCTCGCGGGGATGAGCCGTCCCCGCCGACGTTGACCACGACCCGCGCCCGGTCGTCTCCCCGCTCGCGGGGATGAGCCAGCGTGAGCGGCTGGTTCCGATGGGGCGGCAGTCGTCGTCTCCCCGCTCGCGGGGATGAGCCCCTGATCCAACAGCTTCGGCGGCGGGATGCGCGGTCGTCTCCCCGCTCGCGGGGATGAGCCCGCGTCGGCCTGCGCCTGAGCCGCAACCCGCGCGTCGTCTCCCCGCTCGCGGGGATGAGCCTCACGACGTCCTTGACCTCGACGGACAGGGCGTGTCGTCTCCCCGCTCGCGGGGATGAGCCGCCCGCCGACCGCAAGCCCAAGGCGGGCGCCGAGTCGTCTCCCCGCTCGCGGGGATGAGCCGCCCGCCGACCGCAAGCCCAAGGCGGGCGCCGAGTCGTCTCCCCGCTCGCGGGGATGAGCCGCGCGCCTTGAAGCGCAGCGCGACCATGTCCCGGTCGTCTCCCCGCTCGCGGGGATGAGCCGAACGACCTGAGCCGCAGAAACGCCTTGCGGGCGTCGTCTCCCCGCTCGCGGGGATGAGCCCTCGCGGGGATTGATGGTGTGGCCCCGTCCGTGGTCGTCTCCCCGCTCGCGGGGATGAGCCGTTCTCGGCGGACGGCGAGCGGGTCGGGTGTGCGTCGTCTCCCCGCTCGCGGGGATGAGCCCGACCGGTCGATGATGAGCCGCAACGACAAGATGTCGTCTCCCCGCTCGCGGGGATGAGCCCGCGCCGATGCCGTGCAGCAGGATCGCGCGCACGTCGTCTCCCCGCTCGCGGGGATGAGCCCTCCTCGCCGTCGATGACGTCGAGGACGAACGGGTCGTCTCCCCGCTCGCGGGGATGAGCCCGCGATCGGCGACACCTACAACCTGTCGCTCACGTCGTCTCCCCGCTCGCGGGGATGAGCCCCGGGTCGGTGGCACCCTCACCGGAATCGGCGCGTCGTCTCCCCGCTCGCGGGGATGAGCCCGCCGCCGCCGTCGCGGCCATGGTGGAGGCGAGGTCGTCTCCCCGCTCGCGGGGATGAGCCGTCGACACATCCCCAGGTGAGCCCGAGACACTCGGTCGTCTCCCCGCTCGCGGGGATGAGCCCGCGATGAGCGTCTCTCCGGCGGCTGGGGCGTTGTCGTCTCCCCGCTCGCGGGGATGAGCCCCGCGCGCGCCAGTCGTAGGCGAACGCAGCCGGGTCGTCTCCCCGCTCGCGGGGATGAGCCCGCCTTCTTCGCGACCGACGAGATGCCCGAGCCGTCGTCTCCCCGCTCGCGGGGATGAGCCCTGCGGGACGACTTCATCAAGCAGGCCGAGTCGGTCGTCTCCCCGCTCGCGGGGATGAGCCCCCGAGGCGTTGAAGAACACCGAAGCCGCGAGCGTCGTCTCCCCGCTCGCGGGGATGAGCCCGGGTGGCGCATGTCCTTGCGCCACACCGACACGTCGTCTCCCCGCTCGCGGGGATGAGCCCGTGGTGCTCGAGTTGCGGACGGCGCGGGCGAAGTCGTCTCCCCGCTCGCGGGGATGAGCCGTCGCGGAACAGGACGAGGTTGCCCTCGTAGTTGTCGTCTCCCCGCTCGCGGGGATGAGCCCTTCGTGTCGGCACCGGCACGCTTCGCGGCTTCGTCGTCTCCCCGCTCGCGGGGATGAGCCCGCCAACACCGCATGGTGGTCCACCAACACGGGGTCGTCTCCCCGCTCGCGGGGATGAGCCCACGTCGCTCTGGTTGCCGGACGCGGGCGGTGTGTCGTCTCCCCGCTCGCGGGGATGAGCCCCAGGCGAGGTCGGGCAGCGACGCCCGAGCGGGGTCGTCTCCCCGCTCGCGGGGATGAGCCCTCCTCGCCGTCGATGACGTCGAGGACGAACGGGTCGTCTCCCCGCTCGCGGGGATGAGCCCATCTTCGCGTAGGCGTTCAGGGCCGCGAGGTGGTCGTCTCCCCGCTCGCGGGGATGAGCCGAGGTCCTCGAAGCGCTCGACCTGCACGACTACGTCGTCTCCCCGCTCGCGGGGATGAGCCGTCTTCGAGCTCACGCTCGACCGCCGCCTTGGCGTCGTCTCCCCGCTCGCGGGGATGAGCCCTACGGCGTCGCGTCCGACAAGGTCGCGGCGTCGTCGTCTCCCCGCTCGCGGGGATGAGCCCCCCCCTGACCGCGGAGGACAACCCGTGGGACGAGTCGTCTCCCCGCTCGCGGGGATGAGCCCAGCTACGAGCGCAAGGCCGACGCCGCCGCCCGGTCGTCTCCCCGCTCACGGGGATGAGCCCGTCCAGGCGTCCATCGGGCAGCTCTTCCTGCCGTCGTCTCCCCGCTCGCGGGGATGAGCCCAGGTCGGCGTCCTCGTCCGAGATGCCGTGCTTGTCGTCTCCCCGCTCGCGGGGATGAGCCCTACGGCGTCGCGTCCGACAAGGTCGCGGCTTCGTCGTCTCCCCGCTCGCGGGGATGAGCCGGTGAACCGCCCGTCGGCGACAGCGTAGGAACCGTCGTCTCCCCGCTCGCGGGGATGAGCCCGCGATCTCGGGCGACCTGGGCTCGGCGTCGGCGTCGTCTCCCCGCTCGCGGGGATGAGCCGCCGTGCTACAGGCGCTCCCGCAGATCCTCACGGTCGTCTCCCCGCTCGCGGGGATGAGCCCTGACCCATCGCGCCGGATGCCGTGATCTGCGTGTCGTCTCCCCGCTCGCGGGGATGAGCCCGCGTCCCCCCCCGACGATCTGCGTGTCGTCACCGTCGTCTCCCCGCTCGCGGGGATGAGCCGCACGCCACCTGCCCCGACGCCGAGCTCGACGCGTCGTCTCCCCGCTCGCGGGGATGAGCCCGCCACGGACGCGGACAGGTCGAGGGCCGGGTGGTCGTCTCCCCGCTCGCGGGGATGAGCCGGTCTCGTCCTGCTCGCCGTGCTGGGTGTTCTCGTCGTCTCCCCGCTCGCGGGGATGAACCCGGTGTCGTGGACGCCAGACCCGCACCCGACAGGTCGTCTCCCCGCTCGCGGGGATGAGCCCTCCACCGTGTCCCTGTCGGACTTCGTCGCCAAGTCGTCTCCCCGCTCGCGGGGATGAGCCGTACGCCAGCCGCCACCGCGTGCGCCGACGCCCGTCGTCTCCCCGCTCGCGGGGATGAGCCCGTGCAGCGCTTCGGCGCGGTCGTCCCGGCCGGGTCGTCTCCCCGCTCGCGGGGATGAGCCGTCCCAGCCGTCCGGCCGCGCCGAGACGCTCCGGTCGTCTCCCCGCTCGCGGGGATGAGCCCCTGGCGTGCACCGGCGGTGGCGAGCGCGTGGCGTCGTCTCCCCGCTCGCGGGGATGAGCCCCGGCAGCTCATCGACCACATCTACCGGCGTCGGTCGTCTCCCCGCTCGCGGGGATGAGCCGGACCCGACGGCGGCAACCGACAACGCGGCGGCGTCGTCTCCCCGCTCGCGGGGATGAGCCCTGGGGTTGCCCCTCACCGAACGGGACAACGTCGTCGTCTCCCCGCTCGCGGGGATGAGCCCTCGCCGCGCAGCGCGGAGCCCATCGCGGCGACGTCGTCTCCCCGCTCGCGGGGATGAGCCGGTCTCGTAGGTGACCTTGCCACCAGGGGTCGGGTCGTCTCCCCGCTCGCGGGGATGAGCCCAACGGCTGGCCGATCGTCGGATCAGCCGCCGTGTCGTCTCCCTGCTCGCGGGGATGAGCCCGAGCTCGTGACGCTCGTCGGCCACGTCCCCGAGTCGTCTCCCCGCTCGCGGGGATGAGCCGCCCGAGGTCACGATGGACGCCTCGGACGGGGAGTCGTCTCCCCGCTCGCGGGGATGAGCCGGACGCGCTTGAGCCGGTTGAAGGTGGTGCGGTGTCGTCTCCCCGCTCGCGGGGATGAGCCGTCCCACGGGTCCAGGTCGACCGTGCGGCCGGTGTCGTCTCCCCGCTCGCCGGGATGAGCCCGAGTGGGGACGCTCGAGCGAAGGCGCGGCGCGGTCGTCTCCCCGCTCGCGGGGATGAGCCCGCCATGCGCAGGGTGCTCGGCGTCTTGTTGATGTCGTCTCCCCGCTCGCGGGGATGAGCCCCCTCCCCGCTCGCGGGGATAGGCCCAGGACGAGGTTGCCCTCGTAGCTCCCGACGGTGTCGTCTCCCCGCTTGCGGGGATGAGCCCATGCAAGGCTCGTCGCGGATGCAGTTGCCGTCAGCCATGGGCGGGGTGGTTCGTGCCTACGGCGGGCGAGGGGTCAGCGCGGGGTGGCGGCTGCGCGGCGGGTGGCCGGGGTGATGGTGCGGTGGGTCCACGTGAAGGCGTGGCGGGGGTCGAACGTCGGGGAGCACACGGCGCAGGAGATGCGGCGGGTGGTGCGGCGGTGGCGGTAGACGACGTGGCCGGAGGGGCACTCGCCGACCCAGGGGGCGAGCTCGTCGGCGGCCTCGCCGGGGTGGGTGCGGCCGCCGGTGTAGCCGAGCTGGGCGGCGGTGCGGCGCCAGGCGGGGCCGTGCGCGGCAGCGGGGCCGACGAGGGCGTGGGCGATCTCGTGCAGGAGGATCTGGCGGTTCTCGTCGTCGTCGTACCGGGCCGCGAGGTAGCGGGAGACGGTGATGCGGCGCTTCGTGTAGCTGCACAGCCCGGCGCGGCGGCGCGCGTGGTCGAAGTCGAACGACCAGGTGTCGTCGAGGTGCTGGGCGATGAGCTCGTGGGCCCACTGGCGGACGCTGTGCAGGTCGGACATGGCCCGGACAGTAGAACACACGTACGACACGGTCGGCGGTCGTCGTCCCCGGGTGTGCGCCTTTCACGCCTGCGGCGAACACGGGCAGTGGTGGGGACAGGGCGCCGTTAGCATCGAACAACGCCGCCTCGTCGTCGGCCTGCCGCCCTGTCCCGGGCGCGGGTGGACGGCGAGCTCGCCGCTCGTGAGGAGTGCACATGTTCGAGAGATTCACGGACCGAGCCCGTCGCGTGGTCGTCCTCGCCCAGGAAGAGGCGCGGATGCTCAACCACAACTACATCGGCACCGAGCACATCCTCCTGGGGCTGATCCACGAGGGTGAGGGTGTCGCGGCCAAGGCTCTGGAGTCCCTCGGGATCTCGCTGGAGGCCGTGCGCGCCCAGGTGCAGGAGATCATCGGCGAGGGTCAGCAGGCGCCGAGCGGGCACATCCCGTTCACGCCGCGCGCCAAGAAGGTGCTGGAGCTGTCCCTGCGCGAGGCGCTGCAGCTCGGCCACAACTACATCGGCACGGAGCACATCCTGCTCGGCCTCATCCGTGAGGGCGAGGGTGTCGCCGCGCAGGTGCTGAACAAGCTGGGCGCGGACCTGAACCGGGTGCGCCAGCAGGTCATCCAGCTCGTCTCGGGCTACCAGGGCAAGGAGCCCGTCGCCGCGGGCGGTCCGCAGGAGGGGCAGCCCTCGGGCTCGGCCGTGCTCGACCAGTTCGGGCGCAACCTCACGCAGGCCGCGCGGGACACCAAGCTCGACCCGGTCATCGGGCGCGAGAAGGAGATCGAGCGGGTCATGCAGGTGCTGTCCCGCCGCACCAAGAACAACCCGGTCCTCATCGGTGAGCCCGGCGTCGGCAAGACGGCCGTGGTCGAGGGGCTCGCGCAGGACATCGTGCGCGGGGACGTGCCGGAGACGCTCAAGGACAAGCAGCTCTACACGTTGGACCTGGGCGCGCTGGTCGCGGGCTCGCGCTACCGCGGTGACTTCGAGGAGCGTCTGAAGAAGGTCCTCAAGGAGATCCGCACGCGCGGCGACATCATCCTGTTCATCGACGAGATCCACACGCTCGTCGGCGCGGGTGCCGCGGAGGGCGCGATCGACGCGGCGTCGATCCTCAAGCCGATGCTCGCGCGCGGTGAGCTGCAGACGATCGGCGCGACGACGCTCGACGAGTACCGCAAGTACGTCGAGAAGGACCCGGCGCTCGAGCGTCGCTTCCAGCCGATCCAGGTCAGCGAGCCGAACCTGCAGCACGCGATCGAGATCCTCAAGGGTCTGCGCGACCGGTACGAGGCGCACCACCGCGTCTCGATCACCGACGGCGCACTCGTCGCGGCCGCGACGCTCGCGGACCGTTACGTGAACGACCGCTACCTGCCGGACAAGGCGATCGACCTGGTCGACGAGGCGGGTGCGCGCCTGCGCATCCGCCGGATGACGGCCCCGCCGGAGCTGCGCGAGCTGGACGAGGAGATCGCCACGACGCGCCGCGACAAGGAGTCGGCGATCGACGAGCAGGACTTCGAGAAGGCCGCGCGCCTGCGCGACCAGGAGAAGCAGCTCGGCCTCAAGCGCCAGGAGAAGGAGAAGGCCTGGAAGTCGGGCGACCTCGACGCGGTCGCGGAGGTCGACGAGGAGCTCATCGCCGAGGTGCTGGCGAACGCCACGGGCATCCCGGTGTTCAAGCTCACCGAGGAGGAGTCGAGCCGCCTGCTCAACATGGAGGACAACCTGCACAAGCGGGTCGTCGGCCAGAACGCGGCGATCAAGGCGCTCTCGCAGGCCATCCGCCGCACGCGGGCGGGCCTCAAGGACCCGAAGCGGCCCGGTGGGTCGTTCATCTTCGCGGGTCCCACGGGCGTCGGGAAGACCGAGCTCGCCAAGGCGCTCGCGGAGTTCCTGTTCGGCGACGAGGACGCGCTCATCCAGCTCGACATGTCCGAGTTCTCGGAGAAGCACACGGTCTCGCGCCTGTTCGGCTCGCCCCCCGGGTACGTCGGGTACGACGAGGGTGGTCAGCTCACCGAGAAGGTGCGGCGCCGGCCGTTCTCCGTCGTGCTGTTCGACGAGGTCGAGAAGGCGCACGCGGACATCTTCAACTCGCTGCTGCAGATCCTCGAGGACGGTCGCCTGACCGACTCGCAGGGCCGGGTGGTCGACTTCAAGAACACCGTCATCATCATGACGACGAACCTCGGCACGCGGGACATCGCGAAGGGCGTCATGACCGGCTTCCAGGCCGGCGGCGAGCTCGCGACGGACTACGAGCGCATGAAGGCGAAGGTCAACGACGAGCTCAAGACGCACTTCCGTCCCGAGTTCCTCAACCGCGTCGACGACGTGGTGGTCTTCCCGCAGCTCTCGCAGCCGGAGATCTTCTCGATCGTCGACCTGATGATCGCCAAGCTCGACCAGCGGCTCAAGGACAAGGACATGGGCATCGAGCTCACGCCCGCGGCCAAGAAGCTGCTGTCCGAGAAGGGCTACGACCCGGTCCTGGGTGCGCGTCCGCTGCGCCGCGCGATCCAGCGGGACATCGAGGACACGCTGTCCGAGAAGATCCTGTTCGGCGAGCTCAAGTCCGGTCAGCTCGTGATCGTCGACGCGGAGGGCGAGGGGCTCCTCGGGGAGTTCACGTTCCGCGGCGTCGAGCGCGGCACGGTCGACAAGGAGCCCGTCTCCGTCGGCGCGTCCACCGGTACGCCCGGTTCGGGGCGCGACCTGCCCGCGGCGCCGCCGATCGCGTCGGCGGGTGACGGCGGCTCGGGTCTGCAGCCCGCCTGACCGCACCAGCACCACCGGCGAGGCCGGGACCCGATCGGGGTCCCGGCCTCGCCGCGTCATGTCGCGGGCGTGCGGTGCGCGTCAGGCGAGGTCCGGTGCCGGGTCGTCGCGCGTCCCGGCACGCTGCCCGTCACCGGGCCGGGGGCGGGGCGGTGGACCCGCGCACGACGAGCGCGACGTCGAGCTGGGTGTGATGCGTCGGCCCGTCGTCGAGCAGCGCGTCGACGGCGGCGCGGCCGAGCCGCGCGAGGGGCACGGACACGGTGGTCAGCGGGGGCCAGACGATCCGGGCGGACGGTGTGTCGTCGAACCCGACGACCGACACGTCGCCCGGGACGTCGACTCCGCGGCGGCGCAGCCGGTCGACGAGCCCGAGGGCGACCATGTCGTTGTGCGCGATGACCGCGGTCGCGCCGCGCGCGAGCACGAGGTCCCCGGCGGCACCGCCCCCGTCGAACGTGGGGGCGAAGTGCCCGAGGTCCTCGACCTCGAGCCCGGACGGCGCGAGGCGCGCGACGGCGCGGTGGAGGCCTTCGTGACGGCGCGCGTCGGACCACGAGCTCGCGGGTCCGCCCGCGTAGGCGACGGTGCGGTGGCCGAGCGCGACGAGGTGCTCGACGGCCTGCTCGACCCCGCCCGCGGCGTCGATCGCGACGGTCGGGACGGAGGCATCGGGGCTCGTCGAGTCGTCGGTGCCGACCGCGGCGCGGGTCGTGGCGTCGGCGGGCAGGTCGCGGTTGACGAGCACGGACCGGCGGACGCGCACCGCGTCGGCGAGGTCCTCGTCGGGCATGCGGGGGGAGCAGAAGATGACGCCGTCGACCTGCGCGGCGAGCTGGTCGACGAGCTCGGCCTCGAGGCGGGCGTCCTCGTCGCCGTCGGCCACGACGACCGCGAGGCCGAGGTCGCGCGCGCGGGACTGGACACCCTTGGCGACGCCCGCGAAGAACGGGTTCGCGAGGTCGGGGACGACGAGGCAGAGCTGGCCGGTGCGTCCGGTCGCGAGCTCGCGTGCGGCGCGGTGCGGCCGGTAGCCGAGCTCACGCGCGACGCGGACGACGTGCTCGCGGCGGTCGGGGGCGACGAGGTCGGGGGCGGACAGGGCCCGGGACGCGGTGGCCGGGGACACCCCGGCCGCCTGCGCGACGTCGCGCAGCGTGACGCGCATGGGTTCCTCTCGCGTGCGGTTCGTGAGGTCGCGTGCGGGGGGTCGCGTGCGGACCTGGGGGCTGAATGCGGTTACAAGCATGGCACACCACGGCGCGAGATCGGGTCTTGCGCTCGCCGGTGGTTCGTGGTGAAGTACGCGATGAAAGCGGTTGCACCCGCGTTCATCGGAAGAGTTCGACGACGAGCTCGAGGGAGGTGCTGTGAGCATCGACGAGACGGCTGGCACGCGCTGTGGCGCGGCGCCCTGGACGCTGCACGTGGACCGCGCACTGCCCGCCGAGCCCGGGCTGCGGGCGATCGCCCGCGAGATCCTCACCGCGACGCAGCCGCTGCCCATCGTGTCGATGCACGGCCACGTCGAGGCCGGCCTGCTCGCGGACGACCTGCCGTTCACGGACCCCGCGTCGCTGCTCGTGACCCCCGACCACTACCTGACGCGCATGCTCGTCTCGCAGCGGGTCGCCCCGGAGGCCGTGGGCCTGCGCACCCCCGGCGGTCCCGCCCCCGCGGAGCCGCGCGACGTGTGGCGCACGTTCTGCGCGAGCTGGCCGCTGCTGCGCGGGACGCCCACGCGCTACTGGCTCGAGCACGTGCTCGTCGAGGTGTTCGGCGTGACGGAGCGGCCGTCGCGCGAGTCGGCCGACCGGATCTACGACCACGTCAGCGCCCGGCTCGCGGAGCCGCAGTTCCGTCCGCTCGAGCTGCTCGACCGGTTCGGGATCGAGCTGCTGGCGACCACGGACTCGTCGTCCTCCCCGCTGACCGAGCACGCGACGCTCGCGGCGCGCGGCGCGGACCACGTGGTCCCCACGTTCCGCCCGGACGTCGCGGTGCGGCTCGACGGTGCGCAGTGGCGCGACGAGGTCGCGCGGCTCGAGGACGTCACGGGTCGGCCGATCGGCGGCTACCGCGACCTCGTCGCGGCGCTCGAGGAGCGGCGCGCCGCGTTCGTCGCGGCCGGTGCCCGGGCGACGGACCACGGTGCGGCGAGCGCCGACACGCGCCCGCTGAGCCCGTCGGAGGCCGACTGTCTCGTGCAGGACGCGCTGCGCGGCAGCGTGACCAAGGCGAGCGCCGACGCGTTCGAGGCGCACATGCTGCACGAGATGGCGCGCATGTCCGCCGAGGACGGGCTGGTCATGCAGCTGCACCCGGGCGTGCTGCGCAACTACGACCGGGCGGCGCTCGGTCGCTACGGCGCGGACATCGGCTACGACATCCCCCTGCCGACCGACTTCGTGCGCGGCCTGCGTCCGCTGCTCGAGTCGTTCGGCCACCACCCGCGCCTCACGCTCGTCGTGTTCACGGTCGACGAGGACACGTTCACGCGCGAGCTCGCGCCGCTCGCGGGCGTGTACCCGGCGATGCGCCTGGGTGCGCCGTGGTGGTTCCTCGACACCCCCGACGGCCTGCGGCGCTTCCGGGAGGCGGTCACCGACACCGCGGGCTTCGCGAACACGACGGGGTTCGTCGACGACACGCGCGCGTTCTGCTCGATCCCGGCCCGCCACGACCTGGCGCGGCGCATCGACGCGGGCTTCCTCGCGCGTCTGGTCGCGGAGCACCGGCTCGACCTCGACGAGGCCGTCGAGACGGCCGTCGACCTCGCCTACCACCTGCCGCGCTCGTCGTACCCGCCCCTCACGGGTGGCAGGTCGGCGGGTACGACGAGCGCGCGGGTCACGTCCGCGGGGGAGCCGGGCGTCGCGACGGCGGACGGGTCGCCGTCGTGATCGCGACCCGCCCGCCGGTCAGCGGGTCAGCCCGCGAGGCGCGGCGCGAGCCAGTCGAGCTGGCGTGCGGTGTGGACCGCGTCGCCGCCCTCGTGGTGGTTGTACGGGTAGACCGCGATCTCCTTGTCGACGCTGCGACCGTCCGCGGCGGCGAGCGCGCCGTAGTGGTTGAAGGACGCGAACGCGGTCGAGGGCGGGCAGATCGTGTCGCGCAGCCCGGTGCTGAACAGCGTGGCGGCGCTCGCGCGGCGCGCGAAGTGCACGCCGTCGAGGTAGGACAGCGTCCGCAGGACGCGCTCCTCGGCGTCGCGGTGGACGGACAGGTAGCGCACGAGCTCGGCGTACGGGTCGGCGTCGGTGATCCCGATCGCGCGGCGCACGTGGCTCAGCAGCGGGGCGGACGGCAGGACCGCGACGAGGTCGCCGACGAGCCCCGCGACGGCGAGCGCGATGCCGCCGCCCTGCGAGTTCCCGACGACCGCGACGCGGCGGGGGTCGACGCCGGGCAGCGTGCGTGCGGCGTCGACGGCGCGCACGGCGTCGGTGAAGACGCGGCGGTAGTAGTGCTGCGCGGGGTCGTCGATGCCGCGCGTGAGGACGCCGGGCGCGGCGGGGCCGGAGCCCACGGGGTCGGCGGTGCCGCCGCCCGTGCCGTACTGCGAGCCCTGACCGCGGGTGTCCATGAGGACGTGCGCGTAGCCGGCGGAGGCCCACGTGAGGCGCTCGATCGGCAAGCCGCGGCCGCGGCCGTACCCGACGTACTCGACGACCACGGGCAGCGGACCGTCGACGCCCGCGGGACGGGTCACCCAGGCGAGCACGGGCTGACCGTCGAAGCCCGCGAGCTCGAGGTCCCACGTGTCGAGCGTGTGCAGCCCGGTGCGGACCGGCTCGAGGCGGCGGACCGGCTCGTGGCGGCGGGCCTCGGCGAGCGTCGACGACCAGAACTCGTCGAAGTCGGCCGGTTCCGGGACGTCGGGCAGATAACGCTCGAGCTCGGTCAGGGGAAGGTCGAACAGGGCCACGTGCGTCCACTCCTCGGTCGTCGAACAATGCAGCGCAACTATCGCAACGAAGGTAGCACCACAATGCCCCCACGACGACGCTGTCGTCGCGTGGCAATGGGGCCGACGGCGCGCGCTCCGGGCCGATTGTGGCGAATGCGCAGGTCTCAATTCGGCCACGGTGGTCGATCTGCGACCGAAAGCATGGCATGGTGGACCGAAAGTCTCCGAGACTCAATCGCAACGATGCGTACCAAGGAGGTGACGACATGACCGTCCAGGAGCCTGCAGCCGTGGCCCGCGACCACGACGACGCAGCGACGTCGGCCGAGCGGCCCGCTGGGCGCACCGGGCGCGGCGCGCGCACCGACAGCACCGGGCGCACGGCGAGCCCGAGCGAGCCCAGCAGCGGGCGGCCGGCGCCGCGCATCCGTCGGCGCCCCGGTCGTCGTCGGCCCCAGCCGTTCGTCACGCCCGGCGGGATGCTCGTGACGCCGCACCGCACGACGTGGCGCGTGGCGCTGCGCAAGGACTGGCGGCTGTACTCGTTCGTCGTCCTGCCGGTGCTGTTCCTCATCGTCTTCCGGTACGTGCCGATCCTCGGCAACGTCGTCGCGTTCCGCCGGTTCCGGCCGGGCTCGAGCA
>Ga0206107_1000408_pt1 | contig 19160 bp, 11 predicted proteins | sample 2B0metagenome_FD_148652 | JGI IMG/M metagenome (GOLD analysis project Ga0206107, IMG submission 148652) | Enriched microbial communities from leaf-cutter ant dump, University of Wisconsin, Madison, United States - 2B0 | ecosystem: Environmental > Terrestrial > Nest > Insects nest > Nest dump...
AGCGCACGGAACGGTTACGCGACACTATCGGGAACATCAGAAGGGTAATCCTACTTCCACAAATCCGATTGCATCCATCTTTGCCTGGACTCGCGGACTGGCATTCCGAGGCAAGTTAGATGATAATCAGCCATTGATTCGTTTTGCTCATGCCCTGGAAGAAGTTTGTGTGGAAACGGTAGAAAGCGGCAAGATGACTAAAGATCTGGCCGTATGTATTCACGGCAATAAAGTAACATCGGATCAATACCTGAATACCGAAGCCTTTCTGGATGAACTGGACAACAATCTGAAGATAAAGTTAGGGTTGTAGTACGGCAGACTATTATAGGAAACGGAGCACAAGAGCGAAAAGCTTTTGTGCTCCGTTTTTTACGCCGAAACAGAATATTGATCTTGATTAAAACTTTAAAAATGAGAACTTAAATTCAACAATTACCCTGATAATTTGTATATTGGGCAGTAATTATAAATTGATTAATCAATAATGTTTTTGTATGTTCAGAAGCAGCTATTACGAAGACGGCATATTGGAAATTGTAGTTTTAGGACCAATGGAGTCTGATAACAAACATGTTTCCAGCTCTACAAAACAAATTGGAACAGCAATTGATGAATTGCTTCAAGAAGATGAACTGAAACATTTTTTGCAGCAAACCAATACTCGACCGGAGAAAGTAAAGATACCGGAAAACTGGATGAATTCCGAAATAGTGAATGGCATTATGGGACATGTGGATACGGCAGATTTGGTAGTGGTTAATATCACGCCTTATGACGGTGTCAAAGGAAATCCAAGCCCGAATGTATTTTATGAAATAGGCTTATTGCACGCTTTGGGTATGCCGGTTATTTGCATCAATCAAAAAGGTTTTGACCCTCCATTTTACATCAGAACGAATCGTATTTTGGAGGTAGCATCTTTCGATATAGATCATATCAAAGACGCGCTTCGTTTATCGCTTACCCAATTTCTGAATCCCGATGATTATACGGATTTTACCGATAACCGTATTACGCAGTTTTATGGAGGTCTGCCTATAGTGGACATCAGCGCGGCGGTTGGACTGGCTACGGGATATTACTACAATTTTGTCGGCAGATTATTGACTAACGGCGGCATTATTTCTCTTAATAAGGATAAAGTAAAACGACTGCTTATTGTTCGTCCAAACGACATTATGAATTCTTATGAAGAAGATAAGGAAACCATGATACAAACCTTATCTGAGCATGGGTATAAGTTAGTAGAAGAGAGAAACCTGGCCATACCTGAGAAGGATGATAAGGGTGGGATATGGGTATATCACGTTGATGGTGTAATCATAGATTTGCCGCGAACCATTTATCCCTTAAAGATTTCTCCCCGTTTACTTTCATTGCAAGACCGTATGGATAAGCGGGGAAGTTTTAATAAGCAAAATCCCCGCCGTTCAACGCTATTGAAACAAACGAGTGAGCGATTATTAGACAGGGTTGAAAATGTTATTTTGTATCACGCAAGAAGAGAGGGAGAGCGATTTCGCACCAAACTTCTTGATTTCACCACCATCGAACAGCTTCCGGAAGTTTTGAGAAAATATGGTGTGAAGCCGAATAGTTAATCTATTCGGCTTTCTTGCTATTCCAGATATTTTTAAAAAAAATCAGAACGGTGTTGCACTTCCCTTGCCCGGCATTTCCGTATCAGCGCTTTTCTTCGATATTAATGTTATGGCTCTATTCTGGTTGTATTAAGCAATAGCTACACTATATCGGAATAGTGCATCAATTGCGTTTTATTCTATATTGTCTTTTGTATGAAATACCTTAGGCAGCATTTGCTTTAAGAAATAAGGAATGGCCTTAATCTGGTTGTAATCTTTCCGGGCTTCATCTTCGTATAATTTTTTAATAGGCACTAAATCAATATGGCGTTTGATCTGTTGATTGGCTTTCTTAAATGCTTTTCGCTCTGCCGCTTCTTCTGCACTGATACCTTCTTTTTGGTCATTCCATTTTATAGCATTTTCAATGTATTCTTTAGAACCCGTAATAATATTAAAAGGCACAAATCCTTGTAATAGCAATTCTGCACTCCAGCGGCGGTGTTCCGTTTCTGCCAAAACAGGCAATTCTGTTTCCTCATCTAAATGATAATTTAGCGCATCAAAATCCCAGTTTTTCATCGTATGCAAAATCCGCAGCTTTGTCCACAAATGGTCGCCGGCCAGTCGGCTGGACATTTTATGTCGGGTAGGTAATGCTAACCAAGGATCGTTGGCTTCCTCTTCACTAAAACCTTTCCATTGTGCAACTGATTGTTTAAATATTTCATCTTGTTTTTCCTGTCCCTTGGTGTAAAAGGCATTTATCAGCATGGCCAGCTCGTCCAATGCCATGCTTTTCACGGCTTGTATGCCGCATTCATCTAAGAAATTACCAAAGCATTTGATGAATAAATCAGGAGCTTCCTTGTTGAGATAACTTTCTATATTCGTCTGCTCCTTCCGGTCGGGTAAGTTGTAGTAACAGAACACCTGAGTATCACAACGGACATTTTGTTGCTGATGATTCAGCTTAGGCAAAATGCTTTTGAGATAAGAAGCCGCAGCAATGCCATTATCCAATCCGGTATATACCGTAAGGATATGCTTTTCGTCTATGCCTTTATACAGAGGCTGTTCATCATCTAACCAAACAGCGTCTGACTGTGGCAGCTCTATAAAAGACAGGGATATATTTTGCCATATGGCTTCCTTGATTTCCTGCAATGGAATAGAGTCATTGTCATCTCGAAACACCAGAGGATACTGGTTTTGGAAATGCTTTTGGCAGTCCGCGGCATTGCTGCAATACACCGCAATCTTCACCTTCTTATCTTTCTGATAATGTGCCTGACGGAGCAATTGCAGGAGCAACTCCTGTCCGATTTTGTCAAAACCTATAATGGTGGTATGCAGCGTATGGCTATGCGGTGCTAAATAAAAACGATCCGGGGGAAAATACAGGAATAATCTTCTAACAATGTTTTCATAGATATTAAAGATCGTGGTTTCGTTGCCAATATGGTTTAAGCTGTCGCGTAAAAATTTATTATGTTCTTCATTCAGCAAATGCACAAAGACTTTAGGCTTATTGCCGGATTCCTTTTGTTTGAAAAGAATATCCAACTCTTGCGCCGCACGTACATTTTTACTGTCGTTAGCCGATATCAAATAAATTTCTTTCGCTGAAGTGGCATACAAATATTCCAGCATGGTGGCGGAAGACAAGCTACCTCTTACGATTATCAGCTTTTTGAGCCTTTTCAGTTCATAGTCATAAACGGAATTTTCATGTTCCGTCAGCAGAACAACCCTTTCCTGCTTCTGCGCTAAACTTTTGATCAGGCTCATGCTTTTTTCATTCAATCCTAATACCAGCACAAAACCTTTGCCGCCTCCCAACCTTAGCGTAAAGGCGTGCCAATATTTCCCAAATGGTAATCTCCAAGCAAAACCTTTCCAGAGTTTTCGCCGGAAGTTTTGCCGGTGTCGGCGGAAGGCAAGAACCAGCGCATAGCTGAAAGCATATACAAAAGTAACGAGACCTAAGATTCTTGCTATGTCTAAGAAAGTATTGGAGTCGCTTTCTAAGATAGCGCTATTTAGCGTGATGAGGTTAACAGCCTTAAACAAGTTGTTGAAACCATTTTTATGGCAATAGGAATATTGAGCAAATCCCAGCCAGCCCAAAATAAGCGTCAATAAGGCCAGACAAATCGGAATAACATAATTAAAATAAAATGGCCAAATATGTTCGTCATACACTCTTTGTTTGGGCGGTATGGCTTTAGATGGAATGGTTTGCCAGATAAAGTTTACCGTAAAGGGAATGCGGGTAAATTGCTTTGCATCATAGTCAATAGCATGGGAAGCAATACTGTTTACGGGAATCGGATTGGATATACGCGGACAGATTAAGTGATGAATGGTCTGATGTTCCAGCGCCTTTTTGACAATATCAGACGTGCCGTTGGGCTTTCCATTGAAAATACCGTTCCATACGGCAATGATTGTCTTAGCGGAATTTCCCAGAATTGTTTTTGCCAACCGTTCATAGTAATCTTCATTTCTTTCACCTTCGTTTCGTCTAACAATCTCAGGGGCAATTCTTCCTGAAGCGCCCCATTCCTCCAATACATCAATTAACAATCGGTCGCCTCCTTCTGCATTGCCGCATATTACCTTGAAACATGCTCCGGGTGATTCCTTGAGTAGTTGCTGGATTTTTTCCCGGATTCTTGCTTTAATGATGGGTGTATCCTCCGCTCTTATGTCCTTGTGGCCGGTAAAACCGATTGTTTTAATTTCGGATGAATTCATTGTTTGAGGCTTTAGCTGTAATGGAATACCAGTCGAAAGATGGAATCTTCGGCTTGCAATCTATTTATTTTTAAGCATGAAAATTCCTGATATTTAGAATCAGACCTTTATAGCTTCGGGATATTTTGAGGCTATAAAACAGATACCACACTTATTTATTATGATTTTTGTGGCTAAGTAAAAGAAAATCTATGACAAGTACAGCAGAAAATCTAGACCGACTACTTTGCGTTACTTAACGCTCCCTCCTTTTCTTTCGTTGTATAAGTTCACAAGTGTAAATATGGATATACGGTGGTTGAGGAAATCCACCAAGCAGGCAACAACAATAATTCTATTAATACCCACTCCATCCGGTGCAATTTTGGAATACGCACAGCACGCCCCATCCGTACCCTACAACGCACAAAAAAGGCGGCCTTTCTATAAAGCCGCCTGCATTTTTTCGGTAAGAATATTCTTATTTCAGTCCTAATTTGGCTTTTACCAAAGGCAGTACATTGTCGCTGTCCTGAGCGTAAAGCAATCCGGCTGCATCATAAATATACTGATAGCCGTTTTCCTTACCCACTGCTTCAATAGCTTTGCGGGCTTTATCCATAATCGGTTGCATCAGTTCTTTCTGCTTGGCATCCATTTTCTCTCCCATGCTGTCATTCAAATCCTGAAGACGGTTTTGCAGATCGCCGATTTCTTTTTGCTTGATTTCTTTAATGACATCCGTCATAGTAGCCTCATCTTTCTGATAGGCTTCTACTTTAGTTTGGTATTCTTTAATCATAGCCTGACCCTGATCCTGGAAGGTTTTTTGATAAGCCTTCAAGTCATCAATGGCTTTAGTGTATTCCGGCATAGCTTCCATCAGATCTGCCGTATTGATATAGCCTAATTTCTGAGCCTGAACAGACATGGCAAGGAATAAGCCGGCTGTCATTAATAAAAAGATTTTCTTCATTGTTGTCTGATGATTATTTTAAAATAAATTGTTTGTGTTATGAAAAATTGTTCGCGAAGGTAATTAATTTATTTTTTATTGATGAGCTTGATAATTTCATCACTTTTATCCAATGCAGGATTGGCATAAAATATGGTAATGCCGCCCGCTTTATCATACACGATATCGTAACCGCGCTGGGAAGCATATTGCTGTACTGCACCATAAACCTTATCCTGTACGGGTTTTACTAAAGACTGGCGTTTTTTAAACAGTTCTCCTTCATAGCCGAAATATTGCTTTTGCAGATCTTTGGCTTCTTTTTCCTTTACAATAATTTCATCTTCTCTTTTCTTTCGAGCATCTTCAGAAAGCAGCGCCCGTTCAGCCTGATAGCTTTTATACATTTGGTCAACGACCTGCATTTTATCATCCACTTCTTTTTGCCAGCCGGCGGAAAAATCATCCAATTGTTTTTGAGCCGCATTATATTCCGGAACTTTCTCCAAAATATATTTGGAATCAATCACACAAAATTTCTGCGCCTGTGCTGTCCAGGTGGCCAAGGTTAAGATCAATAAAGAAAAAAATGCTTTTTTCATAATTATAAAAATTGATTGTTTATGACTAATGCGGCAGCTATATTAAAAAAGCCCTTGCCTTATTTCAAACGATTACATTCCTTACTGTTTATGAAAAATACCGGTCATTTGTTTTTAAAATGTCGGCCGCTTTTCTTGCAACGGTCAGGCAAATTTCGTTTTCGGAGGCGATAGAACGCTAAAATTACGAATAGTTTAAAAACTTACCGATTCCGTTCAGGTTATTATTATGTTTAATCCGGTTCCTGACCCAGCATAAAGGTAAATTTAAACGCACTGCCAAACTTCACACCCGGCCCTAAACGGTCGAAACCTAAGCCATAATCCAATCCTAACAAACCAAACATCGGTAAGAAGATACGCACGCCTAATCCGGCAGAACGGTACAATTGCATAGGATTGTATTCTTTAATATTATTCCAACCATTACCCGCCTCTACAAAAGCCAAACCGAAAATAGTAGCACTTGGATTCAAAGAGAAAGGATAACGTACCTCTGCTGTGTATTTGTTGAAAATGGTGGCATCGGTGGCATTGGTCAGGATTTCATAACCGCGAAGGGAGATGATATCTCTGCCCACAAAATAGTTGAAGCCCGACAATCCATCGCCACCCACCTGAAAGCGTTCAAAGGGAGAAAAGCCCAAGTCTTTGTTGTAATAACCCAAAAAGCCGTATTTCATAGACAATTTCAACACTAAATTTCCGGCTATCTTCTGATACCATTCTGCGGTAAAACGGTATTTATGGTATTCGATCCATTTGAATTTTTCTTGTGCGCTGAGGTTAGTATAATTTTGATCGCTAAACATAGAATAAGGCGGCGTCAGCATAAATGTAAAATTGATGTTGGAGCCGCTGCGCGGAAATATGGGCTGATCCACCGTACTGCGCGAAATGCTCAAACGCAGGCTCAGGTTGTTGGAAAAACCGTCTTTGAAATCGTTGAATAAAGTATAATTATTCAGGAAATAATTCTGATAGTTGATTCCGTAGGAAAAAATAAAGTTATCATCCGGCCATCTTAAACGCTTACTAATAGATACGCCACCGCCGATATTACGCAGGTAGGAAGAATTCGGATTGGCATCGCCGATATTCTGAGCATAACGTCCATATACACCGCTTACGGTGAGCGCCGTTGGCTTTTTGCCACCTAACCAGGGTTCGGTAAAGGCAAAATTGATGGAGTTGTACCACAAACCGCTGGACTGATAGCGGATAGACAGCTTCTGACCGTCTCCCATTGGCAGCGGATTCCATTCTTTCAATTTAAACAGATTGCGCAATGCAAAATTATTAAACACTACCCCCAAGCTTCCGGTAAATCCGATACCACCGCCATAGCCTGCTGAAAGCTCTAACTGATCGGATGATTTTTCCGCTACATTATAATCAATATCTACCGTGCCTTTCGAAAGATTAGGAATAAAATTTGGATTTACTTTTTCAGGATCAATAAAACCGAGGTTGGATATCTGACGAATAGACCGAATCACATCGGCGCGGCTGAATTTATTACCCGGCAAGGTAAACAACTCCCGGCGCAGTACGTGGTCGTTCGTACGGGTATTTCCGGAGATTGAGATCTTATCAACAGTTGCCTGAGGACCTTCCGTAATGATAATTTCGTAGTTGATAGTATCGTTTACAATAGATTTTTCTATAGGATCTACTTTGAAAAACAAATAGCCATCATCCATATAAAGTCCGGTAATATCCCCGCCTTCATTTCCGGCAAGGCGACTGGCTAACAGTTCTCCGTCATATATATCACCCTTCTTAATACCCAGAATGCGGGTGAGCAGGGAATCGGAATATTTGGTATTGCCTTTCCACTGAATATCGCCGAAGTAGTATTTTTTACCTTCTTGGAGTTTTATGTCAATATTCAGGTTGCCGTTTTTCACATAATAATTCGTGTCTTTTTCCACCTGAGCATCGCGGAAGCCGATAGAATTATAATAGCTGATGAGGCTGCCTTTATCTTCTTCGTATTTTACGGGATTAAATTTGGAACCGGAAAAGATATTCCAGCGAAAATAAGGATCTAATGCTTCTAAAGTATTGCTGAACGACAGGAACCCTTTGCTGCGCACATAATCTTTGAAGCTGGGATGCATGGCACCATATACATTTTCATCATCGGCAGGATACAGAGAAAGCCGCCCCATTTCCTTGGTATTTTTCAAGGTGCGTTTCAAACGCATATTGGCCGCATGATCATTTCCCGCAAAATTAATCTGGTTGATATGTACCTTGCCGCCTTTATTGATTTTAATATTAATAAATACGGCATTGGGCGTTTCGGGGTTTTTCCTTTCAAAAATATCTACGGTAACATTTGAAAAACCTTTATCGCCATAAAAAGTGGTGATCTTCTGCGTAACGTCTTTTTTCAAGGATTCCGTTACCATACGGTTTACTACCAAAATTTGTTTGAGTTTATCCTTCAGCTCCGATTGCTGTCCTTTAGCCACACCGGTAACTTCATATCCGGACAGGCGCGGGCGTTCCACAATACGCAACGAGAGGAAAATGCGATTCCCGGTAATTTTTGTAACCACCACCTGCACATCAGAAAACATACCCTGCTGCCAAAGTGCCCGGATACCCGATGCGATGCTCTCATCATTAGGCAGCCTTATGCTTTCTCCGACGCTAAGGCCGAATATGGTTAAAATAATTTTATCATCAAGATATTCATAGCCCGACACACTGATATCGGCAATCTCATAAGTACCGGCAGGCATATTATCGCCCGTAAGCACCGTTGGAGCATCCGATGGATGCGCTATGCTCAAATCTTTTCCTAAGCTGTTATCTGTAGTATCAGTCTGAGCCTGCACGGAAAGTGAAGCGACTGACAGCAGCAGCATAATAACTGAAAAAGCAAATCTTATCTGGTTGGCCATTGAGATGGTATTGTATTGACTGGAATTGGAGATGGTTAATTTTTTTTATTTAAAAAAACAGGATAGTTAAAAATATTATTTAGCGGAAACCTGCTCACTGATTTTTCCGAATCTCCGCTCTCTTTGTTGATAATCAAGGATCGCATCATAAAGGTTCGGCGTACGAAAATCGGGCCAATGAATGTCGGTAAAATATAATTCGGTATAAGCCATTTGATACAATAGAAAATTGCTGATGCGTCTTTCGCCACCGGTACGGATCATCAGTTCCGGATCGGGAAATTCCGCAGTGTCTAAATATTGATGAATGGTTGCAGCGGTAATGTGTTCCGGGTTTAAATTTCCGGATTGCACCTGACCTACGATCTTTTTTACGGCTTCGGTTAATTCCCATTTGGAACTATAGCTTAAAGCCAGAATCAGCTTAACGCCTGTACAAGCTGCGGTAAGTTCCATAGCCTCCTTCATTTCCCGCTGACATACTAAGGGCAATGCTGCCAAATCTCCGATCACGCGCAGCCGCACATTGTTTTTTTTCAAATCATCGGCTTCTTTACGAATAGTGCTTACCAACAATTCCATCAGCGCATCAATTTCGTATTGAGGGCGATTCCAGTTTTCGGTAGAAAAGGCGTACAGCGTCAGGTAATCTATACCGATCTGACTACAGCCTTCTACAATATCCCGCACGCTGACCACACCTTCATAATGCCCGTGAATTCTGTCCGATCCTTTTTCTTTGGCCCAACGGCCATTACCGTCCATAATTATAGCTATATGCCGGGGCAGATGATCTTTATCAATTAATGACTTACTGTCCATTTTTTTTAAACCCTGTAAGTGAAAACATCATAACTTTTGTTTCATTTTAGCCGAAATTTTCTTTGTGCCAGATTAAAAAAATTTCTACTCAAAATTTATCTAATGCTCAATCAAAAAGATATTGTCTGTATGTTCAAAAATTTATTAAATTGATTATCAAATTTTTGATTTTGCATTCTTGTCCCGAGCATTCGGGGTTGACTTTTTATTTTTGACTTAATACTCCATACACTAATCTGCTCATTAATAATCTATCACCAAATGGCGAGAAGATATATTCACAAAAGCGGGCAAATGTACAAAAATTAGGCGCTTTGGCATCCGGAACATATTACTTTTGCCCATAGTTAACGTCTCTTTATCGCAAATAGTATATCCGGTTAGAAAAATCCCGGTTTATTCTACTACTAAGTAAAAAGTAAAAAGTAAGAATGCAAAACAATAAGAATCTGATAATCAATATAACAAAGCCTTGAACATACCGACAAGGTATTCTTGACTTAGCACTTCCTGATCTCTTGTATTTTTCCCATGATATTAGCTTAACAAATAATCCACATCCTCTTTGGTGAGTTTCTTCAGGAACGCATTTTCATCGGCAATCAGGCCTTTCACCAAATTGATTTTTCTTTCCTGCAATAACAATATTTTTTCTTCTATCGTATCCTTACAAATCAGGCGATAGGCAAAAATTCTTTTGGTCTGCCCGATACGGTGCGTCCGGTCAATAGCCTGTTGTTCCACAGCCGGATTCCACCAGGGATCCACGATATATACATAATCCGCAGCGGTAAGATTCAGCCCCACTCCACCCGCTTTCAGAGAGATCAGGAAAACGCGGCAGGTTTCATCATTCTGAAATTGCTGTATAGCATTTTCCCGCTCTTGCGTAGTACTGCTTCCATCAAAATACACAAATGGAATATTTCTTTTTTCCAGCTCTTCCCGAATCAGGGAGAGCATACCCAAAAACTGGGAGAAAACCAGCGCTTTATGGCTTCCCGTATTTTCGGTAAGCTCCCGCAGCAACTCGTCAATTTTCACCGAATGGTTATCGTAAATTTCCGCTTCATTCAGAATGGCGGGGGAGTCGCAAATCTGGCGCAGCTTCATGAGTCCGGTAAGGATACTGAGCCTTGCGTTGTCCATTCCTTTTTCCTCTATTTCACCTAATATTTTAGAGCGGTATCTGTTTCGGAACGCATCATAAATCTTTCGCTGTTTGCTGCCCATTTCACAGAAAAGTACCATTTCGGATTTTTCAGGAAGATCGGGCGCTACCTGTTCTTTCGTGCGGCGAAGTAAAAAAGGATAGACCAATTTCCGCAATTGGTTTTGGGCTTCTTTATCTTGCATTTTATCAATAGGCGTGGCAAATTCTTCGCGGAAAAAATCTGCCGTACCCAACATGCCGGGATTAAGAAAGTTCATTTGTGAATACAGGTCAAAGGTGTTGTTTTGAACCGGCGTACCGCTCAGCGCCAAACGGTTGCGAGCCTGCAGCAGCATCGCAGCTTTTGCCACCTGCGATAAAGGATTTTTTATGGCCTGCGATTCATCCAATACCACATAATCAAACTGAATTTGTGACAGCATTTTAATATCGCTGCGCAAGGTTCCGTATGTAGTGATGATGACATCTGCCAGCCGGAAATGATCCTGTTCATGCATTCTTGCCGACCCGTGATAAATATGATAGCTGATATCCGGAGTAAATTTTTTGATCTCATTTTCCCAGTTATACATCAGCGTAGTGGGGCAAACCACCAGAAATTTCACCTGTTTCTTTTCATTTTTGCAATATTGGAGAATGGACAATGCCTGCAATGTTTTTCCCAAACCCATGTCATCGGCAAGGATACCGCCCCAAGAGGTGTCATTCAGGAAATTCATCCATTGAAATCCACCCAACTGATACGGCCGTAATTCGGCATGAACATTTTCCGGTAATGGCACTTGTGATGCCGTATTAAAATCATAATTCAACAATCTCCGGCGTTTGTCCTCAAGCTCTTGCAATACCGCACTATTATCAATTTCATCCGCTAATTGTTCCAATGCGGAGAAATGAATTTTCTTCAATTGCAGGTTATTGCCTTTCACCTTTGCCAGCTTCACCAAAAGGCCGTATTTTTCCATCCAGTCCTCCGGAAGCAGTCCAACGCTTCCATCCTGAAGTGTTACAAAATTTTCTTTTTTCCGGAGTGCTTTTTTCACTTCTTCCACGCTGGCATGCTGATCGCCGAAGATCACTTCCATTTCCGCATCAAACCAGTCAATGCCGGTACCGAAATTCAAGCGGGTCAACGGTCTGTTGGGATTGATACGCATTTGCCGCAAGGATTCGTATCCTAAGATTTTCACCTGAGCTTCCTGAAGTTTTTCCATAAAGGAAAAATACCAGCCACCCTTCAATGCCTCCGCCGATGGTAATAAAAACGATCTTGATTTTCGACTTTCATACATGAGGGGATGCAGGTGTCGCAACAAGGTCAAAAAGGTTTGTTCTGCGGCTTCATTACGATGGAAGATGTTGACTTTTCCATTTACGGGAATGATAGCGGGAGAAGGATCCAACCATTCCTTTTCCAGACCTTCGTAACTGAATATGGGTTTGAAGGAAAGCATTTTATCCGTTTCCCGCAAATACACCCGCAGTTCGGGTTCTTTTTCAGCGATATTTTCTACTAAATTTTCATCAAAATCAACTTGAATGACCGAAGACCAAGGCATCAGCTCTTGTTCAAGAAAAGCAGGCCAGTCGGCATTGCTGATTTGTAAGATGCCATCATGCGGAAAACGGCTCAGCACCTGCACCATATCTATTTGCTCTGCGGCATGAAAATGGCCGTCAATCAATACCAAAGCATCATTTAATCTGATGATATTTTCAAAAGGGAAAAGATCGTCGCCCAAAGCTATTTTTGCTTCGATGCGTACGCCTTCAGGGGCAGACGCCACCTTGAGATGAACGCTAAAAGGTTGTTCGGAAAAACGCTGCTGTTGCATATTTTCCGTAATGCAGGCTTTGCCTTCCGGCAAATAATATACAAAAGGAAATTCCCGGTATTGTGTCAGTAATTGTTTGTAACGGGGATGGTAAAATTCCCAAACTTGTTGCCGGAGTTCCGGTGTGATATTGTTTCCGCTCAACTGATCCTGAATATTGTCCATAAAATCTCCGAAAGGCAGGTTCTTTTTCAACCATCGGATCAGTTCTTGTTCACTTTGTTTTCTGAGGGCGCTTAATAATATTTTTTCCCGGAACTCCAAGCCCGCCGTAGGTACCATCTCGTGCAGGTTAAGCCAGGTAATATTACCAACCATAGCGGTTTTGGTATCATTCGGCTGCCCGGCAATTAAATCAAAATTTACATACGGGAAGCTGCGTCCGTTATGCCGGATCAATACGCCCAACTGCGATATATCATCAAATAATCGTAAAGGCTCCGGGCTGTTTTCTTTGAGTTGTGTCTGGCTGCTGAGTTTTTTGATGGATTTGTCCAATACCCTTAAAAAAGGTTTTCCTTCATGATAGGAAAATTCAAATTTCCCTTTGATATCCTGATCAAGAGAATAGCCGTAAAGAGCCAGTAATTTATTTTTCTGTGCATCCCAGTTGCGCAGGGTACTGAAATAATGCGCTCCGTGTTTATAAAGGACATGCAAAAAAGCAGCCACCTTATGTACGCATAAAGGGTAGCGGGTTTCTGCGCAGGAGCAGGAGGTGTCAAAATAGCGATCTTCATTTTGCACTAATTTTACCTGAAAGGAGTTATCCGCTCCGGTATGTACTAAAGCCGTTACCGCATCATCTTTTGCCGAGAGCAATTCCACACCCTGATAAGTAGCCCATTCTTCTGCCTGCTTCATGATGTCCTGAGAGGAGAATAATCTCAGATAATGCTCGCTGATCTGCCGCATTCGCACGGTAGTATGCTGCTGTTGATAGGTAATCTGAGTATCATTAAAAAAGCCGGTATGTAAAAGATCGTTTAGTTGAAAAAGGGCGGCTGTTTCATGACGGCACATGCTACCCATGTTGTAAGGGCACTGGCAGCGCAACGACAACTCTTTCGGATGCAGATATTGATGTATGGTAACTTTATAATGATTGTTATAATTATCGTTACGCACTCGAAAGGCGATATATTCCGTAAGGGCATCATGATCCAGGAGCTGAACGCCTGCATTATGGAATATTTTTTTTCCACGTCTTATAACCTCATCAGAAGCATGGTTGTAAACATATCTTAGTGTCTCAGGTAATGACATTCTTAACCTCAGGATTTGAAAAAAGCAAGCGGCAAAGGTACCAAAAAAAGCAGCAGGAATCATAAAACGCATCCTTGTATCCTGTGAATTGAGAAATCTTTTTAATTTCGCGACCATGTCTGATAATCAAGTTCGCGTAAGATTTGCGCCCAGCCCCACCGGCGGGCTGCACATTGGCGGTGTGCGCACCGTATTGTTTAATTATCTTTTTGCCAAAAAACAAGGAGGCACTTTTGTGCTGCGCATTGAAGATACGGATCAGTCCCGCTTTGTAGCCGGAGCCGAACAGTATATTTTCGACTGTTTAGACTGGTGCGGCCTGAGTCCGGATGAAAGCCCGCGTGATGGCGGCCCGTACCCGCCCTATCGGCAAAGCGAACGAAAAGACATGTATCGTAAATATGCCGAACAATTAGTAGCTCAGGGAAATGCATATTATGCTTTTGATACTCCGGAAGAACTGGAACAAATGCGCCAACAGTATAAAAGTGCTGAAAATCCTGCTCCTCAATACGACAGCCGCACCCGGATGCACATGCGCAATTCGCTTGCTTTAGATGCCGATACTACCCGGCAGTTGTTAGACGCGGATACTCCTTATGTGATTCGTATCCGGATGCCTGAAAACGAAACCGTTCATTTTACGGATATGATTCGCGGGGCTATTACCCACGAAACGAATGTAGTAGATGATAAAGTATTGCTGAAACGCGATGGAATGCCCACTTATCACCTTGCCGTGGTGGTGGATGATTATCTGATGCATATTACTCATGCCTTCCGGGGAGAAGAATGGCTGCCCAGCGCACCGGTACACATCCTGCTGTGGAAATATCTGGGATGGGAATCCGCTATGCCGCAATGGGCTCATCTTCCCCTGATCCTGAAACCCGACGGGAACGGTAAACTCAGCAAAAGAGACGGCGATCGTTTGGGTTTTCCGGTATTTGCTATGGATTGGACTGATCCTAAAAGCGGAGAGCTGGCTACCGGTTTCCGCGAGCGCGGCTTTTTGCCGGAGGCTTTTCTCAATATGCTGGCTATGCTGGGCTGGAATCCGGGTACGGGACAGGAAATTTTTACTTTGGAAGAATTAGTTCAGCAATTTTCGATGGATCGGGTGCATAAAAACGGAGCCAAATTCGATTATGAAAAGGCAAAATGGTTCAATCAGCAACATCTGATGCGTACCGATGATGCCCGGTTAGCAGAATTGGTATTGCCATTTTTCCATAAAGAAAAATTGTTTCCGGAACAGGATTTGTTGTTGAAAGTTATTCCTTTAATTAAAGAAAGATGTCATTTGCTACAGGATTTTGTTGCTCAGGGACGTTTCTTTTTTGCTGATCCTTTGGAAATAGATACAGCCGCCATACAAGCAAAATGGACTCCGGAAACTGAGACGTTTTTTAAGGCATGGATATCAGAAGCGGATCATTTACAATGGGATCACGACACGCTGGAGCAATCATTCAGCGATCTCGCGGCGAAGATGAATTTGAAAAAAGGCAGTTTGATGTTGCCTCTGCGTATTTTGTTGGTAGGTGGAAAATTCGGCCCGGGGGTATTTGATATTGCTGCACTCATCGGAAAAGAGGCTACCCAAAGCCGAATCAGAAAAGGGCTGGACTTGCTGACTTCCTGAAGGTGGAGGAGATATATGTAAACCGACAAGCGCACGATGCAATGGTGTAAAGTTAGGAGGCAGAACCAATCTGCTCAATAAAAATGACCTGACAGCATTTGTGTAATTCAGTGATGTTGAATTGGCTTTCCATATCCTTCCAAATCCGGCAATAATCTACTGTCCGTTAATTAGATACCCAGTGTGCCGAAAACCAACAATTGGAGATGATGTATCAAAAGAAAATCAGTAATTTAGACGAGTTGAGAAAGATTATTCTGTAGAAGATGTTTGCGAGGAGGTTAAAAACTGAAAAACCGATTGTGGTATGACCCACCAACAACTTATAGAATTAATAAATGAACTGGTTAAGCAACCAAAGGAGAGCGAATGGGTGGAGTTCAAATTGAATTTCCATTCCGAAGAAGAAATTGGCAAGCGGATTTCCGCTCTGTCCAATGGAGCAGCTATTCATAATCAGGAGTACGGATATTTGATTTTCGGAATTGAAGATGAAACACACCTTGTAAAAGGAACAACATTTAAACCCAGACATCACAAAAAGGGAGATGAAGAATTAGAGCATTGGTTAGCTCAACGCTTAGATCCAAGAATTGATTTCAGAATTCACGAATTTCCGTATGATGCACAAAGAAATATGGCGTTGTTTGTCATTCCCTCTGCACATAATAAACCTGTTGATTTTTCTCATGTGCCTTATATACGAGTGGGGAGCATTACCAGAAAATTGGCAGAATTTCCCGAGAAAGAGCGTAAAATATGGCGTAAATCGGGCAGACCCTATGAACTTGAAATAGCAAAAGATACCCTTTCTGCTGCTGATGTAATTCGATTATTGAGTACAGAAACCTATTTTGATTTGATGAAATTGCCCTATCCGTCTAACCAAAGCGGAGTTCTCGAAAAATTCATCAATGAAAATCTTGTGGTTAAATCACAAGGATATGCCATTACAAACCTTGGAGCAATTTTATTTGCAAAAAACTTATCCGAGTTTGAATCGGTACAGCGTAAATCAGTTCGTATTATTATCTATAAAGGTAAAAATAAGATAGAGACTATACGTGAACAAATGGATGTAAAAGGGTATGCACTTGCCTTTTCAGGATTGGTAAATTGGATAAACAGTCAATTACCCGCCAACGAGGAAATAGGAAAAGTATTAAGAACAGAATCCCGAATGTTTCCCGAAATAGCCATCAGGGAATTGGTGGCAAATGCCTTAATTCATCAGGATTTATCGGTAAAAGGTTTCCCGATGGTAGAAATTTTCAGTGATAGAATAGAAATTTCCAATCCGGGCAATCCTTTAATAACGCCAGACAGATTTATAGATTCGTACATATCAAGAAACGAAAAGCTGGCTGACTTAATGCGAAGAATGGGTTTTTGTGAAGAAAAAGGGAGTGGATTGGATAAAGTGATTTTTTACAATGAATTGTATCAACTTCCGCCCATTAACGTAATTACAGACGAAAGCCGTACAAGAGTTACTATGTACAGTTATAAAAAACTGAATGATTTGGATAGAAAAGAAAAGATTAGAGCCTGTTATCAACACGCTTGTTTAAAGTGGGTGTCCAATGAAAAAATGACCAATCAGAGTTTAAGAGAACGTTTTCAGATTGAAGACCGTAATTACTCCACGGCTTCAAGGATAATACGAGACACATTAGAAGAGAAGCTGATTAAAGAAGAAGATGCAGAAAGTAAGTCAAGAAAATATGCAAGTTATTTACCTTATTGGGCATAAAGTCTTATGTAATGGTTATGTAATGGAGAAGCGATTTAAAAACTTAAACTATTGATAATCTGCGCGTTTTTATGTAATGGTTATGTAATGAAATAGAGTTTTTTTTATTTGGCGATTATGTAACGGATAGGAAATTCTTATGTGATGGTTATGTGATAAAAGCGACCTTTTAAAAACTAAGCAATTGATAGTCAATATGTTTTTATGTGACGGTTATGTGATAGAGCGAAGTCTTTTATTTGATGGTTATGTGACGGATAGGAAAATCTTATGTAATAAAAGCGACCTTTATAAAATTAAGCAATTGATAATCAACTTATTTTTATGTAATTATTATGTAATAAGAAACCGATTTTATTAGATAAACAAGAAATTATGAACGAAGCATAGGCCAATGTGGCATTGTCAATTATCTATATCATGTCTAACACTTAATTAAATTTCAAAAACATCTTTGCAATCAGAAAGAAGTGTAATGACAAAGCTACAAGGATATATCAGATTTTGTAGCAACCCGCTACCAACCCCACAGCCGAAAAGGCCGTCTATATTAACCGTACAACATTAACACTTAACGCTAATTCTCTATTGTCCATAGCATTGGCATATCATAACGTATTGAACCAAGCTGATGAGCTTCAGGAGCTTATAAACGAGTGCATCGAAAATAAACGAGGCGCTCAGGCTAAGTTGTACCATCAATTTTATCCAAGGATGATGGCTATGGTACGACGATATTTCCCGGAGATGAGCCTGGCAGAAGAAATATTGAACAACGGATTTTTAAGGGCTTTTCAAAAATTACATACTTATTCTTTCAAAGGTTCCTTTGAAGGATGGCTGCGCAGAATCGTCTTTCATGCAGTAGCCGATTATGCCGCCGCTAATGTAAAATATAAAGAACGTATTATTTTATTTGAAAAAGACCAACTTATACATAAAGATCACGCATCAGGACTGTATTATGATGATCTGATGAAATTAGTGCAAGCCTTGCCGGATGCTACAAGAACGGTTTTCAATATGTTTGTCATGGAAGAACTTCCACACAAGGAAATTGCAAAAAAATTAAATATCAGCGAAGGTACCAGCAAATGGCACGTATCCGAAGCCAGAAGAATATTAAAAGAAAAAATTGAAAAACAAGGTTTACATATCAAATAATTAATATAATTTAAAAATAATAAAAATGGATAAGAATTTTGTCCATATTGATGATCTCTTTAGAGAAGGACTGAGCGGAGCAGAAGAACCGGAGCAGGCAGGCGCTTGGCTTCGTATGCAGGAGTTGTTGGATGCGCAAATGCCTTCAGACAGCCTGCCCGTAACAGGCGGAAGATGGCCGTATCGCCGTTATTTAACCGCATTATTAGTACTGCTTTGCACCGGAAGCGGAGCCTATATCATGTATCATCAATGGAATAATAATACATCATCTGCTGTTGCAGAAGCAGCCCGACCGACTGCCAAAACGCTTCGCACATCACAGCCGGGCAATAACATGGCATCCCATTCCGCAGTAACCACGGAAAACAAATTGCCTGAAACCACTACCCCAACCGCAATTGCCGATAATAATACCAGCAATCCAATTACGGTATCTGAACCTGCAACTTCAGGAAATGCCGTATTGCCACAGCAAACATCCAGACATACAATTGCTCATAATGTAAAAAATCACACATCAACCCCACAACATACTAATAATCACAACAATACTACCACTCTTCCTGAACAGATTTTAACTGAGCATACGAAGGCCACTGTAGCCCAACCGCTAAACTCTGTGCAAAATTCAACACAGCAACAGACAGCTCTTTCCGGTACAATCAATCCGAATCCGAAAATTGCCTCAGGCGCTACGGCTG
>Ga0206107_1000410_pt1 | contig 19119 bp, 20 predicted proteins | sample 2B0metagenome_FD_148652 | JGI IMG/M metagenome (GOLD analysis project Ga0206107, IMG submission 148652) | Enriched microbial communities from leaf-cutter ant dump, University of Wisconsin, Madison, United States - 2B0 | ecosystem: Environmental > Terrestrial > Nest > Insects nest > Nest dump...
GATTGGGAATAGGCGGCCGTGCCGTCCGACCCCATGATGGTGGCAACCGCATCCCGGATATCATCCCAGATTTTCAGACCGGATGTCGTCGACAGGTTAACCTGCGGCACATTGGATCCTGTCGCGCCACCACTGGCGACTGAACCTGTCATGCTCAGTTCACCTGCCAGGGCATGCAGCATAAAGGTACGCGTAACCTGGTTGGCAAACGTGATCTGACGCCCGTCGTAACGCCAGTCGGCACGGAAAACATCGGATGCCTGATCCAGCAGATCGGACAGGCGGCCCTGCCAGACGACGCGACCACCGGAAACCTGTTCACCATCGGCGGGCATGAATGTGGCTTCACCGGCGGCGGCTCCGGCTGCCGATGCAGATGCGGCGGATGTCGCGGTGTTGGCGCGCAGGCCGGTCACCGACTGGATCATGCGGGTGAATTCTTCCATCGTAACCGGGCGGGCGAAGGTCATGACAATGGCGCCATCTTGTTCAAACTGGCTGGGCAATGCATCGCCTTTTGAAATCGGTCGGGCGATCGATCCATAATAGGGCGAGTTATCGATGGCCAGTTCCTGGGAAATTTTACCTTTGGGCTGCAATTGCTGCAGGCCGGCGGTTGCCTCGCCCATGGACTGATCGATTGCTTCGTTGGTTTTCTTGATTTCCGAGCAGCCGGTTACCAGGCCAGCCGTGAAGGCCATGGAAAAAGCCATAATCAGGAATTTACGGTTAGGGAACATCATGAGGTACGCCACCATCGTTAAGAAAAAGATCCCGGGCAAAACCGAAAGAAGGCGCACAGGAACATGCGCTTTGACTCCACCCGCATTATGACGATTCAAGTGTAAGCGAGGTTTGAGGGGTGCGCAAGACCACGCACCGAAGCAAACATGCATCGGTGGCCTCATAGATAAAATGGCGGATTACATACTGCTTTGGCGTGTTTCGATGACCAGAACAGCGGGGCCGTTCGGCAGGTTCGGATGCAGGCGGCCCAGGGGGCGCGGTTTTGATTCGTTAAGCCCCTTCAGCAGGGTCTGAACGGCTTCTTCGAACGACCCGTTGATCGATACAGCGGACTGCACCGGATAATCGTATTCCGATGCCCAGTATAATTCGACACCGACGCGCTTCGACCAGTCTTCCAGAATATTGCGCAAGGTGGAATTACGCGGAGCCGTCCATGTTGTGGTTGCGCCCAGATCCATCCTGCCTGCGGCAACCGGGGTGGCGGCAAAGGCCTGACCCTGAATCACGGCAGGCGCCACAACCGGTGCGGAATAGGTGATGGCAGGGGCAATCGCCGGCGCAATTGCCGTGGCGCTGGCACGAGTATTCATGATGTCGCTGCTAACCATTGGGCCGGTCGTAGAAACTTGTTGGAATCCGGCGTTTGCAGGCAGGATCGAGACAACCTTGGCATTAATCTGCGCGCGCAGGCCGAGGGGGCTCAGTATATCGTTTAAAACAAGATTCCACGGGCGTCCGCCTTGCCAGGACACATTGGTCGACAGGTTGATTCCGTCATCGAATACGAAACCGTAACTTGCCGGGACGACCTGGCGGATCGCCATGACCAGGGGCAGGTCATTCCCGAATCCTTCGGCGTTTTCATATGCGCCGTACCCAACCGGCGTGGGGGCTACAGCCATCGGTGCCGATGTGACCGTCGCGGCAGACGCAATCATCGCCGCAGGCTGCGGAGCGGGCGCCAGCGGTGTTGCCATGACGGCAGCAGCTGTGACCGGTACCGGTACCTGCGTGGCCGGGGCAGGCATAATCGAAACCGGTGCGCGCGGTGCGGCGGCAGGTGCATTCCAGGTAATCGGATCATCGGTCATCGGGCCGTTCGGGCCTTGGCCGTAAATGGGTGCCGCGGTTGCCGGACCGTCGGGTGTTGTCGGGATGGCGCCGGCAGAAACCATGCCATCGGATGCCAGACCCTCGGAAACGACAGGCGCCACGGGAGCCGCCGGCACATGAGGCATGGCGCTACCCGTCCGCGATGCGGCGGCAGGCACATTCGAAGGTGCCGTCCATTGGAAACCAGCGTGTGCTGCGGGCACGAACAGGGCGGTGCATAGCAAACCGGTCAGCAGAAATTTTGTCGTCATGTAAAGCCTCTGGAATTCAGTCGAAACCGGCCTCAAGTCTAAAAGCCAATTTACCAAAATACAAGCAAGGACAAAGGTTTTTTAAGGGCTATTTTCGCTGCAGGCAACCATCTGTGCCGTGGTTTTATCCGTAGTCAACCATGCGCCGGCGGCGTAGCCATAACCATCCGGGCCGTTTGCTGCCGATAATCCAGGTACGAAAAGATCGCAGGGCGGCATCGAAGGTCAGTCCCTTACGTTCCAGCAGCCAGAAAATAAAGGCGACCAGGAAAAACAGGCCCAGGGTCCATGGCCGCATATGCACGATGAAAATCAGGAAAAACAGCGCAACACGCGCATCCAGCGCGAAAAACTTGACCGGCTTCATGGAATTGCGCCAGTGCCAGTCACCAGATGTCTCGATATCGGCCATATCTAAAGCCTATCACAAAAACCCTTAATTTCCACCCGTTGCCTGTGTCAGCGTCAGATACCAGCGGCGTTCGATCACACCGTCTTCGAACAGCTTGGTGGCGGATTGATTCATGGTGCGGCCGTAATTCGGGATCATGCGCTGAATCTCGACGGTCCACTGGTTGTAATCCATATCCAGCAACTTCTCGCGCACGACATCGTCGAAACGCATCCATTCGCGTACACCCACGCGTCCACCGCCGATTTTCGGGACAAGCGCCTGCGTAACAATCAGGCGCAACGTCTCCATCAGGGCATACGCGCGCTCGGCGCGTTCATCGCCCTCAAAGCTTGAAATCATCCGGCGGATAGTGGCGGCAACACCAGTGGTGTGTGTCGTGGTATATACCGCGTGGCCGGTCTGCCCCGCCTCGATCGCGGCGGAAATGGTTTCCTTGTCGCGCGCCTCGCCCACAAGAATGATATTGGGTTTGCGGCGCAGGGCGTTACGCACACCCGCGGCAAAATTCGGCAGATGGCGCGGGATTTCAGTCTGCGCGACCACTGAATGCGGTGACGAAATCGTATCGTATGTGAATTCGATCGGCGCCTCATAGGTCAGCATTTTGCCGCAACCGTGCTTTTTTTCCAGCAGATGACGGCATCCGGCCGCCAAAAGCGTCGTTTTACCGGAACCTGTGGGACCGGTCACAATCACGAGGCCCTGGCGCGGCGCCCAGTTTTCGATGATCTCCGGTTCGATATTCAGCTGTTCCAGCGTCGGGGGCTCATGCGGCAGGACGCGCATCGTGATCTGTGCGGCGTCGCGCCCCTTTGATAAAATCGCAGTGATGTTGACGCGGAAGCGATAACGCGTGTAACGGTCCGGGCGGATTTCATACGACACGTCCAGATCGTCGCCGGATGCCAGGCGCGCCTGCGCCTCAGGTCCGTAAATGCGGGTCAAAACAATAGCCATGTCGGCGGCATCCATGGGCCGGAATGTGCCTGGATAAAGTTTGCCGTGAATTTCGTTATACACCTGGCGATCCGTTTGCCAGGTGATGTCAGATGCGCCCTGCCTGATGCACCAGAGCAGGAAATGATCGATATGCTCGTCGGTAAAACGCGTGGGCTCGTCGGGCCATGTCTGTCCGACGCCGTCACCTTTGGAAAGACTTATCGGCTTGCGGGCTGCCAAGATGATCCACCTGTCTGCAATTGGCTGGGGCCGGTAATCTGCAATGCGCGGTCACCTACACGCATTTCCTTGCCGCCACCGGTGATGCCACGATCGGTCTGCAGCGTAAACGGCGCGGTGACGATGCCCTGGGCCAGCAGCATGCGATAACGCACCATGCCGTTGAAATCGGCATTCAGGCGATCGAGATCGGCCTGGAAAATTTCATCGGCCTGCATGCTTCCCTGTTCCCAGCCGGCTTTCAGGTTCTTCAGGAACAATTCTTTTTCGCGAGCATTCTCAGGATACAAAATAGATGGCGGTGGCGTGACGTCGCCCCAGTCGCGCTCCAAGTATGCACGCCAGTTACGTGGTGCGGCAACGATTTTCGCATCGACATTGATATTATAAATACGGTCGGCCACGGCGGCTGTCTGGCCGCCATCATCGATCAGCAGGGCGTCCTCGCCTTCCGAAATCACCGGCGGTTCGATCAACAGACCTGACGGTGCGGTGATCAGTAAACGTTTGAAATCGTAAATGCGATCCAGATATGCCTCTTTGGCAATCAGAGTCTGGCGGATCTCCCAGGTGCGGGATGCCAGGCCGCCACGCGCGCCATACGATAATGCAGCCTCTTTCAGGCCCTGGTCTCGAATCGCAGGATCGACTTCCTCTTTTTCTTTGGGCGAGGTATCCCCTTTTGGGACGTTGGACAATTCGCCATATGTCGGCGGGCGCTTCAATACATCGCGGTCGGCGGCGTCCTGTGCCTGTACCGGCTGGGCCAGAAACGCAACAAAGGCGAACATAAGAAACGCGGTGGTGATGTTGCGCGTCATCATATCCTTATTGGCTCTGGTGGAATGTATTGCTGGCGTTTGCCGTCGGTTGATTCACCGTTGGCGCGTAAATGATTTCGACGGTGCGGGTGCCCGCATCCAGGCGCAAATCGGCGCGGGACCCCATCTGCAGGCCAATGTCGCGCATAACCTCGATCATCGGCTGGTTATACACGTTCATCGTCACGACAATCGGCGACACCGGAACATCGCCCACGGTGCGGAAACTGTAACCGGCCTTGGCGGCCAGGTCGCGGGCCACCGGCTCGACAGGGCCCGACCAGACAAAGGTGACGGCCTTTTGCAGTTCAGCCGGTGCCTGTGGAATCATTGCGGCGGATGCAGCAGACGGTGTGCGAACCTGTTCGACGGCAGCCAGCGATTCCAGTGCGCGGGTCGCACGGTCGGCGGCATCGGCCAGCATCACTGAAGACGGATCCTGATCGGCCACCAGCTGCGGTTTGGGCTGGCCGCGGGTCGCGCCAAAATAACCGCAACCCGACAAGATGGGCAATGTGGCCAAAAACACCAAAGCGATGGCCGAAATTTTTACGAATTTAAAGGTCACAATATTTATCCCTCTTACACAGTCTCGCGGCCGTATCGAAAGCTTAAAGATCATCCTCATTCCCGGCAAGATGACCCGTGCTTTCTTTTTAGCCTTTATCCTCAGTATCTTTGGCCGCTGAAGCTTCCTCCTCGCGGCTGATTTTCAGGCGTTTCGCCTGGGTCCGGGTAATTCTGGCGCCGTCGGGTCTGACGGTCGTGCGTGTGGTGACCACGGCGGCCGGGGCCGGTGGCGGCTGAAGCAACCCCTTTTTACGCATGACCTCGACGACTTTGTTCTTGTAAAGCCCACCCTTTGACGGGGTGCGGGAATGATAATGGGCGACGGCCTGCGCCAGTGACCCTGTTTCATTCAAATGATTGCGCAGGATCCATGCGGCGACATTAACATTGGTGCAGCCGTCGTCGCGCAACCATGCCCATGCGGTTTTTTGGGGTACGCGCCAGTGCCTGGCCAGTTGCGGTACCCAGATCGTATTGATCTGCATGGGGCCCAGATCGTAGGAACCGTTGGCATTGCCAACCTGCTGGCCGATGTGCCCGCCCTCGACATGCAGAATGCCGACCAGAACCTGCGGCGGCACGGCGTATGTGTTGGCGGCCATCATCAGGCAGGCGGCGAACAGGTGGTTAATCATTTCGATCCCCCCGCTGCCTGTTTGTCATCCGTTTTGCCGCCGCCGACAAAGAACGACATCGGATTGAACGGGCCATCCTGAACTTCCTGGATTGGTGGTACCTGTTGCGGTGTCTTGGCGCGCGGTGTCGATGTTTTGATCGCGGGCGATTTCTCTCCTTGCGATTCCATATAAGGGTCAACGGCAAATCCGATGACGGCGCGCAGGACATCCAGTCCATCCTCAAATCTTTTCCATACCGCATCCAGCAACGCCTCGGGGTCCGGCTGCTGCGCATTGGGCGTGGCCTGCAGGCGGTTCATTTCAATATCGCAGGCGCGCGCCAGAAGACCGGCGCATCCTTTCAGGAATGCCAGTTCACGCGCAGCATACAACGCATCATTATGCGGCTGACCTGCAGAAAAGGCTTCGGTCAGATTGGAGGCGCGTTCGCACAGATCCTCGCCCAGGCGGCGGATCAGGCGGTCGTCGGTCTGGCCAAACGGGAAACGCATGACAGCGGCGACGAACGGCGCCAGCGCCAAAGCGCGTGCCGCAACAGGATCGACCGGATCGTGATCGTCATGACCGGGATAGCTGAATGAATCCGCCAGCGACAGCGTGGCTTCGTAAGCATCCAGCAGGCGGCGGGTGAAGGCATCGTCCGGCATTGCACCGGTCAGTGCGTAATGTTGTGCAATCACGGTTCCGGCAAGGGTGGATGCCTTCAGGCGCGCGGCCTCGGCGTCTTCCTGGGTTGAGGCGCCCAGTTTGGCGGCCATCTGCGTACCGGTGGCAATAGAGGATGAAAGCAGTGCCGCGAACTGGCGGGCGGTTTCTTCCGGGGATGCATGATTGCCTGCGCCGGACCAGGATAAAACCTCATCGACCGCACCCATCAAAGGTACGCCCAGAGCTTCGAAGACGCGCAGTAAACCCTGCGCCTGTTTCGATTCACGAGTCATAGGTAATTATCTACCGCCTGCACACCTTGGGCCAAGAGCTTTGTTTTTCTTTTAAGTCTCTGTTATGGCCAGCTAATCTTAAGTTTTTATCCTATTTATCCACAATAGGGGGTAAATCCGCCTTTGTCACGGATTTTAACCTTAAGCTGCCTTAACTTAAGTTAACAGGCCGGTATCCGGTTTTAATGGGCCGGGGCCAGATCATTGACCGTGGCGTTGATGTCAAACGGACGGCCGCGGATCAGGCGGATTTTGCCGTCCGGACCGCGGTATAGAATATGCGGAGTACCACGCAGATTCCAGGTATTCATAAGCTCGGTATTCTTTGCCAGAACGGTGGTATCGGCATTACCCGTGACGGGAATGGATGTCGCATCGCCTTTGGCGTAACGGACCATACGGTCGGCGCCATCGGCCGATGCCAGCAGGAATGCGGCTTGCTGTGCCGATTTATCGTCAAAGGCGACCAGCACCATGCGCACCGATACACGGCCGGACGTGACAAAAGGTTCCGCCTCGCGCAGGAATTGCTGGCAATGAACGCAGTTGGGATCGATGAAGGCGCTGAACATTGGTGCGGACGGATTCCCCCAGACGATACCGGGCGCTGTCTGCATCGACGCCAGCAGACGTTCGGACGGCGAATCCGCAGCCGGCACAACTGCCTGCGGTGGCGTCGGGGCTGGCTGTATTTCAGCAGTTTGTGGCGCGGTATCGATCTGGTCCGGTGCCGGCACCGGACCCGCCGTCTGTGGCTGTACCATACCCAGAAGATCGTTTTTACGCGCCTGCTGCAGGGCGATCATCTGGTTGGGCGTCACCATGTTGCCGTTTGTATCGAACAGGATGCCGAGCACGATCGCACCACTAGGCGTCACATAATAAAATTCCGGCTGGCCGCCGCGCACCATGACCCAGCCATCGGTATCCTGGCTCTTGCCCAGGTAAAATACCTGAGCCCCTGCGGCGCGTTGTTTTTCCAGCGGCGCGGGCAGCGGCGGCTCGGCCTGAGCCAACGCGGCGGGGACAAAGGTAAAGAGGGATAAAAGGGCAAGCAGGAACAGGCGCATCTGGGGATCCTTATAAAATCAGAACGGCTACGCCAGTGTAACCGTAAACATGGCCGTTGCAAACTTCGGCGGCGGTATAAAAACCGGCCATTGGGATGTCGCCGAAAATATCCCGGATCAGAACCGCTTCATCGCTGTCCCTGGAATCGGGCATTCTTGCCGTGCACCCGAAATACAGCAGGGCCTTGGGTTTCAAATTAGCCTCGCCCACCATGTGCCGGGCGCGTTTGTGCAAATCCTTGAGCGTGACCAGCAGATCGGACATGGCAGTGAGGCGGTCCCGGTAAATGAACTGGATGGTGTCGCCCGGGTGAAAATGATGCGCAACTGCAATGCTGCGGTTTTCTTCGTCCGCGATGGTAATATTGCGCACCATCAAGGCGCCGGTATCGATGCCGGACACCGGAAATGCAGCATGAATATGTCCTTTACGTGTCGCAGTTTCGGTGTTGTCCGCGGGCAGCTGGATATGCTCCACGGCATCCTGCAGAACATCCAGCGCAGGCCGCCCGTCGATCTCGTCGATCGTATTCTCGTGGCAGCTGGTGATTTCACCTGCCGGGCCGGCCGGGATGCATCCCTGGCTGCTGGCCACCATAATCTGCACGGCTTCGTCCAGAAGGACGCCGGATAAAGGATGATCGGCTACAACCTGTGCCCCTGCAATATGAATGCATCCATTGCGTGTGCTTGAAAATCCGCCTGCTGTATACAGACCGTGTTTTTCCCGCAAAACATCCAGCGTCCGCGCTGCAGGCGCGCACAACAATCCATGAGTCAGCATGGCCGATGGCTGATGCGACGCAAGCCACTGATGTGTCAGGGCTGGCAGGATGCCGGAAAAATCGCTGGGCAGGACCAGGCTGTGAAACGATCCTTCCGGCAGCCGTCCGATCATGACCGTGGCGGCAGGCACACCGACATGGCTGATTCCGTTACCGCAGATTCCGGCACCGGTTGCGCCATACCAGTTGTCGATGCGTGTAACGCTTTTCAGTAGCGTGAGCAGCGCCGCGAAATCGGGACACAGTTTTTCGGTTGCATAAAGGAAACCAAGCGTCATGCCGTCGCCTTCGGTGCGGATGCTTTCGAGAGATTCAAGAATCTTCCGGCCCACTTCGCGCCAGTCGGCACCGGAAGCTGTAACACAGGCAAACTGCGATGACGTATGTAAAATGGCGGCCATGTGCCCTTTTCTTTATAAAGAATCTATAACATGCCAACGCATCCTGTTGCGAACCGTTTTCAATTGAAAACGGTTGGCGACGCCTTATTATTACTTACGACAATAACGTCTAAGGAGGACATATGTCAGATAACATGCAAACCTACGCCGGCCAGACCCGTGCCGTCAGCTACGACGAAGGTCTGCGCAGCTATTTCCGGCGCATTTATAATGTCATGACCGTGGGTCTTTTGATTACCGGTCTGGTTGCGTTCGTGTCGGCGCAAATCCCTGGTGTTCTGGCACTGTTTGCCAATCCGGTTTTCGCGATTGTTTTTGCCCTGTTGCCGCTGGGCCTGATCATGTTCATGTTCCGCGGTTCCGCGATCATGACAAAATCGGCGGCGCAGCTGAACGGAACATTTTATGTGTTCTCGGCCCTGTTCGGTTTTTGCCTGACGCCTGTAGCGGTGGCCTATGCGGGCGCTGATCTTGCCCGTGCATTCTTTATCACCGCAGCAACCTTTGCTGCGACATCGGCCTGGTCCTATACGACCAAATCGGATTTGTCGCGCTGGGGTTCATTCCTGTTCATGGGCGTGATCGGCCTGATCATCGCCATGGTGGTGAATATTTTCCTGGGATCGCAGATGATGGATTTCATCATTTCCTGCGCGGGTGTCCTGATTTATACGGGCCTGACCGCGTATGACACGCAGAACCTCAAGGAAACCTACGCTGAATCCAGCGGCACGGAAGCCAACAATAAAATGGCCGTGGTGGGCGCCCTTAGCCTCTATATTAATTTCGTGAACCTGTTCCTGTTCATCCTGCGCTTGCTCAACAACCGCCAATAACGGCGACGGCAAAAATGCGAAAAGCCCGGCTAATGCCGGGCTTTTTTGCCATTACAGTTACAGCAACCATCAAATCAGTGGTTGATCCTGATGCGCTTCTGGCGAGGCGCTGAGGCCTTGGTCACACGGTTACGGCCATTCTGTTTGGATGAATAAAGAGCGGCATCCGCACGTTCAATCAGTTCGGCCGGACGCTCGTTTGTACCCAGCTGCGCCACGCCCACCGACATGGTAATACGGCCCAGGCGTTCACCGGTGGCGCGGTTCTGGATATCCTTTGCCGCCAGCGCCTCGCGCAGGGCGTTGCCGACAATTTCGGCGGAATCAAGCTTGGTGTCCGGCAGCACGACAACAAATTCCTCACCACCGTAGCGGGCAGGCAAGTCGCGGCCTTTGACACCATCTTTGAGTGTGCGCGCCACCAGTTTCAGAACCTGATCGCCAACCTGATGGCCATAATTGTCATTGAAGGATTTAAAGAAATCGACGTCGCAGACCAGCAGGGACAACGCCTTGCCGTCAACATGCGCCTCATTGACCATGCGGTAAAATTCAGCGTCAAATAATTTGCGGTTGGCGATACCGGTCAGGGCGTCGGTCATCGCCTCCTTGCGCACGGATTCCATTTCCTCGCGCAATTGCTCCATCACGGATGCGGATTGGGTCAGCCGGATTTCGAGCGCCTTGTTCTCCTCGATCATTTTTTTGGCCTTCACCATGATCTCGTTGGCGACGGCCTTCACTTCCTCAGGCGATTTGGCGCTTGAAAATGCGCCGGCGGCATTTTGCATGTCGTTGCTATAGCCGCTGGTTTTGTCCTTAACGGCGGTGGCGGCGCTGCTGACATTGGTGATGGTTTCGGCGACGAGGCCTTCGGCTTTGGTCAACGCCTCCTCGGACCGCAGGGCCGTGTTTAAAAGGCGGTTGTGCAATTCGATACAGCGTTCTTCCGTCAAGTCATGATTGCCGGTCATCATGATGTCGATGGCGCGGGTAACTTCTGCGTCCTGACCGCTTTCATAGACGTACCAAAGCTCGAAAATCGATGGATTTGGTGGCAGGTTGTTGGCGGTCATGCGCGCAATGGCCTTGTCGGCATAGGTACGGGCTTTGCCTAAGGAATGATTGTATTTCATTGCAGCGCCCTCCCTGTATAAGTGCGATAAAAATCGAATCCCCTTGATGAAAAAGGGTAACAGATACCCATCATTTTTACAGATGAAACCTTACCGGGATGTTAATCCGGCGAGCGCGATTTTACTTAGTTTTTTATGAAAAATATAAGATGGCAACTGCGATCCCGCGCGGCCTTCAGACACAGCACCTTTAAATCCATTTGGATGTCGGGTCGAATGTTTCGGATGGCGCCTGAGTGACGGCGGGGATGATGTCCTCGACGGATTTGACGACGGTGATAATGCGGCGGTCATCTTCGCGCATGAATTTGCCCTTGATCACGTTATCGATCATGTCCAGGAACGGCGTCCAGTAATTATTGATGTTGGCAATGACAATCGGCTTGTCATGAATGCCCAGCTGTTTCCAGGTCATGACCTCGCAGATTTCATCCAGAGTGCCAATACCGCCCGGCATCATGATAAAGCCATCGGCAAGGTCAACCATCATCTGTTTGCGTGTGTGCATGGAATCAACCACATGCAGTTCGGTCAGGTGGTTATTCGCGATTTCGCGCGATGAGATATGTTCCGGGATAATGCCGGTTACTTTACCGCCGTTTTCCATCACGGCATTGGCCACAAGGCCCATCAGGCCGACATTGCCGCCGCCATACACCAGCCCGATCCCGGCTTTGGCCATTAATTGCCCAAAGTCGCGGGCGGCATCCTTATACACATCGTCGCAGCGGTTGGAGGAACCCAGATAAACGCAAAGAGTCTTGATATTTGTCATAGGGAATGAGGATAAAGCTGAATGCGTTCGTCAGGCAAGCGGCATTCTCCCTTTTCCTTTTGGGATATGGCTGCTAAATGAATGGCATGACTGAAAAAGACACATCCTGGACCGACCTTTTTGCCACTATTCACAAAACGGTGATGATCCCCACAAACCCCGCCGGCTGGCCTTTTATCCTTGGCTTCGCCATCACATCCGTCATCCTTGCGATGATCGAGGGCTGGCTTGGCGCTATTGGTCTGGTTCTGACCCTGTGGTGCCTGTATTTCTTCCGCGATCCCAACCGTGTGACGCCAACGCGGGAGGGACTGGTGATTTCACCGGCCTGCGGTACTGTCGTTTCGGTTGTTCCCGATGTGACCCTGCCGCCGGAGTTGGACCAGGCGCTGGATTCGGGTCCGAACTTTACCCGGATTTCCGTTTTCCTGTCGGTGTTCGACGTTCATGTGCAGCGCAATCCGTTTCCCGGCACGGTGAAACAGATTTCCTACCGTCCCGGTAAGTTCCTGAATGCTGCGCTGGACAAGGCATCGACTGATAATGAGATGTCGGCGACGCTGCTACGCGTGAACAACGGCAAACAGGATGTGGATCTGGCCTATGTCCAGATCGCCGGCTGGGTTGCCCGCCGTATCATCAATGATCTGACCGTGGGCCAGACCGTACGGGCGGGCCAGCATATGGGGCTGATCCGTTTCGGCAGCCGCGTCGATGTTTATGTTCCCGACGGCTGTGTGTCGTTGGTGTCTGTCGGACAGTCGGTGATCGAAGGTGAAACGGTTCTGGCGGATTTTAAATCCAAAGAAAAACCGCGTACCGGTGAAGTGGTGCAGTGATGAACGATCAGACTTCGGGCCTCGAGGAATATTTTATCGACGATGAAAAACCGAAACCCGGTTTCCAGCTGCGTCGCCTGATCCCCAATTTCCTGACCCTGTGCGGTCTGGCCGCAGGCATGCTTGCGATTCAAAAGGCCGTGCTGCAGCAATGGGACACCGCCGTGTTACTGATTGTGTTTGCCGCGATCATCGATACGATGGATGGTGCCCTTGCACGTTTGCTGCGCGCCACATCCAAATTCGGCGCAGAGCTGGATTCCCTTGCGGACTTCCTGTCCTTTGGCGTGGCACCCGGCATGGTGATTTACCTGTGGGCCTTAAACGACATGGGCCCGGTCGGCTGGATTGCCTGCCTGATTTTTGCGATGGCCAGCGCCCTGCGTCTTGCCCGTTTCAATTCCATGTCCGGCGAGGCCGACCCCCGCCCCGAATGGGCCCGCAAATTTTTCATGGGCGTCCCTGCGCCCGGCGGTGCCGGTCTTGCGCTCATGCCCATTATCATCAATCTGGCGCTGCCGGAATCGCGTCAGTTGAATTTCCTCGCGCCGCTTATTGGTGTCTGGATGATCATCGTGGCGGTGATGATGGTCTCGCGCATGCCGACGATGTCGTCAAAGCAGATCAAGCTGCCACGCGCGCCGATGGTGCCGCTGCTGCTCTTCGCCGCAATCTTCCTGGCCCTGTTGATATACATCCCGTGGGTAACGCTTTCGATCATCGGTACGGCCTATGCCGTGATGATCCCCTTAAGCTGGCATGTCTACGCTAAAGTAAAAGCGCGGAACGAAAGCCCCGCGCCTGCCACTGTCGAAACGTTCTGAATATCACCTGTTGTGAAAATTTAGACCCAGTGCCTGCGCGCGCTTAAGCACCGGCGTATCCGGTTTGCCATCGGCGGCGATATCCGCATTGTGCAGACGAACGCGTGCTTCAAAAGCTGCGACGGCACTGTTGATGTGATGCAAATTAGCCGTGCGTTTCAACATTTCCTTACGGCTGGCGTGGCTTAGCCCTGCTGCGTGGCGGCCTATGCTACTGATAAAACTGACTCGCGGTGTGTGACGGACATTACGATGCATGTCGGCTGCGGACAAAATTGTCATCGGGCGGATATTGCGCATCGGCATCACGCCGCGGCTGGAACGCGTAAAACCGGTTCTTAAATTGGCACGATCGCTTTGTGCGGCACGGGTGAAACCCATCGCACGGTTAACGCCGCGGCGCGGCATGACGATTGGCGCCTGCATCTCGCGTCTGGCGGCAGCCTGCGCGGCATAAAGTCCGGGCGCGACATCGCGGATGATTGGTTCGTTTGCCGTAAACAGGAGCTGAGTAGCATTATATCCCATGCCCATAATATAAGTGATTTGTTGCCAAAAAACCACTTCCGGGCGTCTAAATTTGACATATTTGCATAGTTTCCTTACAGCCAGATGGAACGGAAGGGATTTTATGGCCACTTTAGAATTTGAAGCATCTGCTTCATCCGCTGAGTTATCTGAAAAAACACCAGAGGAAAAAATCGCTGGTTTTCGTAACGCATTAAAGCAGGCCGAACAGCACCTCGATATTTATATGCAGGGACTTGATGCCCAGCGCCGCGGCGAAAAGCTGGAAAATGCTTCTCCTGCTCCACTGCTGGACGCACATAACATTCTCATTGAGTTATCGACTCAAATATTCAAGTTGTCGGCCAGTGATATGGCCAAAGCCATCAACGATCAGCAACAGGCCTATTACGAAGAATGGCTTGCGAATGGTAGAAAATTCGAACCTAAATCCGCGATGGAACAGGATTTATGGGATGCCTTTCATAAATATCAATCAGAAGGCCATAAAACAGCGCTGATTTTTTATAGCGATGGTTTTCACTACACGCATCCCATTCGCGTTTTGGATCCGGTCGAAGATCCGTGGGATGTCATCGATGAAATGGATGGGCTTGGTTCCTCGTTGACGATTATGGCGGTTCTGAATTTAAACAAGACATTTCAGGAACAGTGGCCTTACTATTCGGGCGCAATCTTTTCTCCCGCGCATCTGATAGATAACCCGGTAATCGGTATTCCCGATACGCGTCAGGGCAAACAGCATCCGCACGCCCGTTATCTTCGTAGCCTGCCTAAGCCGGATAGCACGCTTTAAGAATTCAGATATCGCTGTGGACGGTACGACAAAGCCTCTGCCAGATGGGCGCGCCCAATATCATTCGCCGCATCCAGATCGGCGATCGTGCGCGCGACGCGCAACATGCGGTGATAACCGCGTGCCGAAATCTGCATCGATGCGGCCGCCTGATCCAGAAGTGATTTTGCATCGCCCGATAATTGCGTGACCCCTTCCAGCACCGCGATCGGCACATTCGCATTAATGCCCGCACCGTTATAACGCTGGATCTGAATTTCGCGCGCACGCGCCACACGTGCCGCCACGATGGATGATTGTTCACCCGTCTTCGGCGCATTCAGATCGGCCAGTTGCACGGCCGGTACCTCGATATGCATATCGATCCGGTCCAGCAGCGGCCCCGATAATTTTCCCTGGTAATCCGATGCACAGCGCGGTGACTTGGTGCATTCCTGACCGGGATCGCCCAGATAACCGCAACGGCACGGATTCATTGCGGCAATTAATTGAAAACGCGCGGGCCATACCGCATGCGCATTCACGCGGGCGATGATGGCCTGTCCGGTTTCCAGCGGCTGGCGTAATGACTCCAAAGTCGCCCGCTGGAACTCCGGCAATTCATCCATGAACAACACGCCATGATGTGCGAGCGATATTTCCCCCGGCTTTGCTTTTGCTCCACCACCGACCAGCGCGGGCAGAGACGCCGAATGATGCGGATCGCGATAGGGCCGCGTACGCACGATACCACCCTCCGGTAATGCGCCGGCCAGCGAATGGATCATCGAAATTTCCAACGCCTCTTTCGGCGACAGCGGCGGCAATATGCCGGGCAGGCGGGCGGCCAGCATCGATTTGCCCGATCCCGGCGGTCCCATCATCAGCATATTGTGCCCACCCGCCGCGGCGATTTCCAGCGCGCGTTTCGCCGATTCCTGTCCGCGTATGTCGGACAGGCAGGGCACGTTCACCGCTGTATGATCTTCGATCTGCGGCGATGGCGTACGCAACACCTGTGTGCCCTTGAAATGATTGACCAGCTGCAGCAGATCGCGTGGTGCAAGGATATCAAGGCCGCCCGCCCATGCAGCTTCATTGCCGCAACTTTCTGGACATACCAGCGTCAATCCCTGCGCGCTGGCATGAATGGCAGCGGGTAAAACCCCTGATACGGTGCGTATACCGCCATCTAGTCCTAATTCACCCAGTACGCAGCAATGCGCCAGTTCTTCGACCGGCAAAACATTCATCGCGGCAAGGACGGCAAGCGCGATGGGAAGGTCGTAATGCGATCCTTCCTTCATCACATCGGCGGGTGCAAGGTTCACGGTCAGGCGTTTGGGCGGCAGGCTCAGGCCCATTGCGTGTAATGCGCCGCGAACACGCTCGCGCGATTCCCCCACGGCCTTGTCCGGAAGTCCCACAACAGTAAATGCGGGCAGGCCTGATGCAATCTGTACCTGTACCTCGATGGCTAAAACATCGATCCCGGAAAAGGCAACCGTGTGTACGCGCGCTACCATTGCACCGACCAGCCTAAAATTTTAAAATCCGGTTTCTGCACGTCCCCGGACAACCAGACGCGCAGTTTAAACCGCGCCTCGTCGCATGCATAGGCGTTCGTCTGTGCGCCGTAACAAAAATGCCCCTCGCTGTTGAAAATCGTATCGCCGCGCAATTGCCGGTCGTAATCGCGGCTGTCTTCGATCAGCATGCCGATACTTTGCGGCGTGGGCCATAACAGTGCCGCGCGTTTACGCAGGATAATTTTCTGTTCGGCGGCATAGGCCTGGTATTCCATCCATCCCTGTCGATCGAACAGGCTGGCACGGTGCGCCATGTCGATATGCCGGGTAATAAACCCGTGTTCCTTGTCATCAAGGCTCACGAACAACAGGTCGCGTACCGAATTTTCGAAGGTCTGCTTCCATGGTTTGGCCGAACTGCCCGGCGTGGCCTTGCCGGGTTTTTGAACCGGTTCGGGTTTTGGATGAAGGGAAAACCACAGCGCAATCAGAGCCGTCAGAATGGCGGTGATGCTTAAACCCAGAACGGCGATGGTATGCACCCGCCTCATCGCGGTTCCCCCATATCTATCAAATGGTTATAACCCATTATCCACGGCGCGCAAATCATGATAGAATCATTTTCGGTAACGATTCCCTGAAGTCTTTCCTCAGATATTTGTCCATGAACCATTCCCTTCGCAGACTGTCCGAGCAGGATCTGGCGCAGCTCTATTTACAGACGCAGGCGCCGCTCAAGCTCGACTCCCTGCTGCAGGGTATGGAAAAGGGCGATATTGCGCAGATCGCCGTGCACGATTCCATGCGCACCCAGACGCCGGACCTGGCGTTGATTTCGCTCTCTCTCTGCGCCTTGGTGGTGGGCCGCGATTACCCCATCCGTCTGAAGGACGGCCCGCTGGGCCCCGTGTTACGTGAACTGGCTGTGGCGTGCGAAGACAACCTCCTGACCGTCGGCCGCCTGTGGCTGGATTCGGTGCTGAACGGCATCGCCCCCGATCCGAAGGCGGATAAGGATACGATCCTGTCTATTCCCGACCGCCTGCGCATCCTGACCTCCATTTTTATGGAGCTGCGTGACGAACTGAATCCCGAAGACCCGGCGCAGAAATTTTTGCACCAGGCGCTGAATGCGCTCTATTACCAGGCCGAAAGCCATTCCGACCTCGCCGACCGTTACGTTGAAAACCTGACCGCTGCCAGACGCAAAAAAACCGATTCCAGCGACACCGGCACGCCCCCGCGCGCCATCCCTGACCAGATCCCGCTGCCCTTCGAACTCAACCGTCCACAGGAGGGTGCGGAAGTCGTAGCCTTCAGCCTGTTCCGCAAGCGGTAATTTGCATAATACATAAGAAAAATGATATAAATCGGCATGACAAAACCTGCCGTCATTGATGCATTTAATAATCCGGATACGCTTAAAGCAGCGCCGATCCTATTTCCGGCTTATGATCCATCCTGCACCTATACGATTGCTCGTGACGCGCGACAAAATTTCCTGCGTGAAAGCCCGCTTCCATTATCATGCACGCTTGCCTTGGCCAGTTGGAATTTGAACGATGCCAAAACAATTAATTTTAAGCGTAGAGAATTTAATACTCATGAATACACAATCGAAGTCGTATCCGAAGCGGCTTCCATATGGGACAAGGATGAATTTGCCTGGCTGGGTGTGTACAATCTGGATTTTCCGGACAAAAAATTGCATTTCGCGCGCGCCGATAACGACGGGCACAAGCGTGGGATTGGCAGGCATTTCGGTGGACTAGGCGTGGCCATAGCACTTGCCTGTAAATTTGAAAAAGTAACCGTCCATGCGCAGAATGTTGGCGCACATTCCTGGGCTGCAGCCGCATTTTATGCCGACAACCCAGATAGATTACGCGACGATCTCGCCCTGCGGATAGCGCCCTTACGACGTTATAAAACATTCGATCTCGAAGAACCGATCGAAGAAGCCGTGCGTCTTAGCCAGTCTGCTGAACCTGGCGATCTCATGCGTCTTGCCCGTATGCCGCAACGTATTACGCTGGATAAACCGGATTACCGCCTTGGTAACAAACGACATGTCCAGATGATTGCCAAACCAGACACAAACGGACAACCCACCATTACAGTCGGTCAATATTTTTTGTTGAACCAGAAATATGACGCGCATATCGACCTCGCAAGCGAAGATCAGATAAAGCATCTGGGAGATTACAGTCGCGTGCCGATACGCGCGCTGGCAGCGGCGGCTGTTATTCCACCCACGCGACCCGCAAGACGTTCGTTGATCCCGGTTGTCCAAATGGCACGCCAGCCGTAATCACGATACGCTCGCCTTTTTTGGCGAGGCCTTCTTTGATCGCGTATTGGGTGGCGCGCGTCACCATCTGATCAAAATCGATCTGTTCCGAATGATGCACCGGGTGCACGCCGTAGGATAATTTCAGGCGGCGCGCGACGGTCAGGTCCGGCGTCAGGCACAGAATCGGCACGGCGGGACGCTGGCGGGATGCACGCTGCGCGGTGCCGCCGGACATGGTGAAGGTGGCAATAGCCGCCGCGTGAATATCACGCGCAATCGAATTTGCCGATGACGTCACCGCATCCGACACATCATCCAGTTCCGTATCCGGATGCTTTGCATCCATGATGCCACGATAGGCTGGGTCGTTTTCCACCGACTGCGCAATGCGGTCCATGATCGATACGGCCTCCAGTGGGTAATCGCCCGATGCCGTTTCGGCGGATAACATGACCGCGTCCGCGCCGTCATAAATGGCGGTAGCGACGTCCGATGCCTCGGCCCGCGTCGGGGTCGGTGCCGAAATCATCGATTCCAGCATCTGTGTTGCGACGATCACCGGTTTCCCGACCTGACGCGTTTTGCGCACGATCAGTTTTTGGACAGGCGGTACGCGCTCCGGTGGAATTTCAACGCCCAGATCGCCCCGT
>Ga0206107_1000411_pt1 | contig 19012 bp, 15 predicted proteins | sample 2B0metagenome_FD_148652 | JGI IMG/M metagenome (GOLD analysis project Ga0206107, IMG submission 148652) | Enriched microbial communities from leaf-cutter ant dump, University of Wisconsin, Madison, United States - 2B0 | ecosystem: Environmental > Terrestrial > Nest > Insects nest > Nest dump...
CCTCGCCGAACCCCTGAACAGGCCCGCACTCTGGGACGTCGCAGGAAACGGGCGAAGATCACACGCGAAAAGCATGACCTATTACGGGTCAACTCTTAGGTGTTGTTACAGTGATCTGCACCCTGGTTGGCGGCATCGTGGGGTCTTCTGTGATCTATGGTGTCTGCGCGTTCTACAAGGTTGACTTACGAACTATTTCCCTCGTGATCGTGCTCTCGGGTGGAGCTCTCGGGTTTGGCGTTATTGTCGCAACTGTGTCTGTCTTGGCTCGTATTGGCCATGTTCAGGGTGTCGGTAGTGACTTATCTGGATGTGCCGCAGTAGTCGTGGTTGCGGGAACTAGTGCTGGGTGGCGCCTACTTGAAATCTCTGGCACTACCGCCATCGCAGTAGGTGGCATCTATCAAATGGTTGCAAGTACAACGAAGAGCCGTATGAGACAACGAACCCCCGTTCGAAGGTTTTCGCCACTGGGTGACATGGGCCTCCTCAACCCTGCTTAAGCTTGTGGTTACGGCGCTGAGCCACGCCGAGGGAGCTGGGTGGACGTGGCAGAGTTTTCTGGCTGGATGTCCATCCTGTTCGGGAGTGCCGCTGTCGTTACTGCGATGATCGCCACTATCTGATGTATCTCGCTCGCTACTGTTTTTAGCATTCTTAGCGCATGGTTGAGGTAAGGGTTAACGGACCTGTCTATTGCAGGATAGGCACTACGGAATTTTTTTGCACTCCGCTTGCGATCGCTGCTGTTGGATGGTTGATCAGCAAAGTGCGAGTAGTGTGAAAATCGCCCAAGATGTGAATGCCGTGAGGATGAAAGCCGCCATTGTTGAGCTCTCGATGCGCAACCGCGCCCGCGGTGAAGGACTCGTCGTTGTCTGCCGGCGGGACGCAGATGTGCCTTTGGACATTGTTAACAATTTGAGGTATCGGCTGACATTGTCGTAGCGCCCGGTATCGACGTTTTGTCGCACAGCTCGTTCAACCGACTGATGTTCTGCCTCCGTGCGGTGTGTGGCTGTTGATCTTGAGGGAATAGTGTGGTGAGTTCCTGATTCAGAGGGGTGTCTGGTTGTTGGGATCTGGTCGATAGCTGATCTGTGTGATGGTGAGTTTCGGCTGCTGCTGGTTGCGGCACTGGTGGCGCTGATGTCGGATGTCTTGGGCTTGATCGGGTGGTTGTTCACCCTTGTGGGGTTCCCTCGCCTGGGTGAAATGTTTGTTTCCTGCCCTGTGCATGCATTCGTGAGGCAGGCACGATGAGTGAAGGTCAGCTGGTTTATCTGGGTTCTGCTGGTACCGTATAGATGATCACGAGGCGGGTGTTGGTTGTGAAGCGTGTGCTAGGTGTTGCGGTAGTGGTGCCGCTGGTGGCTTCTGCGCTGGTTACTGCACCCTCAGCGAGCGCTGCAGTCCACCCCGGACATCGGGACCATGTTGCGGCGGCTGGTGTTCCGGCGACATCGAGTGTGTCGGCTGATCCGCACACATTAGCGGCGGCTGCTACTGATGTGAACGGCGTACAGCCTGGCGGTATTACTACGACAGCGGCAATCGCAGGCTCGGATGGGCGTCTATCCATTCAGTCGTACACGTCGCCGTCACGTAAGAAGGCTGCTGCACTGATTTCTTCGCTGCAAACGGATCCGCAGGTCAAAGCGATCGGCTCACCAGTTCGTGCCGAACCGGCGGCTGCATCCATCGCGAATGATGTGTGCCGCGACCCGCAATTTGACATGTTCCATACCGAAGACACCTGGGCGGTGGCTGGCACTGGTACAGGGTCTGTCATCGCTGTTATTGACAGCGGGCTAGTACCTAACGTATACGACTTGGCCGGGCAGACAGTTTCTAATGGTGTGGACTTTTCCAGCGACGGAAACGTGAACGCGTTGAATGCCGCTGGAGGTCACGGAACCGAGGTAGCACTTGTTGCATCTGCAATAGCCAATAACGTGCACGGTAGTCCTGGCTGGGCTCCAGGAGCCAAAATTTTACCGCTGAAGGTGCAGTCTCAAACCACAGAAAACGGTGTTCCCCTAATGTGGTCTACCTGGGTCGCAAGCGCCATCACATACGCGGTGGATCAACACGTGGACGTCATCAATTTGTCGCTCAGTATTTATGGGAACGATCCTAGTGTGGAGTCGGCTATTGACTACGCCGCAGCGAACGACATCACGGTTGTTGCTTCTTCTGGAAATCGGCGTTTCGACGGCAACCCGACCTCTTGGCCAGCTGCATACCCGTCAGTGCTGGCCGTCGGCGCATTGAGTCCAAACCTCACAGATAGCGGCTACTCCGAATCCGGGCCTTACGTGGATATCACTGCGTTTGGAACAGCAACAGTCAACGCCTCCACCGTCTATGAGCCCGAACATACGAACTCCTGCTTCACCGACAACGGCACAAGCATCTCAGCACCCATAGTATCGGCAGCAGTCGCGATCATGCGTCAAAAGTTTCCCACCTGGACCTCAACACAAATCATCGACCGGTTAACGTCAACCGCGACTGACTTGGGAGACCCAGGTAAAGACGACATCTTCGGATACGGGGCACTCAACCTGTACAAAGCCGTCACCGGCCACGATGCATCACCCACAGCACCACACGATGAGCCTTCAACGCTACCGACTACGCCAGTTCCTACACAACCGGTTCCTACACCTGCCGTGCCTGTCGTAAAGCCCTCCAAAATCAAGACATTGACCTGGAAGAAGACACGTGCCGGTACCGCAAAGTTCACCTGGGCGGCACCATCGGCCGGCACGGCACCGGTCAGCTACCAATACCGGCTATCGAAGAAGAACAAACCCAAGAAACTATCCGCCTGGCGCAGCCTGGGCAGCATAACTAAATGGAAGAAGAAGCTTGGAAAAGGAAAGTTCAAGTTCGTCATCCGGGCAGTCAACAGTGTGGGCGTGTCCGCGCAGAGGACCATCACAATTCGCCTCTAGAAGAAGTGAACACGCAACAGCAGACCTCATACAAGTCACCAGCAGCCCCCAGAGACAGCCTCAAGTACAGGCAGCCACCGCCGATGGCGCTCCCAAATAGAAGCCATGTGGTGAGCTCTCAGAGAGCACACATCACAGTGCAACGGCCTACACCGTAACCGGCTATTGCAGGTAGCTACCCGCTGCAGCTTTCCACACATCACCAGAGGACAGCAGCGACAGCCGTCCAGCGAACAGCACCCGTTGATAGTCTTTGTCGGTCGGCCGCCAGATCCCGATGTTATTGGGCTTGGCCATCACCAGGGCGGACACGTCAGCAACATCCGGTGACGTTGGAGTGACCCAAATGGATACACTGTTAGCACCCGCCGGCATCACTGTGGGCCAGCCAGGTTCGGCAGTGTCGGTCTTGAGGAACACCAGCGGAGAATCCACGGCCCCTGATCCTGTTCCGTTATACACCGTCACCGTCACCGGTGTAGGCACATCCACCTGCCAGTTCGTCGGTGCCGACACCGACACCGAGTACGGTCCACGCCGGGGATTGATCTGACCGTTAGTCAGATTGTCTTGGAAGAAGTTCCTCGCCCCAACCGGCGCCTTCGCCCAACGCTGCGACTCCCAGTCCGTTTGACCGGTGCCCACGACAGTCAGGTTACGCACATAATGGTCGACTGCACGGGTCACAGACGCTGAATAGCTTGACCCGTAGCGGGCCAGAACATACGCCAACTTGTAGTTCTCCACCGGATCCGTGATGGGTGTGCCCACAAATTTCTTCGGCAGGTTTCCACCACCTGCAGCTAGCGCATTGTTCATATTCAGCTCTGCACGGTTAGCCAGTGGATATGCCGACGGGGAAGACTGGGGCGAGTTGTCGAGCAGGTCGATGCAATATGCGACCACACCTTTCACCACGTACGAGCCTGACCAAGAACCTGAGATACCGGACACGCCGTTACCCACCCAGTGACCTGTTGGATCCCCTGTGACGTCGACATACAGGGCTTCCCATGGTGCGTCGCTGGCGAGCTGTCCGTGTGCACCGCTGGATATGTGGTTCACCGGGTTGAACCCTGCAGTTGACGGGTCCGAGTACACCCGTGATCCGTCCGCCTTCCACGACCATCCCACAATTTGGTAGGCATACTGAGCTCCTTGTACGTTGAGTTTGTCAACGTACTGCCGTGACGTTCCTGCAACATCTGCTAGCTGAACCCACCCGCTGCCAGAGGTGTCACCAGGGTTGCTGCGGAATATGGAAAACGCGTCTGGTGAGTTTCCTGGTAGCGCCCACGACAACACCACACGCGACCTGTCCGGGTCGGATACCGCTGTGACACTGGGTGTTCCGGGAGCGGCAACACCGAGCACAGAGGCCGAGGCAGCTGACCCGACTTGGTCCCAGTTCGCGTAGGGTGCTGGTGCACGTTGTGTAAAGACTCGGACTGAGAAATAGGCCTTGGAACCGAACGGTGCGTTCGCCAACCGTACCCGGTGTATGGCACCGGTTCCGTTGTGTGCCCCAGCAGCTAGACCGTTGGGGTAGGCGCTGAAGTTCATGGCGAACGAGTCGGTGTAGGCAGGGTCCGTTCTTGATACTTTCACTCCGGTGATTGCGAACGGTTGGGCATACCAGTCTGCTAGCACTCCTCCACGGGACCAGGACACAACCGGTGAAATGAACCGGCCAGCAGACGTTCCATACCGCATCTTGACTGCCGGGTTTTCTGGTGCAGGAACATAGTCGACGCTAGGTGAGCCAGCGACTGTCGTCCGAACAGCCGACACAATGCGCCCTGACTCATCAGCAATAACTCCGAATAGGGCAGTGCGTGCCTGGTGGAACACACCTGGCCCGTCGAACACGCGGGTATCGCTCATTTGGCTATTGGTTGCGGCGAACTGCCCAGACCACTGCCCCTGGTTCACCCTAGTGGTGCCAGCTGGGAAACCAACAGCTGTATGACCACGGGCAAACGTCAAGTCGGCCGGGGAACTGTTAGGGACAAGTTGAGCTGCCTGAGCGTCCGTCAACACGGTGATAAGTCCCGACGATCCCAACCCATACGATGTCGGGTTGTTCACTGGTGCACCTTCAACCGCATTCACATTCTGACTGCCCACATCCTGAACCACCACGTAATGAGTTGCCTCCGCGATTCTGTCGAACGAAACAACCTCATCGTTACGGAACCCATCGCCATCCGCGTCAAGAAACCTAGACTCTGTATCGTCAAATGACGCAAGCCCGGTGGTGCAGGGGGCGTATTTGCCGGTGCTCACGTTGAACCCGGACAACCCAGAATATGCTGACTCTACGGTCGAACCGCCCAACGAATACAGCACCGTCGTGCGATAGAAAAACGCGTTACCCAACGTCGCCACCGTGTGCGTCACATTCGGACCAGTCACACCGGTCGCAACACGGACACCATCACCGACCGGCTGCGTTTCAGAGGTATACGCGTACACGTTGTACGTGTAGCCAGAGCCAGCACCGGTAACACCCGAGATCGGAATGTCATGTGAGCCACCAGCAGCGTTGGCACACACCGGAGTCGGAGCAGTCGGCTCCACCGACACCTTCACCGGTGTCGGCAGCGAAAACACACTCGTCGGCTGCCGCACCGCCACCACATAGTAGGTGATCTGAGACGGGTTCGTTTCCGACTTCGTGAACTGGAACGACCCATTACCCAGCACCGTAATGTTGCTGTTGGCGTACGTGTTCGCAATCGCAGGGGAAAACGCGGCAGAAGAATACTGACCCGCAACCGACACACCCGGCGCTGACCATGCGGGATCCGCTGTTGTTTGCGGTCCCGTCACACTCGGACCATTCTCCGGAGTCTGCCCCTGATGCCCATTCACCCGGTAGACCACATAACCGGTCGCACCCGTGACTGGTGTCCACGTCAATGTGACAGGTTTGGTGTACACACCTGAACCGACCGTTTGTGCTGTGATCGTCGGCGGATCCAGCGGCTGCGTCACCGGAACACCCGCACCGGCGTCACCGTCTTTTGTCGTGCACGTGCGCGACCCGCCTTCGTAACCAGCAGTCTCATTCGACCAGCAGGACCGCAAGTACGTGGACCCGTCATGTGTCAGGGAACGCACCCGGTAATAGATTTTGGAACCCGGAAGAACTTGATTGTCTGCCCGTACCGCGTCCGGGTTGTACCCGCTGACGTCAGCAGCCGGATTAGCTGCCGCTAACGGATCTGCCTCAGTGCGCTGTCCACCGGCATACAAGCACGTGTTCGTTGTGGTATCGGGACCTGTTTCGGTGGATCCGGGCCCTGAACACGCCAACCATCCATTGTCGGAATATGTACGGTCAACGGTTGGTGTTTCCGCCGGACGCATAGACACTTCGAAGTCGTTCGCATCCTGCGGGGAACTCCACCACAGTTCATTCACACGCCCGGTGTCACCGGAACCCTTGGCAGCACCGTCAACGCTTGGCGAAACCGGGTACACCGGGCCAACAGTTGTCGCAGCCTCACCCACACCTCCACTGGTCGTGAACGCTCCGCACAGTGAGTACGCTAACGCCGCGTTCACTGGCTCAATTTGGTAGGCGTACTTGCTTCCGAACTGCACACTGGTGTCGGTGAAGGAATAGCGGGCAGGTTCCGGCGCCCCGGCGGCCGGAACAACTGTGATCGGGGCGTAGTCCGTATCCGGTGCTGCCGCGTCTTTACGCATTACCCGATACGAGTCCGCACCCAATACCCGGTCCCAGGACACGTCCAAAGCTTGGGATGGTTGACCTTCCACTAGCGGTTGAACCGCCTGGAAACCGGTTGCCGCTGACGACCGCAGCTGAATGCTGGGCAGCACTTGCTGGGATGCGATCAAATCGGCCACCGAAGAGGTGGCGCCGGTGGCCGACACTGCCAGCACTGCCCAGGTGTAGGCCATTCCTGGTTTGAGGTCGGAGTTGTCGACGGCCTGTGTGGTGTCGGTACCAGTAACATCCCATTGCCGGTCCGGTTGCGGTAATGCTGGAACAGTGACCTCACTGCCAGGTTCGAGGACGAACCCATCAGCGCGCACGTACGCATCCGATGGCAGTGATGCCGCGGAACGATCCAAGTCCAGTTCCACCCGTGCGGTTACCGCATCGGACGGGGCAACACCTGTCACTTTTGTTTGAGCCCAGGTACGGGACAGCATGACGGTTCTGCCGTCACTTGGTGGGGTAGCTGACGGTGACCCGTCGGCTTTGAACCAGGAAATGCGGGGCCGTAGAGCTGTCGCGAAGTCCTGGTCAGTATCGCGTGCAACGTGCACGCTGAACGTGTACGCGGAGTTAGCTGTCACTGGGACTGCGGCAGTGTTACTGATCAACGCTGCCGTGTTTCCGGTGTCCTGCCCGACGCGTAAGTAGTAGCCGCTGTTACCTTCCCAGGTTCCCGCGGCGTCATCAAGCAGTGTCACAGTGGACCCGGCGGTCGCTTCCGTGGATTTGTCTCCGTCACCGGTCGCGAACCCTGCCGGCAGCAAGTTGACTGACGTGTTCGCAGCGTTTGATGCCGTAAATGACGGTGAGCCTTCGTAACGCAGCAGACGGTAGCCGGTGATGTTGTCCAGGACTCGCGGTCTCGTCCAGGTCAGCAGGATGGTCTGGTCTGGTTGTTCCTTCGCCTGCAGACATGAAGGTGACGCCGGCGGCGGCGGTGCCGAGGAGTCACACGACAGCGAGTCCACGATCAGGGGTGTGTCGGCGGTGCCGTTGTTGTCAGCTTGTGAGCGCCATGACTGTTCGCAGTTCAGCCGTGGTACGCAGTCGTTCGGGCCGGTGTTGTTTGAAACCACCCATAGGGTCGCAGCGGAATCGTCTGATGGTGCTGATGTGCGGTCGAGCATGATGGTGCAATGCCCGGGTGATGTCATGACCGCGTACCCGGCTAGTGACGGGCTGGCTGCTGTGGTGGCCACACTGACTGTGAATGTTGCTCCCCCGTCTGTTGCCGGCGCCAGCGACGGTGTCGGGGCGGACACGTAGGTAATGTTGTCGGGGGCCTGGGCGGTCAATGCTGTGGTGAGGTCTGCCGGGAACTGGTAGGAGTTCGTGGCCGCGAGTTTGCGTGCTTCGGCCTGCACTGTTCCCAGCGTGGGTTTGCCGGCAAGGTCGGAGGAATCTCGGCGCACGGAGTTGTAACCGAACGCGGCGAGCCCTGTCAGCAGTGCCACGATGACGAAGATGACGACAACTTCAAGCAGCGTGAACGCTCCCGCGCGTCGTTGCGACAGTACGGAGCGGAAACGTGGGGAACTGGGCATGGTCATGATGACTGTGACTGTCCCCGCGTAGACGAGGCAGGCAAGTCCAGCAACTAGCATCGCGAATGCTGGCGCAACGGTTCGTGTTGAGGGTGCGAAACCCTGGCCAACTAATGGGCTAGGCACCACTTTTCTGCTGGCGCTACATAGCCTTAGTTGTGGCCTGGAATACGCTCAGCGTGAAAAACCTGGTGTTGGCAACAATTCAGGTCATGTACCTGTCAACGTCGAATAGGGCAACGTTTGTAATAGTTGTGTACTCAGCATTAGCGCCACCGTTGAGACCCTGGCAAGCTGTCCGGGACTTTTCGGTGTGGTGACCCTGAGCAAAGAAACGCGCTCGGTAGGAATCGCCAGTCCTCACGGAAATCGTGAAGGATTTGATTCATCGCAACGTACGGCGTCTCAATGTCGTCGCCAACTGCTCGAAAGTTGCGACCCACGCTGACGGGCCGCCGCCTGAGCTACTCGGTTGCCTTCGGGTGCGACAGAGAAACCTTGGTAACCCAAACAATGCGTTCGTCTTTGTCTGGGCAGTACCAGACGCGACCGGCGCCGGTTATCTCTTGCTGCCATTGGGGGAGCTTCTTCTCGCCGATAACACGGTGCGAGAGCGATCCCCTTAACTGCCCGGTGCGCCGAGGGTTAGCACTCCGATCGAGTGGACGGTTTCGCAACCGCTCCTCCTCGGCCGCGATGAGATCAGGCTCGGACGCTTTCGCGGCCTCCCACTCCTTCAGCGCGCCCTGTGTTGCCGGGCGCAAGGTCCACACCAGATTCGGAGTGGTCGCGGACGGACATGGCGTAACGGGCTGCTGCTGAGTCCGATTTCGGTCTGCACGTGTTTTTCCTGACTTACTCTTGCCCTTGTCGGGGCTCACAACTCGACGTCAGTCAGCGGCGCGCGCACATCTGACGTTAATTCTTCACTCAGTGCTGCATCTGCCAGAACCCTGGCCGACTGTCGCCATTCGTAGAGCAACTGTTCAACCGGCTCGGTACCGGTTGCGTTCACAACGAGTAACGCCTGCACGTATTCGCGCACGAATTCTTGTCGATCTTCTATCGGCAGCAGTTCCAGCCATTTCTGCGAATTCGGTACCTGCAGCGTGTCCGATAGTAAAAGGCTCACCGCGTCGCGCAGGCCGTCGCTAACGTACGCCGTCTGTTGCACGTCGGTAAGGACCGTCAGCAGTAGTGCTGTCCCGTCTTTGTCGCGAATGACTGTGCCGTGTGGACTTCGTCGCGCAGCACCGATCACATCGCGGTGACGGCGCGCCAGGTCAGTCGACTGGTACAAGACCGACTCATTCGAAACGGTACGGACAATCACGAGAACCACCCACCTCTCTGCGCACAATCATACGCACAATCATACGCTGCTGCAAGGTGAGATTGTTCGGCGCTACCTATCGTCGTCACGTGCTTCAAGAGAACGTTCAATTCGTCGACATAGGCAGCGAGTGAGTACAAGCAAGATCAAATGTGCGCACCTCGGGGTTTGCCCGCAATCGTCGAGGGCACGATCACTCAAACTTCGCCTAACACCGTGACATTTCACAGCAAATATCCGCTCAGCGGCATCTCGTTTACGATCACGAACAAACCAAAACCGCCATGTAACCTTTGTTGATGCAGCCCACCGGTATCGGGGCTGGTCGTTCCGGATTGTGAATTCGCGTAGGTCACCGATTTAGTAATCAAGATCAATGTGTGCGGAATGGAAGAAATCTGTATGCGGAGATCGCGGCGACGCTGGCGTCTACGCAGGTGAGACAAGTTTTTCGTAACACCACCAGGGTGCCACCACGCAATTACCACGCCAGATTAACCAACACTGCCCATGTCGGTGATCATTTTCTGCGGGTGCGGCTGCGGGAAGCGGCCCTTGCGTAGTGTGAACAGCGGAAGCCGGCCTTCTTGTTTCACGCCGAGGTGATGGTGAGGCACCCGGCCCGAATGCGGGTTTGGGGCTGGTCCCAAGTTGTGTGTTGATTGGCGAAGAATCGTGTGTGCGGAGCTGTAGATGGATACCGTGTCGATGAACCGATCATGTCAAGTTTCTTAAGCTAAAAACTTGACATGGATTACCCTTGCTCGGCGCTATGGTTGCCATGAGAACTGCTGCTATGTCGCAGCGTCCGGCTGTGTCGGCTGCGAGCGTGGTCCGCTCTCGAGTTGAGCACGGACCACGTCGGCTCTGGACTGCTCACGACTTTCCAGGCCTTCCACCGCAAGCAGTCGCTCAGGCGTTGTCAAGGCTGTGCAGGGAAGGGGAGCTGACCCGTCACGGAAAGGGTCTGTACTACCGGCCTGCGCAGACCTCGTTCGGGGTGAGCCGGCCGTCTTCTGACGCGGCTGCCGCCAACGGTGTCCGCGGGCACGGCGTGCACCCTGCGGGTCTGTCTGCGGCGAACGTCCTCGGCTTGACCACGCAGAACTCTATGCGAGGGGAGTATGCGACGTCAGCCTCGGGAACGCGGCTGCGCTGCGCGGATCTATCGTTCACGCGGGCCGGCCGAAGTCCCGTGATGGCTTGTCACAGCTCGATGGCGCAATCCTTGAAGTGCTCCGGGATCGAGCTCAAGCAAGTGATCTGAGTCCAGAGCTGACCGTTGAACGGATGCTTGCGCATGTTAGGCAGCCAGCCCGATTCAGGGTTCTGGCCGCTGCCGCTGCCGCTGCCGACGAGCCTCCGCGGGTAAGGGCGATGCTTGGTGCGATGGGGCAGGAACTCGGAATGCCTCAGCGTCAGCTGTCGGCGCTTCGGCGTTCGCTGAATCCGCTGACTCGTTTTAACTTCGGCAAGCTCGCGGATCTGCGTTACGCGAAAGATTGGCAGGCAGCATGAGGCTCTGTGAACATCCGGAATTCCAGGATGCGCTTATTGAAACGAGTGCACGCTGCGGGCTCGCTGAGCAGTTCGTGGAGAAGGACTACTACATCACGGAGATCCTTCGGATCATCTCCGAACGCCTGCCTGGTGCCGCCGTTTTCAAAGGCGGCACCAGTCTGTCTAAGGCTGGGGTCTGATCCGGAGGTTCTCCGAAGACATTGACCTGTTCGTCAACCCGGCGTGCTATGACCCTCCCGCAGGCGAGAACAGGATGGACAAGATTTTCAAGCAGCTCTCCAGCGAGGTCGCACAGTTCCCGGGACTCACTTGGCTTACCGATGAGAACCGGACGATTTCCGGTCTCGGCCGGTGCGACAATTTCGAGTATCCGACGCGCTTTCCACAGCGCTCCGGCATCCGCAACACAGTCCAGCTTGAGCCCGGAGTTCAGAGTGGAACTTTCCCCACCGAAACCAGAACGGTCTCGTCTCTGGTGGGCGATTTCGGCTGTCAGTCGGGAGCGGCCTGGGATGTCTCGGATCTCGCCGGGTTCGACATGAAACTCATGCATGTCCGCAGGGCGTTCGTCGAGCGGATGTTCGCGATCCGCTCGCAACAGCATCCGCTATCAAACTGGGGTTTCCCGTTCGGGTCAGACGGACGGCACTACGCAGACTTGGCAGCGCTGCCGGTACACGATGAAGTCAAATGTCGGCGCGCATCAGAGCAGTATCTGAGAAATCCGCGCGGACTCCAACGTGCACAGCCGCACGCTCCTGCCAGACAGCTGCCGGTCGTTCTTTCCGGACCCGGGCGGCTAGCCTTCGAGCGGGCTCACGATGAGCAGCGCCGAACGCTGTTCGCTGACGGCAACTATCCGAGCTTGTCCGAGGTGCTGAACAGATTCAGTAGCCTCCGTTGCCTGCTGTGAGACCGGACCTTAACTGGGCACCAGTTCTAAAGCAGGGCATGTGTGCGGACTGGCTTTGGCAACAGATGCGTCTGTTGACTCGCTGGAACGCTGCCGGGCAGGATCCCGCACAGTTTCAACCGTGGCGTGACCAACGGGAAGGCACACTCAGCGGATTCTCACGAAGAAAACCCCTCAACAGCGGTATGTTTGACGGCAAAATTTCCAGCCTCGATAGGATCGTGAACAGTTAAGGCAACGCTTGGGATAGCTTGCGGGTGAACTCAACCAGGCGCCCGACATTGGGGTCCGTTGACGGAAGTTCCAGCGTATATGTCGCGGGAACATGCCTGGTGAACTCGGCAACCGTCATAACCGTCACGCGATCGGCATCGAACTCAATCACAGTACGCTGCACTGCGGCACGCTTCTCCACTTGCAGCCTCCGGATTCGTGACAGTGGAATATGCACAGTCATCGACTCCCCACCCTGGTTGATCTCCAACCGTGTCAACAGCTGACCAGCCACCAGCCAAATCACTGAGGTGCGTTCCACCGTCGCTTCAGCATAGAACGTGGTCAGGGAGTCAATTTCGTGCAGTTGCTGCAGCGGGTCAGCTCCGATAGCTTCCACCACAAGCGGCATCAGGTGACTGACTTGACCCTGGTGCATGAACACGGAGAGCTCTTCGGCGGCTGAGGGCACCTTCCTACTAGTGCCCGTGTGCCTGGTATCCGTCAACCCAGTCCAGCGGCTGACTGTCACCATCTCGACACGCATGCACACCAGCCGTCGTGGTGTTCACCAGCCCGCCCACATACGGGCAGTTCACTGGCATTTTCATCTCAGGCACGGACAGGATTTCGCGAGCATACTGACATGAGGCATCTCGGCAACTGGTGGCAATGCCGCAGCTCCCTGTTCAGAGGCCACCGGGTCCGTTCCGGTATGTGGACCGGTACTACCCGCTGCGGGGATGGTCGCCATGCGACTCAAGGGTGTCCTGCGCTTTATCTGGGATGGGTGGGGTCTGCTGACCGCTGGTAGTGCGCGCACAGTCGGCTCCTGTCCCCCACTGGATACGAAGAGAAAGTGAGCACCTATGGCCGGGGAAACACAAATAACAATCGTCGGGAACCTCGTCGATGACCCTGAACTGCGGTTCCTGTCCAACGGAACCCCCGTCGCAGGATTCCGTGTCGCGTCCACCCCACGGATTTTCGACCGTCAAACCAACGAATGGAAGGACGGCGAATCGCTGTTCCTGTCCTGCTCAGTCTGGCGCCAATACGCCGAAAACGTGGCCGAATCCTTAACCAAAGGCATGCGGGTCATCGTCACCGGAAACCTCAAACAACGGTCGTATGAAACCAACAACGGAGAACGCCGAACCGTCTTCGAAGTCACTGTTGACGAGGTCGGCCCCGCATTGCGGAACGCGACCGCCACCGTCGCACGTCAAACCCGGGCAGCTCAGTCAGGCGCTACCGCCGGCTGGAACTCCGCAGGCACCGCTGACTCCTCCGGTGGTGTCAGCGAACCTCCGTTCTAACCGAAACTACCTGTAAACCCCCGCCGCGCATGTCGTCGTTGACGGCTACTCGGCGGGGGTTTTTGCTTGTCCTGCGATATGCCAATACGTGCTGCTGGCGGGTGCCGGCGTCAGCGGCACAGTCAGCGCACGTGCCGCATATCCCCATACTCACCCCGCATGCCATGGCAACTCATCTTCGTGAACGCGGGCTGGTCAACGATTTGCAGTTAGTGTCCCTGCTGGGTCCTGAACGTCACGCGATCACCGTCAAGGGGTTAGAGAACGCCCTTATTCGTGAAGCGGTAGTCAACGAACACGAACTGTCAGCCATCATCCACAGCATCACCGGCACACCCGTCTTCACCGGAACAGCCAGTGACGTGTCGGCGCGGATGAACGAAAAATTCGCGTGGCAACACGGTGCACTGCTCCTCACCACGAACCACCCTGACGGTTCTGTTCAGGTTGCTTTAGTGGAGGACACCGAAGCCAACGTTGACGCTGTCCACACTCTCCTGCCAGACACCCCCATCACGTTCAGTTTCGTGACCGCATCCCGGTTCGCGGACGTGTTCCGCGCCCTGTACCGGGGCGGAACCTTCCTCGACCATCCGCCAGCACCTGACCTGTTTGTTGTCCTGGATGCCATGCTGACCGCTGACGCAGACGACCTTCACATCGCGGCCGGACTGCCGCCCAGGATCCGTGTCCACGGTCATCTTGACGATCTTCCATTTTCGGCTGTCAGTGACGAATGGATCATGACCCAAGTCGCCAAGATTGCAGCAGACCGGAACCTGGCAGAGCTTCGTGACACATTTTCCACTGATCTGGCGTACTCGTTCGGGCCGGTACGTTTCCGTATCAACATTGCTCGTGACTCCTACGGCACCACCATGGCTCTTCGCCGGCTTCCGAACAAGCTGCGGACCGCCCAGCAGCTGGGGCTTCCATCCGCGGTCCGTAAGTTCGTGCACCTAGAACGCGGACTGATCTTGGTCACCGGACCCACCGGTTCCGGTAAAACCACAACATTGGCAGCGATCTTGGCTGAGTTATGCACACAGCCACGACACATCATCACGTTAGAAGACCCGATCGAATACCGGCTCCCACGTCATCTGGCTGCCCAAGTCAACCAGCGTGAAAAGGGATCGTCACTGAGCACGTTCCCGCTTGGTCTGCGTGACGGTCTTCGTCAAGATCCTGATGTGCTGCTGGTTGGAGAGATGCGTGACCGGGAAACGATCTCCACGGCCATCACTGCCTGCGAGACCGGGCATCTAGTTCTCGGGACACTGCACACCTTTGATGCAGCGAACACGATCGCGCGTATCGTGGACACGTTCCCAGCCGGTGAACAAGACGGAGTACGGGTTCAGCTGTCGCAGCTTCTGCGCGGAATCGTGTCCCAAACGTTACTGGCTCGAGCTGGGGAGTCAGGTCGGGTAGCAGCATTCGAGATCCTTCTCAACACCGCCTCCGTGGCACCGAATTTGAAGAAACCTGACGGGCAGAACGCCATCAAGGAAACAATGCGCACCTCCGGCCGGGTTGACGGAATGTGCACGATGGAGTACTCCCTGGCGTCGCTGGTGGTGTCCGGGCAAGTGACCAAAGAAGAAGCATTGTTCAAAGCACGAGATCCCAAAGAGTTCACCGAGCAAATGCATATCCTGCAACGCTCAGCTGAAGCCAACCGCGGCCGCGACGCCTCCAAGCCCTACACCGAATAACACCGCAGCACGACGCATGGACCTGCGAACCGGACCATCCGCCATCAGCTCACCGGCTTCAGGTGAAGTGACCGGGCACTGTCCCTACTCACCGTTCACCCGTGCGGATGCCCGACACAGACCGTTCGGTGATACCGATGTGCAGTTCCCGTCCACGCCTGCACAACTATGCATCACGGCGGGCAAAAGGCCACTGCCGAACGATTCCGCAGACTGAACACGGTGAATCTCCTCCCCCTTTTCCGCCTGGCACACCGCGGGTGCCGCATGTAAAAAAAGGGGGGGAGCCCGGCCGTGGTGCGTGTCGTGAACTGGTATTCCTTCGAGGGCTTGGCACGCTTATAGGCGTGCTGCACCCTGACGACGCATCCGGCTTCACCTATCCACCTGCCGCCTATCAACAGATCGATGTGCAGCTGGTGGACCCGAACCCGGGACAACCGCGCACCGTGTTCGATGAGGATGATCTGACTGAACTTGCTGCGACGATCCGTACCTACGGTGTCCTGCTCCCGATCAGAGTGCGACCGGCCGGGCAACGCTACGAACTGATTGCCGGAGAGCGGCGGATACGGGCCGCCCGACTAGCTGGACATACGACGATTCCCGCGATCGTCGTTGACGTCACCACAGACCAGTCACGTGTTGAGGCGCTGGTAGAAAACCTGGCTCGTAAAGATCTCAATCCGCTGGAAGAAGCACACGCCTACGCGGCATTGGTGGACTCGGGATACACCCATGACCAGATCGCGGAGGTAGTCGGCAAAAGCCGCTCCCATGTCACCAACATGCTGCGGCTCCTACGACTTCCTGCAAAAGTCGCAGACCGAGTCGCCGCCGGTGTGCTCTCCGCTGGTCACGCGAAACTGCTGGCCGGCATAGCGGACCCGTTCGCGGCGATCCGGTTGAGCCAACGGATCATTGCCGAGGGTTTATCGGTATCGTCAACCGCTGAAATCATTGCACTGGGAGACCTTCCAGGAGCGGAAGGTGAACTACCGAAACGTCCACGAACACGACGTACTCTGCCGCTGCCGGACACAGCAGAATCCGCCCAGGAGCTGCTGACGGACTGGTTGGAAACATCGATCAGTATCAAAACAAGCAACGCCGCCGGTCGTGGTCGTATCAGGATCGAGTTCGCTGACGCCCACGACCTTGACCGCATCATGGTGCTGCTGAAACAAGGACCGGGTACCACCGCGCCGCACCTAAATCCCGCACAGGCCTTCTCCTTATAACGGTGCCCACGGGGTAGAAACATGTTGAGCCGACAGGGCCAACTTTTCAGTATCAACCGCTGGATACGATCGCCGCCGTCAGCGCACATAGTTGTTCTCACCGTGTGTTGGGAACCAGTGAGTCCGCAGACACAGTACTGGTGACACCGACCGACAAGCGTCTCCACAAAGGATCTTGACTATGCACCCACCTATCGACGCCGCCACGGCGAGTTCTGTGATCCAGCAAAGCCATCCCGCAGTGCAGCAACTGAAAACGGTGGTACGTGAAGCTCTTCCGTCCGCTGGATTAATCCGTGTGGAAACATCCGACCAGCAAACCGGATACGGGTTCTTCCTCATCGCTGTTAGCACCGCAGACGGGCGCCCACTACACGTCTGCGACGACCTCTTCGCTCAAGCATCTGACATTTTGGCTGATGTCGAATGGGGTGCAGTCATCGGTGAGGACGCACACGGATACGCCACACTGCGCATCTAAACCCAACTCTTATGTCCACAAGGCCTGTCCCCGCCGGTTACGGCGGGGACAGGCCTTATTACGTGAAGCACCCGCGAAATCACGTAACTGCGCAGGAGACTATCCACGAAAACCCGGCACCTAGCTGCTCAATGCGTTCCCTCGACAACATGCACTGTCCACGTGTCATCGACTGACCCAGCTGGCGAGCACCATTGCCGAACCGGGCGGTGGTCGGACCATGCACCACAGACAACACATCCGTGAAAGGAGCCACCAGCGATGGCGGAGACCGACCCCACCCACCTCGATGCCGAACGTGCACTCGCCTTGGCAGGACTCGTCAGCCCCCGAACCGACACTGACACACGACGCGTCGCTACCGCGCTCCTACGAGAAATCACCACACCGAACGTGACCACGGAATGAACCTGAAAAGACACAGCCTGCGGACCCGCAGCACAGGCATCGACATAGGCGCCACCAGCGTGCGAGTCGCGTCCATGACCAAACTTGACGCCGACTCGCTAGCAGCACTGGTCGACCGGGCAGCGATCGTGAACCTCCCGCCCGGCGCCGTGGACAAAGGGTCCATCAAAGACCCCGCCCAAGTTTCCTTCGCCATCCAAACCGCCCTCAAACAAGCAGGAGTCTCCGGTTACGGTGCCGTCCTCGGGATCGCGACACCAGACGCAACTGTTGCCCGAATCCGCATGTCCACAGCTCTCAAAGACAGCGAATGGGCATCCGCGTTCCTGCTCGAAGGAAAAGGTGTCTCCCCACGCCTGCAGCCAGCAGAAACAGCGATCAGTATCCAACCAATCGCAGACGTTGCAGTCACCTCCGACAAACGCCCATTGATTGTGGCCGGGGCACTGAGCAAAGAAGTCGAAACGTTGGCGAAAACTGCGCGGACAGCCCGGGTGGCTCCACGAGCCATAGACCTGTCTGCGGCAGCCACGGTCCGCTGTTTGGCTCGCATGCGTGAACATGACACCGACGTCGCCACCATCGTCGACATCGGCGCATCCAAAACCACCGTCGTCACCCGTCAAGGGGTGTCTCTGCGTTCGGTCCGCACATTCGACTACGGCGGTGACGACATCACCCGCGCCATCCTCGGGGCATTACCCGACATCACATATGACGACGCAGAACGACGCAAACACGCCTCCCGTATCGGCACAATCGCCACACCGGACCCCGTCGGTAACCTCATCGGCTACGGTGATGATGACGACGCACCCGACACCACCACCGCTGAGCGTGACGAAGGCGACAAGGTCACCGCCGCCGTCACCGCCGCAGCAGACCAACTGATCGAACAAATTGTGTCCGCAGTCGAACAGGACGCCGGGGTCAAAGAGCACGCTTTGGCTCCCACCCAGGGAATCGCGTTATGCGGAGGCGGTGCTCTCCTGCGTGGTCTACCAGAACGGGTATCCGCACGGGTAGGGGTCACCTCGCACGTTGGCCGGCCATGGGCCACACTGCTGGGAAACACCCGTGGCACGGCAAGCGTTTACGCCGCCACAAACGGCGACGAAGCCGCTGCAGTCACCCGCCTGGCAACAGCGATCGGTTTAGCTATGTGGACGTGGTCACGATGAAACTTCGACGTGGCACACACTCCGCCTCTGACACCAGCTCCCCAACGATCACCACCAACTCCGACGGTTTACAAATCGCGTACGGGGCATTCGACTTCACCTCCGGGGCGTTCACCCGTGCCGCTCGAACCCGGCGCATCCTCATCGGTGTGCTGCTGCTGTGCGCGGCGCTGCTGACCATGCTGTTCCTACAAGGAACCTCGGCTCGTCTATCAGCAGCACACGACAGCGCCCAAATCGAACGAGATCAGGCCAGCACCCGGGCAACAACAGACAAGATCGGTGAACTCGACAAAGCGGGAGGCTACTCCGCCACTGAACTGGAATCCCATGTGTCCGCCCGAGAAAGCGCCGTCCGATCCGCAACCTCCACTGAACTGGACATCCCACGCCTCATCGGAGCTACCTACACTGCGGCACCGTCAGGAA
>Ga0206107_1000413_pt1 | contig 18856 bp, 16 predicted proteins | sample 2B0metagenome_FD_148652 | JGI IMG/M metagenome (GOLD analysis project Ga0206107, IMG submission 148652) | Enriched microbial communities from leaf-cutter ant dump, University of Wisconsin, Madison, United States - 2B0 | ecosystem: Environmental > Terrestrial > Nest > Insects nest > Nest dump...
GCGCGCGCGCTGTCGCTGGGCGTGAACCTGCGCAAGGCGTGGGACGAGTACATCTGCATCTCGCTGGACGAAACCACCACCCGTGCCGACCTGGAGACGCTGTGGCGCATCTTCGGCGGCGACGAGAGCAGCCTGCCCTCAATCGACGCGCTGGATGCCGCCACGCCGTCGCTGATCCCGCCGGCGCTGCAGCGTGAGTCGGCCTTCCTCACCCATCCGGTGTTCAACACCCATCACAGCGAGCACGACCTGCTGCGCTACCTGCGTTCGCTGGCCGACAAGGACCTGGCGATGGATCGCACGATGATCCCGCTGGGCTCGTGCACCATGAAACTCAACGCCACCACCGAGATGATCCCGGTGACCTGGCCGGAATTCGGCAACCTCCATCCGTTCGCCCCCGCCGCGCAGGCGCAGGGCTACAAGGAGCTGATCGCCGGCCTCGAAGCGCAGTTGGTGGAGATCACCGGCTACGACGCGGTCAGCCTGCAGCCGAACTCCGGCGCGCAGGGCGAATACGCCGGCCTGCTGGCGATCCGCGCCTACCACCGCTCGCGCGGCGAAGGCCATCGCGACATCTGCCTGATCCCCGAATCCGCCCATGGCACCAACCCGGCCTCGGCCCACCTGTGCGGCATGAAGGTGGTCGTCACCAAGTGCGACGCCAACGGCAACGTGGACCTGGAAGACATCCGCGTGCAGGCCGAGAAGCACTCGGCCAACCTCGCCGCGATCATGCTGACCTACCCGTCCACCCACGGCGTGTTCGAGGAGGACGTGGTGTCGATCTGCGAGATCGTGCACCAGCACGGCGGCCAGGTGTACACCGACGGCGCCAACATGAACGCGCTGGTCGGCGTGGCCAAGCCCGGCAAGTGGGGCTCGGACGTCAGCCACCTGAACCTGCACAAGACCTTCTGCATCCCGCACGGCGGCGGCGGCCCGGGCGTCGGCCCGTGCGCGGTGAAGTCGCATCTGGCGCCGTTTTTGCCCGGCGCGCTGGGCAGCGACGGCGTGCGCACCGAAGGCACCGGCAACGGCGCGATGGTCAGCGCGGCCACCTTCGGCAGCGCCTCGATCCTGCCGATCTCGTGGATGTACATCACGCTGATGGGCCAGCACGGCCTGCGCAAGGCGACCCAGGTGGCCCTGCTCAACGCCAACTACATCGCCAAGCGCCTCGCGCCGCACTACAAGACGCTGTACACCGGCCGCAACGGCCTGGTCGCACACGAGTGCATCCTCGACCTGCGCCCGCTCAAGGACGCCACCGGCATCGGCGCCGAGGACGTGGCCAAGCGCCTGATCGACTTCGGCTTCCACGCGCCGACCTTGAGCTTCCCGGTCTCCGGCACCTTGATGGTGGAGCCGACCGAGAGCGAGTCGCAGGTGGAGCTGGACCGCTTCATCGACGCGATGATCCAGATCCGCGACGAGATCCGCGCCGTCGAGGAAGGCAAGCTCGACCGCGAGGACAACCCGCTGAAGAACGCGCCGCATACCGCCACCATGGTCAGCGCCAGCGAATGGACCCACGCCTACCCGCGTGAACTGGCCGCCTTCCCGCTGGCCAGCCTGAAGCTGCAGAAGTACTGGTCGCCGGTGGCCCGCGTGGACAACGTCTACGGCGACAAGAACATCATGTGCTCGTGCATCCCGGTGGATGCGTACAAGGACGACGCCGAGGCGTGATGCACTGCCTGTCGTAGGAGCCCGCTCGCGGGCGATGCTTTTGATGCCGGGACGACCAGACGTTCGTCTGTTGAGAGCCGGGATTCGGGATTTGCAAAAGCAGGATCAAAAGCATCGCCCGCCAGCGGGCTCCTACGCGGATCGGGGCAGCAGTGTGCCGGTTCGCGGCACGTCGGCAACCACGGTGCGGTTGCGGCCCTGCAGCTTGGCCTGGTACAGCGCGCGATCCACCGCATCGACGAACGCCAGCGGCTCGTCGTCAGCGGTTGGGGTGATGGTGCCCACGCCCAGGCTGATCGTCAGCAGCGGCGCCACCGGGGAGTTCTCGTGCGGCATGCGCGCGCGAGCGATCAGCTCGCGGCAACGCTCGGCCATGGTGTGCGCCGACGACGCATCGGTCTGCGGCAGCACCAGCACGAACTCCTCGCCGCCGTAGCGGGCCAGCAGATCGCGCGACCGGGTGGCCATGTCGTCCAGCAGGTCGCCCACGCGCTTCAGGCAGGCATCGCCCTGGATATGGCCGTAGTGGTCGTTGTATTGCTTGAAGTAGTCGATATCGAGCATCACCAGCGACAACGGTTGTCCGCTGCGCTGCGCCTGGGCCCATTCGGTCTTGAGCACCGTGTCGAAATGGCGGCGGTTGCCCACGCCGGTGAGGCCGTCCTTGAACGAGAGCCGCTCCAGCTCGTGCTGCAGGTTGAGCAGTTTCTCCTCGGTGCGCTTGCGCTCGCTGATGTCGAACATGAAACCGACCAGCGCCTCGACCACGCCGTCGGCGTTGCGCACCACATGCACCACGTCGCGAATCCACACGTACTCGCCGTTCTTGCACAGGGCGCGGTAATCCGCCTCGTGGTCGATGCCGTCCTTCGATTGCGCCACGCAGAAATCCACCACCCAGGCGCGATCCTCCGGGTGCATGCGGTCGATCCAGTCCTGCACGCTGGCCCAGCTTTCCGGCGTCCAGCCGAGCAGGCTCTCGATCTGCGGGCCGATATAGGCAAAGGTCATGGTGGCCCAGTCGATTTTCCACGGAATCGCCTGGGTGGATTCCAGCAGCGTCCGGTAGACGTCACCGTCAAGCTCGGCCTTGGCGTCGATGTCGGCCATCGTTTCTCGCTCCGTTCCAAGAGTGGGCAAGGGTGGCGCGCGTCGTCGGGGCGACGCGGTTGTCGATCATGGCGTGCGGCAGGCCACGCGGCGCCCCCAAGCGGCCTGCCAGCCGGCCAAGATACACCTCAGGCCTGCTCCGCGCGAGCCAGCAGCGCCAGCAGCTGCGGCGGCTCATCGTAGGCAATGCGCTTGCCCTCGCGCAGATCGCGACGCATCAGCTGGATCATCCGCGAGGTGAGCGACTCGGGAAAATCGGTGACCGGCCGCCGCGTCACTTCGGCCAGCCGGCCGGCGATCACCGCCGGATCGCTCACCACCGGACAGATGCGATAGCGGTAGTGGCCGCCGATCACCTGCGGCGGCAGATCCATGAAACGCCCCGGTATCTGCCGGAACGAGCTCAAGGTGAGGCGATACGCGTTGTGGCCGAGCACCGGCAGGTCGTCGGGCACCGGCGCCAGGTCGTCCAGCGTCTGCAGCTCGGTCGCCAGCGGCAGCAGCTGCTCCAGCTGGTAATCACGCATGTGCGGATTGCCCAACCGCGCCAGGTTGGCGATCAACTCGCCCAGCGAGGCGTGGCCGTTGATCGCCGCGCGCTTGGGCAAAGCGCCCCAGATGCCGTCGGCGCCATTGAGCAAGGCCTCGATCACCGACGCGTTCTCGAAACCCGCACCGGCATGCACGTGCACCAGCAGCTTCATCGTCGGCGGCAGCAGGCTGCGCGCCGCCGCCACATAGGCGCCAACCTGAAACGGCAGGAAAGTACCGCGGTCGTCCTCGAACGTGACGCCCTCGATCGGCTGCCCCGCCAGCAGGTCGAGGATGGCGCACATCGCCTCGGGACACTCGGCAAACGCGTCGCAGCCATCGACGATGTTGACCAGGATGCGCGGCGGACCGCCGCCCTCGCCGCGAATGTTTGCGTGCAGCCAAGCGATGCTGGCCGGCAGGCTGCGGTGCAGGGTTTGCAGGTCGTAGCGCCGGCCGCGCCCGGCCCGGGTGACGCAGATCTCATGCACCGTATTGGGCACGCCGTAATCGCGCAATTTGTGCTGCGACACATCGGGCGTGAACACGCCGTCGGCCGCCGCGATGCCCATGGCGGTAAACGCGAAGCAGCCGGTCATGTCGATGCGCTGGTCGCGCAGGTGCACCATGAAATCGTCATCGACCTCCAGCTCCTCCGGCATGGCGTAGTCGAGCGTGCCCAGCGAGATATTGCGGAAACCGAACGCGCGCAGCTTCGGCAGGATCGCCAGCTTGTCCGCCAGCGTCTGCCCCACGTTGGAACCCACCGGATTCTCCCGCAACGAAAGATCGACCAGATACGGCCGGATACCGCGCAACGTCTCCAGCTTGGCGTCCGCGCCGGCCAGAATGGCGCGGGCTTGCGCCAGCGCCTGCTGTGTCAGTGACATGGCTTCCCCTGTTGATGGCTCGATGAATGGCGCCGCGCCAGATTGGCGCACCAGGCAAGAACCGACACCTCGTCCGCCCGCTCGCAATCGCCCAGCTTACCTACCGCAGCACTTGGAAGTCAGGCTTCCCGCGCGAGGACGCAACCACAATGGAACGCCCACCGAATCACCTCGTAGAATCCAGGCGATCAATGCAGCACCGAAGGGGCAACACGATGAAGTCGGAAACTTGGGACATTCGCCATGTCTATCAAGGGCGTCGCCTCTTTGCGGTCCCGCACTACCAACGGGCCTACGCATGGTCCCGAACCGACCAGTGGGAAGCATTGTGGGAGGACATCAAGGCCAAGGCTGAGGATCGGCTCGCCTTGGACCCAAAACAGATAGCCCCTCACTTCCTCGGGGCCACCGTGGTGGAGCAACAGCCCCGTTCGGGTTTGCGTGGCGTCGATACCTTCCACATCATCGATGGCCAGCAGCGCCTGACCACATTGCAGTTCGTCCTGCGCGGACTGGTGATCGCATTCAACGACGCCCACGTGTCCGGACTGGTGTCCACATTCGAAGACTGCATGCGCAACGGCTCACCAGACACCATGAATCGCCCCGAAGTGGAGGCCTACAAGCTCTGGCCGACTTTCCGCGATCAGGCCAACTTCAAACTCGCCTTCAATTGCGACAGCTTCGATGGCCTGCGCGCCGCCTTTCCAGGCAGTTTCACCCAGCAGCGCCAGTTACGCGTCTATGGGGCGCATCCGCCCGCACTGGAGGCCATCTGGTTCTTTGCCACGCATTTTCAGGAATGGATCACCGAGGAGAGTGACCCCGGCCAAAGGGCCGAGGCACTGGCTTTGGCGGTACTGGAAGACTTTCGATTGGTCATGATCTTCCTGGAAGAAGCCGACGACGCCCAAACCATTTTCGAGACACTGAACGGGCGGGGTGCCGCATTAAACGCCACCGATTTGGTACGGAATTTCATTTTTATGCGCGCAGCACGGGAAAACACGTCCTCTGCCGAGCTCTACGAAACCCAATGGACACCCTTCGAGAAGGCTCCATGGACCAACATAGACACGCGCGGGCGCATCAAGCGTCCCCGACTGGAGTGGTTGCTCTACACCATGCTGCAGGCGGAAGGGCGTACCGAGGTGGATCTGGCACGTCTCTACAATCAGTACAAGGCCTTTGCCAACCCCAGTGGCAAAACACAGCTCACCGCAGCCCAGCAGCTGGACACACTCACCAGCTACGCCACGCACTATCAGGCACTCACGTCGGGAGAGGGCCCGCTCCCAATTGCCCAGTTCGGACGACGAATCATCCCCTACGAGGCCAGCACTCTCCATCCGCTGGCATTGATGATCTCCCTCTCCAACCAGACAGACGCCGAGAAAACCGCGATATTCAACCTGCTTGTTTCGTTCCTGGTCCGGCGAGCGGTGTGCGGCCTGACGAACAAGGCCTACGCCAGCATCTTCATGTCCGTGATGCGTCAGTTGAATCGGGAGGAAATCTCCGAAGCGGCCATACGCAAACACCTTTCCGGCTCCAAGAGCGACACGACACGATGGCCCGACGACGCGGAGTCAATGCGTGCCTTGACCTCCCATGCCCTGTATAGCGGCAACCTGGACGCCCCCAAAACCCGCCAATTGCTCACTGAGCTGGAGGCCGCACGGCGACGTGGGAAAAAGACCGAGGAGCTGGTCTTGCCTCACCTGAGCAATCTGGATATCGAACACATCATGCCCCGCAGTTGGTATGCGCACTGGCCGTTGGCGGATGGAACACACGCCACGAAGGATGAACGGGAGCAGGCGCTAAACGCGCGACTCATCGGGCTGCATCTCACAGAAAGACAGGAAGACATCCTAAGGCGAGACGAAGCTCTCAGCACACTGGGCAATCTCACTCTTCTCAACCTGAGCGTGAATCGCGAGGCGCAGAACAAGGCATTCCCGGAGAAGAGGCGCCTACTCATTGCACACAGCAATCTCAGCTTGAACACCCCGCTGATCGCCATGGACACTTGGGACGTCGATGGCATTCAGGACCGCGGAGCGGAGTTGGCGCGCCTCGCGCTCGATCTGTATCCAGGCCCCGGATAGATAGCCCTGCCGCCTCGGCAGAACTGGAGAGCCGCGCAACGAACTGCGGCCCCTCATCAAGCGTCAATATAGACCCGCGGCACCCGCTTCAACGCGCACAACAGCTGATAGGCACTGGTTCCACAGTGTGCGGCAAGGTCGTGTACGCGCACCTGCGTACCCCACAATTCGACCCGGCTGCCCAGGCCGGCAGCTGGATGGTCGGTGAGATCCACCGTCAGCATGTCCATCGACACGCGGCCAACCAGGTCGCCGGGCCGGCCGTCGATGGCTACCGGGGCGCCGTTGGGAACGAATTGCGGATAACCGTCAGCGTAGCCCAGCGCCACCACACCGATGCGGCTGGGCCGTCGGGTGACGAAGCGTGCGCCATAGCCCACCGGTTCGCCGGCAGCGAGGTCGCGCACGCTGATGATCCCCGACTCCACCGTCATCACCGGCCGCAGACGATCGGCCACGGAGTGCGCACCGACGAACGGCGAGGCCCCGTACAGCATCAGGCCGGGCCGTGACCAGTCGTTCTGTGTTTGCGGCCATCCGAGCAGCGCAGGCGAATTGCCCAGGCTGGTCGGCAGCGAGGTGTCGGCACACACCTGGTTGAACAAGTCCAGTTGCTGCCGGGTACGGTCGCAATCCAGTTCGTCGGCGCGGGCGAAATGCGTCATCGCCACCACCTCGCCTACCTGCGGCATCGCCCGCAGGCGCTGCAGCGCGGCGCGGTAATCCTCCGCCGCCAGGCCCAGCCGGTGCATGCCCGAATCGAGTTTCAGCCACACCGTGAACGGCTTCTCCGGCCGGGCGCGTTCGATGGCGTCGATCTGCCAGGGCGAGTGCACCACGCACCACAGATCGTGGGCGTCGATCAGCGCCAGCTCGTCGGCCTCGAAAAAACCTTCCAGCAGCAGGATCGGCGCGCGGATGCCGGCCTCGCGCAACTCCAGCGCCTCCTCGATGCAGGCCACGCCGAAGCCGTCGGTCTCGCCCTCCAGCGCGCGGGCGCAGCGCACCGCGCCGTGGCCGTAGGCATTGGCCTTGACCACGGCCAGCACCTTGCCGCCGGCCAGCTCGCGCGCCACGCGATGGTTGTGGCGCAGTGCCGACAGGTCGATGAGTGCGCGGGCCGGGCGCATCAGGCCGACGCTCCACGTTTGACCGAGGCAGGCTCGACCGAAGCATGCACGCCCGACACACGCGCGCCGTAGCGGGCGATGTCCAGGCCCTCGCCGCTGATTCGCGGCGGCCGGCCCGCCATCACGTCGGCGAGGTAGCTGCCCGAGCCGCAGGCCATCGTCCAGCCCAGCGTGCCGTGGCCGGTGTTGAGATAGAGATTGCGCAGCCGCGTGGCGCCTACCACCGGCGTACCGTCCGGCGTGGCCGGGCGCAGGCCGGTCCAGAAGCTGGCGCGGGCCAGGTCGCCGCCGTGCGGGTACAGGTCGCCCACCACTTTCTCCAGCGTGGCGCGCCGCCGTGGCGACAGCGACAGGTCGAACCCGGCCACCTCGGCCATGCCGCCCACGCGGATGCGCTGGCCCAGCCGCGTCACGGCTACCTTGTAGGTTTCGTCCAGCACGGTGGAGGTGGGCGCCATGGCCTCGTCGGTGATCGGCACCGTGAGCGAATACCCCTTCAGCGGATACACCGGCAGGTGGATGCCCAGCGGCGCGAGCAGGCGCGGCGAGTAGCTGCCCAGCGCCAGCACGTAGCGGTCGGCGTGCTCCAGCGCACCGTCGATGCGCACGCCGGTGATGCGGCTGCCGTCATGCTCCAGGGCCTCGATGGTGGCGCCGAAGCGGAATGTCACGCCGGCCTGCGCCGCGCGTTCGGCCAGCCGGCGGGTAAACAGCTCGCAGTCGCCGGTCTCGTCGTGCGGCAGGCGCAACGCGCCTGTGAACTGGTCGGCCACGCCGGCCAGCGCCGGCTCCGCCCGCACGATGCCGGCACGGTCCAGCAGCTCGTACGGCACGGCGTACTGGTCGAGCACGGCGATGTCGCGCGCGGCGCCGTCGAGCTGCGCCTGGGTGCGGAACACCTGCATCGTGCCGAGCTGGCGGTCGTCGTAGTCCAGCCCGGTCTCGGCACGCAGGGCATCCATGCAGTCGCGGCTGTATTCGGACAGGCGCACCATGCGCGCCTTGTTGACGGCGTAGCGGTGGGCCGTGCAGTTGCGCAGCATCCGCGCCAGCCAGACGTATTGCCGCGCATCCAGCCCCGGCCGGATCGCCAGCGGCGCGTGGCGCATGAACATCCACTTCAACGCCTTCAGCGGCACGCCCGGCGCGGCCCACGGCGAGGCGTAGCCGGGCGAGATCTGGCCGGCGTTGGCGAAACTGGTCTCCTGCGCCGGCGCGCTTTGGCGATCCACCACGGTGACCTCGAAGCCGGCGCGCGCCAGGTACCACGCGCTGCACGTGCCGATCACGCCACTGCCCAATACCAGTACCCGCATCTTGCGCCGCCCCGTCATGGCCCGCCCCTCGGCGGATCGATGGGGCGGCAGTATAGGAACGGACACCTGGTTTTGTTTTCCGTATTTCAGCCTGATTACAGTTAAAGTCACTGCAAAACAAACCATACGCAGGGACTTCATGGCCAACCAACGGCGTGCTTTTGACAAAATCGACCGCAAGATCCTGCGCGTGCTGCAGGACGAGGGCCGCATCTCGTTCACCGACCTGGGCGCGCGCGTGGGCCTGTCCACCACGCCCTGCACCGAGCGCGTGCGCCGACTGGAGCGCGACGGCGTCATCACCGGCTACCACGCGCGGCTCGACCCGCAGCGCGTCGGCGCGGGCCTGCTGGTGTTTGTGGAGATCAGCCTGGCCTACAAGTCCGGCGACATCTTCGAGGAGTTTCGCGCCGCCGCGCTGCGCCTGCCCAACGTGCTGGAATGCCACCTTGTCTCCGGCGCGTTCGACTACCTGATCAAGGCCCGCATCTCGGGCATGGCCTCCTACCGCAAGCTGCTGGGCAGCACCTTGCTGGCGCTGCCGCACGTGCGCGACTCCAAGAGCTACATCGTGATGGAGGAAGCCAAGGAAACCCTGACCCTGCCCATTGGCGAACGCGTTGGCACGACGGAGAGGGCGCGGGACGGCGCGGACGAAGCCGCCCGCTAGGCGCCGCCGCCGGCGCCCTGCCCAACAGGCGCTCGACGTCAGGTGACCGCACGCACAAACGGCCGATCGCGCCATCATGCCCGGTAAGGGCCAGCAACAGCATGGGATCGAGCTGGGTGAGCTTGGCCAACCGCAAACGCAGTTGTTCAAGCACGAAGCCCTCCGGCAGGCTTTGCTGGAAGATCGGCAACAGTTGCGGCGCGCGGTACGGATCGCGCCGCACCGGCATGGTCAGGCTGACCGCCACATCCGGCGTCGTACCCGTGTAGCGAAATTCGTAGTGGCCGCCCTCATGGTGCACATCGCCGCTGATGCCTTGCGGCGTCAGCACCTGCGCACGCACGACGGCCACCGGCCTACTCACGGTAATGCTCCGCCAGCTCCTCGAAGGTGGGCCGTTGCGCCGGCTCCAGCCGCAACGTTGCATCCAGTGCCGCCGCGATGCGGGCATAGCTCTCGAAGGCCACCGACCCCCTGCCCTGCTCCAGCAGCACGAGCTTGGAGCGCGCCATGCCCGCGCGCTCGGCTAGCGCGGCCTGGGTAAGGCCGCGGCGCTTGCGCAGTTCGCGAATCTGCTGGCCGGTACCGAGGAGAAGAGCCTGGACATCCAGGTCTTGGATATCGGACATATGTAGAAAAATGTCCATTATTCAGGACATTTCATTCACGCCATTGCGGCCGGAATCCCACCCTCAAGACGGGTGTCCCCGAACCTGCTGATACTCGACCGCCCGGCGCAAAAGCCAAGGCCCCGCAGAACGGGGCCTTGGCGACAACGACGGATGTGCGCCGATCAGGCGAACGGATCGTCCAGCACGATGGTGTCGTCGCGGTCGGCGCCGGTGGCGACCAGGGCCAGCTTGCAGCCGGACAACTCCTCCACCGCGCGCAGGTAGGCGCGGGCGGCGGCCGGCAGCTTGTCCCACTCGCGGATGCCGGCGGTGGATTCCTGCCAACCCGGAAACTCCAGGTACACCGGCTTGCACTCGTCCCAGCCGTCGGCGTCCAGCGGCGCCAGCTCGCGGCGCTTGCCACGGTATTCGTAGGCGACGCAGACCTTGACCGTGGGCAGGCCGTCGAGCACGTCCAGCTTGGTGATGGCCAGGCCGTTGATGCCGTTGATCTGGGTGGCGCGCTTGAGCGCCACCAGGTCGATCCAGCCGCAGCGGCGCGGACGGCCGGTGCTGGCGCCAAACTCGTTGCCCTTCTTGCGCAGCAGCTCGCCCATGTCGTCGTTGAGCTCGGTGGGGAACGGACCGCTGCCCACGCGCGTGGCGTAGGCCTTGCAGATGCCCAGCACGTAGTCGACATCCTGCGCGCCCACGCCGGTGCCGGCCAGCGCGCCGCCGACGGTGGTGTTGGACGAGGTGACGTACGGGTAGGTGCCGTGGTCGATGTCCAGCAGCGCGCCCTGCGCGCCTTCATACAGGATGTTGCCGCCGTCCTTGCGCACGTCGTGCAGGATGGTGGCCACGTCGTCCACCAGCGGCTTGATGTACTCGCCCCAGGCCAGCGCGTCCTTCAGCACGGTGTCGTAGTCCACCGGCTCGGCCTTCAGCCACTGGGTGAGGATGAAGTTGTGGTAGTCCACGGCCGTCTTCAGCAGCGCCGGCAGCTCGTGCGGGTACATCAGGTCGGCGACGCGGATGGAGCGGCGCGCCACCTTGTCCTCGTAGGCCGGGCCGATGCCGCGACCGGTGGTGCCGATGGCCTTGCCGCCGGCCGCCGCCTCGCGCGCCTTATCGACCGCGATGTGGTACGGCATGATCAGCGGCGTGGCCGGGCTGATCTTGACCCGCGAGCGCACCTCGACGCCGCCGGCTTCCAACTCGGCGATCTCGCTGATCAGCGCCTCGGGCGACAGCACCACGCCGTTGCCGATCAGGCACAACGCGTCGTCGCGCAGGATGCCCGAGGGGATCAGGTGCAGCACCGTCTTCTTGCCCTTGATGACCAGCGTGTGGCCGGCATTGTGGCCGCCCTGGAAGCGTGCCACGGCACTGACCCGCTCGGTCAGCAGGTCGACGATCTTGCCCTTGCCTTCGTCGCCCCACTGCGCGCCGAGAATGACTACTGACTTGCCCATGCTGCGTTACTCCAGGTGTTCCCGCTCACGTGTGGTGTGGCTCCGGGGGAGCCGGTAAAAGGCATCCGGGCGAACCCGCGACGCGTCAATGCAACCATTGCAACAGCACCAGCCCGACCGTCACCGCGCCCAGTCCGAACAGGCGCAGGCGCCGGGGCGACAAGGTCAGCGCCTGGCGCACCATGGCCTGCCATGCCCGGGGAGCGGCAAACAGCGCCAGCCCCTCGATCACCAGCACCAGGCACAAGGCGGCGGCCAGCGGATGATCCATGCTCAGCGCTTCTGCGCCGGCTGGTCGAAGTAGTGCATGAACTCCGAATCAGGTTTCAGGATAAGCATGCCCTTGCCGTCCTCGAATGATGTCCTGTACGCCTGCAGGCTGCGGTAAAAGGTGAAGAACTCCGCATCCTGGTCATACGCCTTGGCGTAGATCGCCGCCGCCTGCGCGTCGCCCTCGCCGCGCACCCGCGCCGCGTCGCGCGCCGCATCGGCACGCAACACCTGGCCCTGGCGATCGGCGTCGGCCTGGATCTTCTCGGCCGCCTCCTGGCCGGTGTAGCGCAGCTCGTTGGCCAGTTGCAGGCGCTCGGCGCGCATGCGCTTGTAGACCGACTCGCTCACCTCGTTGGGCAGGTCGATGCGCTTGATGCGCACGTCCACCACGGCGATGCCCAGGTGCTTGCGCGCCGAGGTGTCGGTTTGCGCGCGCACGCGCTCGGTGATGTCCTTGCGGCCGCCGGAGATGAGGTCGGGCAAGGTGCGCGCATTGAACTCGAAGCGCAGCGCGTCCTTGACGATGGGGGTCAGCCGCTGCGCCGCCTGCAGCGATTCGCCGCCGGTGGCGCGGTAGTACGCGGCGTTGTCCATCACCCGCCACTTCACGTAGAAGTCGACGTTGACGCTCTTTTTCTCGGAGGTGAAATAGCGCTCCGGCGGCGCGTCCAGCGACAGGATGCGCTTGTCGAAATGGATCACCTGCTGGATCACCGGCACCTTGAAGTGCAGGCCCGGCTCGTAGTCGGTATGCACGATGCGACCAAACTGCAGCAGCAGCGCGCTGTGCCCCTCGCTGACCACGAACATGCTGTTGAGCCCCAGCAGGATCAACACCACCGCGACGATGCCCGATGCGATGCGGCTCATGGCTGGCTCCCCTTGTCGGCGGCAACCGGCGCCACCACGCTGGACGGCGCCGTGCCGTCACCCGACGGCGCGGCCTTGGCGGCGGCGGCCCCGGGCAGGTTGATGATGTTGCGACCGTCCGAACCGTCGATCACCTTGGGGTTGTCGGCCATCACCTGCTCCATGGTTTCCAGCCACAACCGCTTGCGGGTCACCTGCGGCGCGGCCTGGTACTGCTTGAGCAGCAGGTCGAAACGGGCCGCGTCGCCCTCGGCGCGGGCGATGCGCTCGGCCTTGTAGCCGGCAGCCTCGGCCGCGATGCGGGCGGCGTCGCCGCGGGCCACCGGCACCACCTTGGAGGCGTAGGCCAGGGCGCCGTTCTCGATGCTCTGCTTGTCCTCGCGGGCGTTGTTGACGTCGTCGAACGCGTCCTTCACCTCGTTCGGCGGCGCCACGTTCTGAAAGCTCACCTCGGTCACGCGCAGGCCCGCGTCATAGCCGTCCAGCGTCTTTTGCAGCACTTCCTGCGCCTGCGCCACCAGGCTGGCGCCGGCCGCCGAGAGGATCTGGTCCATGTCGCTGCCACCGATCACCGAGCGCACCGCCGCCTCGGCCGCCGCGCCGGTGGTGCCGTCGGGGTCGTTCAGCGAGAACAGGTACTTGCGCGCATCGGCCACCTGGTACTGCACGGTGAAATCGATGGTGATGATGTTTTCGTCGCGGGTCAGCATGGCCACCTTGTCGGTGACCGAGCGGATGCGCGTGGCCTCCACCTTGGTGACCGTCTCCACCGGTGCCGGCCACTTGAGGTGGAAACCCGGCGACAGCGTGCGCGCGTACTGGCCAAAGCGCAGCACCACGCCCGCCTCGCGCGCGCCCACGATGGTGTAGCTGCTGAACAGCACGCTGAGCACCAGCAGCGCCAGCACCAGGGTGACCAGGCCGCCGGCGCCGTTGCCGAACTTGCCCAAGCGGTTTTTCAGCTGCTTGAGCAGATCATCCAGGTTCGGCTTGCCGCCGCTGGGCCGCCGGCGGGTCCACGGATCATCTTGCCCCTTGCCGGGTTCGTTCCACGCCATGCGTCAGTCTCCTTGGGACCGCCGGGAGGCCGGCAGCCGCGGCCGGAATACCGTTGAAAAGGAAAAAGCCATTTAGAGGTCGACCACCGCTCCGGAACCAGGCATCGCCCCGCCGCGGCAGCCGCACAAACGCCCGACAGTTTAGCAGAGCCGCGCGCGCCAATCGTCCTCGGCGTCGCGCGGAAGCGGCACGCGCGGCGGCGGCGCCACCCGACGAATTCCCCGTCGCGCCACAAGGGCATCGCGGCTGAAGCCCCCACAGGAGCGAGGTCCTCGCTTGGTGTAGGAGCGCACCTTGTGCGCGATGCTTTTGAAAGGCATCGCGCACAAGGTGCGCTCCTACGGGTCATCGGCTGTTGTTGTGGGAGCTAGGCCAGCAGCTCGCGCAGCAGGCCGGCGTCGGTGGCGTCGGCGCCCAGCGGGGCCAGCACGCTGCGCGGGGCGTCGATCTGCAGGCGCCAGCCGTGCTCGTCCACGGTTTCGTGCGCGATCGCGCCGGAGGCGCGCAACCGCGCATGCAGGCGGCCGGCGGTCAGCGGCAGGTGCAGCGACGAGCGCACGCGATCCCCGCCCAGCAGCTCGCCCAGCGCCTGCAGCAGCAGCGGCACGCCGGCGCCGGAGTGGGCCGACAGCCAGACACGGTACGGGCGCCCGTCGGCGTCGCGGTCGATACGCGGCTCGACGTCGGCCAGATCGATCTTGTTCATCACCTGCAACTGCGGCACGTCGCCGGCGTCGATCTCCTCCAGCACCTGGTTCACGACCCGGTGCAGCACGTCGCGCTCCTCGTCGGCCGCGTCGCTGACGTGCAGCAGCAGGTCGGCCTCGCGCGCCTCGGCCAGCGTGGCGCGAAACGCGGCCACCAGGTCATGCGGCAACTCGCGGATGAAACCCACGGTGTCGGCCAGCACGGCCGGGCCGCAGCTCAAGCCGTCGATCTTGCGCACGGTGGGGTCCAGCGTGGCGAACAACTGGTCGGCGGCATAGACCTCGCCGGTAGTGAGCGCGTTGAACAAGGTGGACTTGCCGGCGTTGGTGTAGCCCACCAGGGCCACGCGCGGCACCGTGTTGCGCAGGCGCGCGCGGCGCTGCTGGGTGCGCTGCACCTGCACCTTCTCCAGTCGCTTGCCCAGGATCTTGACCCGCTCGTTGAGCAGGCGCCGGTCGGTTTCCAGCTGGGTCTCGCCGGGGCCGCGGTTGCCGATGGCGCCGCCGCGCTGGGCGTCGAGATGGGTCCAGCCGCGCACCAGGCGCGTGGCGATGTGCTTGAGCTGGGCCAGCTCCACCTCCAGCTTGCCCTCGTGCGAGCGCGCGCGCTGGGCAAAGATGTCCAGGATCAACCCGGCACGATCGACCACGCGCACCTTGAGGTGTTTCTCCAGGTTGCGCTCCTGCACCGGGGTGAGCTCGTGGTCCACCAGCACCAGGTCGGCATCCAGCGCGGCCACCGCCTCGGCCACTTCGTCGGCCTTGCCGCTGCCGATGTAGAAGCGCGGGTTGGGCACGTCCACGCGTGCGGCGATGCCCGCCAGCACCTCGGCGCCGGCGGAACGGACCAGCTCGGTGAACTCGTCGGCGCGGCGGGCGCTGTCGCCCTCGCCGCGCGCATGCGGCATCACCAGGACGGCGCGGTCGCCTTTCTTCTGTCGATCAAACACGAATGGGGTGGGCCTTTGCGAAAACCGTGAAGCTACTTCATGCGGGCCGCCACCCCGTCAATCAAGCGCCCGTGTCGGTCGACGCGGCGGGCGCGGAGCTGTCGTGGTCGTCGTGGCCGTGGTCGTCCTGGCCGTTGGCGACGCGCACATTGCGGCTGGGCACCACGGTGGAGATGGCGTGCTTGTAGACCATCTGGCTCACCTGGTTGCGCAGCAGCACCACGAACTGGTCGAACGATTCCACCGTGCCCTGCAGCTTGATGCCGTTGACCAGGTAGATGGCCACCGGCACGCGCTCGCGGCGCAGCGCATTGAGAAACGGATCCTGCAGCGATTGTCCCTTGGACATTTGTTGTTCCCCTGGCAACGGACACGGGACCGGAAAAAAACGCCTGTGGCGCCCGGCCCCAACATCTGGTGATGTTACCTGCTTTCAAATGCTTGATGAAAGGCCGTTTTCAACGTCGCCCGGGGTGGCCGCGCCGGCCAGAAACAGGCGCAGCGCGTCGGCGGCGCGCGCGGCCGTGCGCGGCTCGTCCGGGTCGAGCGCGCGCGCGTCCAGCTCGCTGCGCAGCCAGGTGATCTGGCGCTTGGCCAGCTGGCGGGTGGCGAAGATGGCGCGGTCGCGGAACGCGGCGGCATCGCCCTCGCCATCGAGGTATTGCCAGGCCTGGCGATAGCCCACGGCGCGGATCGCCGGCAGGTCCGCATGCAGGTCGGCGCGCATGCGCAGCGCCCGCACCTCGTCGAGAAAGCCGTCCGCCAGCATGGTGTCGAAGCGCTGGGCGATGCGCTGGTGCAGTACGCCACGCTCGCGCGGCATCAGCGCCAGCTTCAGCACGCGCCAGGGAAAGGGCGCGTCCTGGCCGCGCTGCTGCAGCTCGGTCAACGGCCGGCCGCTCAGCTCGATCACCTCCAGTGCGCGCTGCAAGCGCTGCGCGTCGTTGCTGCCGATGCGCGCGGCAGCGGCCGGATCGAGCCGCGCCAGCCGCGCATGCAGCGCCGGCCAGCCGAGTGCCTGCGCCTCCTCGCCGAGCCGCTGCCGGATCGCCGCGTCTGCCGGCGGCAGCGCCGACAGCCCCTGCTGCAGCGCGCGGAAATACAGGCCCGTGCCACCCACCAGCAGCGGCACCCGGCCCTGCGCGGTGATCGCGCGCATCGCGGCCAACGCATCGTCGCGAAAATCCGCCGCCGAATACGGCTGCGCCGGATCGCGGATATCCACCAGCGCATGCGGGTAGCGCGCCAGCGTGGCGGCGTCGGGCTTGGCCGTGCCGATGTCCATGCCGCGATAGACCAGGGCCGAATCCACGCTGACCAGCGCCAGTGGAAACGCCTCGCTGAGCGCGCACGCCAGCGCGGTCTTGCCCGAGGCGGTCGGGCCCATCAGGAATACGGCGAGCGGGCGCTGGTCGATCGGCATGACGGATCAGGCGGCCGGCGACGCAAACACGCGCTCGGCCTCGGCAGCCTCCAGCAGGCGCCATGCACCCGGCGCCAGCTCGCCCAGCCCGAGCGTGCCGATGGCGATGCGCTGCAAGGTCTCCACCCGGTTGCCGGTGGCGGCAAACATGCGCCGCACCTGGTGGTAGCGCCCCTCGGTGACGGTGAGCCGCGCATGACGCGGCCCCAGTACCTGCAATTGCGCGGGCGCCAGCGGCGTGGTTTCCGACTCCAGCATCAGGCTGCCGCTGGCGAACAGCTCGCCCTCGTCGCCGCGCAGGTCCTGCGCTAGCGTGGCCTCGTACACCTTGGCCACCTGCGCCTTGGGCGAGATGATCCGGTGCAGCAGCGCGCCATCGTCGGTAAACAGCAGCAGGCCGCTGGTGTCGCGGTCGAGCCGGCCCACGCTGGACAACGCCGGCGTGCGCACGTTGAAGCGCGGCGGCAGCAGGTCGTACACCACCCGGCCCGGGTCCTTGCGCGAGCAGGTGACGCCCAGCGGCTTGTTGAGCATCAGCACCAGGCCGGGCGGCGGATCGAGCGGCTCGTCGTCGAGACGGATGTTTTCGTGCGCCACCACGTCGTCGGCGTACAGCACCTCGCCATCGGCATCGGTGATGCGGCCGGCGCGAAACAGCCGGGTGACGTCCTTGCGGCTGCCGTAGCCCAGGTTGGCGATGAGTTTGACCAGTTTCATGGGCGTACTTCGCTTGCTTCGATCACTTTGAATCCGTCTTGCGTGGTCACCGTGGCAACGCGGCCGAAACGTGCCGCCAGGATCGTCTCATACGGCAGGTGACGGTTCGCCACCAGCCACAGTCGCCCGTGCGGCACCAGCGCATCGGCCGCGCTGGCGATGAAGGCGCGCCCCAGTTCAGGCAGGTCGGCGCGTCCCTGGTGAAACGGCGGGTTGCTGACGATGGCGTCGTAGCGCTGCGGCAGGCCGGTGGTCACGTCGTGCCAGTGCACGCCGACGGCCAGCTCGCGACCCGCGCGCTGCTGCGCCCGCGCCAGGTTGACCCGCGCCGGCTCCAGCGCGCGCGCCTCGGCCTCGTACAGGTCGATGGCCTGCACGAGCGGACAATGCTCGATGAGCCGGGTGGAAAGGTAGCCGTAGCCCGCGCCCAGGTCGGCCACGCGGCCGTGCAGGTCGGCGGGCAGATGCGCGGCCAGCAGCGCGGAGGCGGCATCGACGCGGTTCCACGCGAACAGGCCGGGACGGCTGGCGAAACCCTCGGCGGTATCGCGCGGCGCATCCAGCGCCAGCCAGGCCGCCAGCAATGTCGGGTCAACGCCCTGTGCGGTGGGCGTGGCCCAGAACACGCGGCATTTGTGCTTGGACAGCGACGACACCGTGCCCGCCAGCGCCGCCAGGTCGGCCTCGGCGGACTTGGCGCCCTCCGCATTGGGCACCGCCGCCAGCACCGTGCCGCCCGGCGCCAGATGCTGCAGCGCGCGGGCAAACACGGCACGCGCCTCGTCGCGCTGGCGCGGCGGCAGCACCAGCACCAGCGCAAAGCGCTCGTCCCGCGCCGGCTCGGCCACGCGCAGGCCGGCGCGTTCCAGCGCGTCGGCAAACGGCTTGAAGCTTTGCTGGCAACACCACGACGGCTGCGCCATCGCGCCGGCACGCGCGCGCAGAAACAGCACGCGGCCATCCGCCGGCAGCGTGAGGTGTCCCGCGTCAAAAGGTACGCACAACGCGGCCAGCGCCGCATCGGGCGCGGCCGCGGAAAATCCAGATGCCGTCACGTCATCGCTTCAACAGGCCCATCGGTGCGCGCATTGTACGTGGCCGACGCTGGCCCTTCGCGCGAAGACTGCTTTCTGTAGGAGCGCACCCTGTGCGCGATGCTTTTGGGCGGGGATTAAACGCAAAAGCCCAAAAGCATCGCACAGGGTGCGCTCCTACGGACACGATGCGGCTAGGCGGTGCGCCGGCCCAGCCGTGCCACCCAGCGATACAGCAGCACGTTGACCAGCACGAACGCCAGGCCGCCGAGCCAGATCGACGCGGT
>Ga0206107_1000414_pt1 | contig 18851 bp, 16 predicted proteins | sample 2B0metagenome_FD_148652 | JGI IMG/M metagenome (GOLD analysis project Ga0206107, IMG submission 148652) | Enriched microbial communities from leaf-cutter ant dump, University of Wisconsin, Madison, United States - 2B0 | ecosystem: Environmental > Terrestrial > Nest > Insects nest > Nest dump...
TCAATCCAATCACTTGTCCAGCTGGTATGATTCCAGTTCCAGGCTCAGTAGCTCTAGGTCAATCAGGTTTCTGTGTGGATAAATATGAGGCTAAAAACGATGGGGCCGGCAATGAAATCTCTGTAGCCTCTGGTAATCCTTGGGGGGGTATCACCCAGTATGACGCCCGCGCCCAATGTCTCCGTGCTGACAAGCACCTAGTTACTGAAAAAGAACGGCTAACTATCGCGCGTAATATTGAAAGCGTGGCATGGAATTGGTCTGGCGGTGCTGTTGGTAGTGGCAATCTAAACGACGGTCATAGTGATAACGCTCCAGCCAACGCTTTGGCAGCCGATGTGGATACCAACCCTTGCTCTGGCACTGGACAAACTTGTGACTTAACAACTTGGGATTCGCAACGCCGGGTTAGCAAACTCACCAATGGTGAATACATCTGGGACTTAGCTGGAAATGTGTGGGAGTGGACGGATCAGGTCACTACCGATTATTATCCAGTGGTTAATAATTGGTCTGGTTGGACCCCTTGTTCTACCTCAGGTGATGGTATTTGTGGAAACTTGCTCACCACCAACGACAACCGGTACGGCGGAAACTCCACCGCCACTAGCGGTTTCCGACGTGGCGGTGCTTGGAACAATGGTCCTGTCTCAGGGGTGTTCGCACTCGGTCTGCTCGATGCTCCTACGAGCGTGGATCCGCGCTTCGGTTTTCGTTGCGCCCGGTAACCCGCTCGTCATATTTTTTGGTCTAGGCTCTCCACCAGCTACCACTAGCTAGGAGGCCGTGGGTTAGGGTGGTTGAAGAGGGAGGGAGTGATATTGACTTTTTAACTATAATATGCTATTATTAAAAGATAAGGGGTTCTTTTGTAAGGAGTAGTTCCCAATGACCATCCGGCTCACTCAAACTCAGTTGCTCGTCCTTGGTTTTATCGTCATCATCATGATGGGTCTTGTCTCTCTGCAACTGGCACCGACCAAGTTGCAAGTGGCGGACATTTATCAGCATGACGGCGTGGGGGCTCTGTTGGCCGACATTGAATACCAGGAACAGCTTCAGGAAAGCTACGACCGAGTTTTCAGTGTCTACCACTAATTATCAAAGACCAGACATTTAATGTCTGGTCTTTTTTCTTTATTAGAGATTGTCGTTATACAATATCTTTTTCTCTATCTTCACTGTCAGAGATGATACAATTGAAGGTAATAATTTGGGAATGAGAATACAAGATTCACAACTAAAACGATTTATCGCTGATGCTGGTTTGATGTCCAAAACTGATTTAGCTATGGCTGAACAAACTGCTAAGCATGAAAATCGTTCTCTGGCAGATGCTTTGTTATCAGCTGGTCTTTTGAAGGAAGATGATTTACGACGCATAGAATCCTACGTAATTGGTATCCCATTCGTATCTCTTAAGGGCCAAAAGATTGATTTTGATATTTTATCTATCATTCCTGAACCAGTTGCTCGCAATCATAATATTGTGGCTTATCGACGAACTGATAAGGGGTTAGAAGTCGCGATGTTGAATACGGCTGATTTATCGGCTATTGATTTTATTAAAAAGAAGACTGGCCTAAAGATAATTCCTCGTTTAACTGACAACGATAGTATTCGTGACGCATTACTACAATATCAAAAAACTCTGAAGGACGAGTTTGGCGACATTATTGCTGGTGATGCGGCAGCTTTAAAGAAAGTGGGTGAGCTCGATGACCAAATTAGTGAAAGTGATTTAAAGAAAATTGCTGAAGATTTACCAGTGGTACGCATTGTTGATACTTTGTTGCGGCACGCTATTATTCAGGGAGCGTCTGATATTCATATTGAGCCGATGGAGGAGGAGTTATTAATTCGTTATCGGATTGATGGTATTTTGCATGATGCGATGACCTTACCTAAGGTGGCCTCTAGTAGTATCGTAGCTCGAGTAAAAGTATTATCCAATCTAAAGTTGGACGAAAAGCGTTTACCACAAGATGGTCGTTTTAAAATGGAAATGGATGGCCAAAGAGTTTCTTTCCGTGTCTCTATTTTGCCAATTTTCTTTGGCGAAAAGGTGGTTATGCGTTTATTGCGTGAGAGTCGTAGTGGCTTTACATTGGAGGGTATTGGTTTCCATGGAGAATCATTAGAACGCGTGCATGGGGCAATGAAGCAAACTACCGGTATGATATTGGTGACAGGACCGACTGGTTCGGGTAAAACTACGACCCTCTATACGATTCTGGATATCTTAAATACTCCAGAGGTTAATATCTCCACGATTGAAGATCCGATTGAATACCAGATGCCTCGAGTTAACCAAACTCAAGTTAAACCAGATATTGGTTTTACTTTTGCAAATGGACTCAGGTCTCTCATGCGTCAAGACCCTGATATTATTATGGTGGGAGAAATCCGAGATCAAGAGACAACCGATTTAGCTATTAACGCGGCTTTGACTGGTCACCTAGTATTGGCAACTGTGCATGCTAATTCCTCTGCGGGTACTGTTGCTCGTTTAATGGAAATGGGGGCAGAATCGTTTTTGTTGGTATCGACTTTGCGAGTTGCGATTGGTCAGCGTTTGGTTCGAAGACTAACAAATGATAAAGAAGCTTATACATTATCTACTGCGGAACGAAAAGAGTTAGAAAGACATGTTGATTTAACTCGTATCATGGAGACTTTAAAGTCTGAAGGAGTAATTAAAAAAGATGCTACTTGGTCTTCTATACCATTTTATCGACCAAAAGAGGGAGCTACTGACGATGAGGCCTACAAGGGACGACTAGGTATTCATGAAGTATTGCCGATGTCTTCCTTACTGAAAGAGAAAGTAATTTCTGGGGCCACAGCCGATGAAATAGAGAAAATTGCACGTGAGGAAGGGATGTTAACCATGTTAGAAGATGGTGTCTATAAAGCGGCAAGGGGATTAACTTCTATCGAAGAGGTATTGCGAGTAATAAATGAATAAATGTTCAATCATTAAGGATTGGCGATATGAAATTTACTTATACTGGAAACAACAAACAGGGAGAAGAAGTAAAAGAAACTGTGGAAGCAGATGATCGTTTTGCTGTTTATGAGATTGCCAGAAATAGAGGAATTGAAATACTGAGTATTCATGAGGGTCAATTTACGTGGCGGAACATCTTAAATTCGGACAAAGTTAATGCGTTAATTAACCGGATATCCACCGATGAGTTAGTTTTAATCACTCGTAATTTAAGTGGTATGTTAACTGCTGGTTTGCCGTTATCTAGAGCTTTGTCTGTAATTGAAAGACAAACTAGAAATCCCAAGGTGAGAGTAGTTATGTCTGATGTGCGCGAAAGAATTCAGGAAGGTGAGCAATTTAATCAGGCTTTGAAATCGCATCCCAAAGTTTTCAATGAACTTTATATTTCAATGGTACGAGCTGGAGAAGAAAGTGGTAATTTGTCGAACGCCTTACACTTACTGTCTGTCCAGATGGAAAGGTCTTCTAATTTAAAAAAGAGAATTAAAGGGGCTATGGTTTATCCAGTTATTGTATTGTCGATTATGTCAGCGATTGGCGTAGTGATGATGCTATTTGTGATGCCCTCGATTACGGGGACTTTTAAAGAGATGGATGTAGAGTTACCTAAGACCACTCAATTTTTAATTGCCGCTTCTGATTTTATGGTTGCTCATAGTGTATTAACCTTAGCTTCAATCTTAGGTGTGGTGATATTTATTATTTATTTTTTGCGTACTCGGATTGGTAAGATTGGTTGGCATTTCATTCTGTTGTACCTACCAGTTATTGGTGGTATGACCAAAGAATTAAATTCAGCTCGGACCGCCCGAGCGTTATCTTCATTATTATCTTCAGGTGTAGATGTCATAAGAGCAATCGATATCACTACTGATGTGGTGCAAAATATTTATTATAAGCCAGTCCTAAAAGAAGCTCGGGAAGCAGTCGAAAAAGGGGAGGCTCTATCTAAAGTTTTTACAGCTCACGAAAAGCTTTACCCTATTTTCGTAGGTGAAATGATTACAGTAGGGGAGGAAACTGGTCAAATGAGTCAAATGCTTGATGAGCTGGCAGTTTTTTATGAAAACGAAGTTGATAGAAAGACTAAAGACCTTTCAACTATTATTGAACCACTGTTAATGGTGATGATTGGTGGTGCGGTAGGTTTTTTCGCATTAGCGATGATTGCTCCGATTTACTCACTCACTGACAGTATTGGATAAATAAAGAGGGGGACATGTCTAGACATGTTCCCCTCTTTATTTATATGACGATTGTCTCTTGGATGTCATAATACATCTATGGCAAATAGAGGATTTACTTTGATAGAAATTATGGTCGTAATTGGCATTATGATGCTTTTGTTCTCTGTCGGTGTTTTGTCTATCAATATGTTGTTGGAAAGAATGGTCATTAATGCTGCCACCAATGAACTCATCTTTACTCTGGAAGAAGCTAAAGCAGGTGCAGTGGCTGGTAGTCAAGGAGACGTACATGGCGTTTACTTTTCTGGTAATGGTTACACTGAATATATCGGCGATATTGATAATCATAATGTTACTCACGATTTGGATGGGAGATTGCAGTTGGAGACTGATATAATCAATACCGATAATAGTGTGACATTTTCTCGAATAACTGGTGCGGCGTCTCAAAGGACTACTATTACCATTAGTTTTAAAGACCAGCCTGAAAAACAAAGTGTGGTGGTGATAGGTAAGGGTGGCGATATCTCTCGTAGTGAGTAAATTATGTTTACATTTCAGTCAAAAACCGGTTTTTCTCTTCTAGAAATCGTCATCTCAGCAGCAATTTTTGTGTCGGCTTTAACTATTTTTGTTACTTCCTTAAATTTTCTACACAGGTTATCTAATAGTACCTCGGCTAAAACTGAGGTGGCCATTTTGTTGGAAGAGGGAGCGGAAGCAGTAACTTTGTTGCGAGATAATGATTGGAATAATATTGCTTCTTTAACTAATGAGGGGGAATTCTGTTTATATTTTGATGGTTCTGCGTATCAAATATCAGCTGATAAACAAATTATTGCTAGTGACTATTTTCGTACTATTGAAGTTATTCCGGTGTTTCGTAATGCTGGTGGGGTTTTGTCCAATTCTGGTACAGAAGATGAAAATACTCGGCATGTATTTATACGAGTGGGGGTTAGTAATAGTGATGAAGTATTGGTTACTTCGGAAATGTTGATTCATAATTCTTATGAGTAAGATAATAAATAAAAATCTTTGGGGGTTTTCATTAGTGGAGTTACTCGTGTATTTGGCGAGTATGACGATTATCTTATTGGCTATTACCTATGTGCTTGCTAGTACCTATACCGTCTATGCTTCGATGTTGGCTGATGCTAGAGCTGATCGGTCTGCTAGTACTTTATCGCAAATATTATCAACAGAATTACGTGGAGGTACCGCTATTGATCAAAGTCATAGTGTGTTTGATGTTGATAATGGTCAATTAACTATCGATACTTATGACGGTAATAATTTAATAACTAAATCTTTTCGGATAAATGATCATAGAGTAGTTTTTACAACCGATGAAGAAGATACTTTTATGACCCCTACTGATATGGAAGTGACTAAGCTTAGATTCACGCAAATTGTGACACCTATATCTTATGCGATCAGATATGAAATGGATGTTAGTTATTCGGTAAAAGGAGAAACTGTTACCAAAAATTACCCAGGTTTAGTTATTTTGCGACGTTCATATGAATAAAAGATATTCTCAGGGGGGCTATGTCGTGGTGTTAAATACATTGATATTTGTAGTGATCGCTTCGTTTGTAGTTTATGCCATTTCCTATCCCTTATTATCAACAAATCGAGCAGTTGATCAGTTACTGCACTCCAAAAGAGCGTTTATTGTAAGTGAAAGTGCCACTAATGAGACACTGTACAAAATAAAAAATAATATTTCTGTACCTAATTCCGACACTCTGGAATTGGGCGGGATTGAGGCGCATACCAATTTAACTTCAGGTTTTGGTGGTCGTACCATCAAGACAACAGCCACAGATCTGGATGTTACTAGAATAATCGAAGTAGATTTGGCAGAAAGTAGCGGTGTTAGCTTTAATTATGGTATGCAAACTGGGCAGGGCGGTTTTGAGCTAAACGGTGGTACGAAAATCAATGGCAATGTCTATTCCAATGGCAATATTTTAGGTTTTGGTGGAGCGACTATTACTGGTTCAGCGATAGTAGCATCATCACCAGGTAGGTTAGGAGAAATAAACGGACAACAATATGATCAGCTAACTGTTACGGGTGATGTGTGGGCACACAAAATATCGGGTGTTCATGCCAATGGCATTATCTATTGTCAAACTTCTTCTTATGTTAATAAGGGTTGCAATACTTCCAGACCAGATCCGGTGGAGCAGCCTTTCCCAATTAGTGATAGTGAAATTGAATCTTGGAAGGAGGCCGCTAGTCTAGGTGTTATTAAAAATGGCAATGTCACTGTCGGTCCTTGGCCTGACCAGAAAGTTACTATGGGTGTAACTAAAATAAATGGCAATCTCAAGGTGAATTCTGGAGGCTCTTTAACGATGTCTGGAACTCTATGGGTTACAGGTGATTTGAATATTGAAAGCGGTGGTATTTATTTAGCTAGCACTATGGGGGCTGATAGCGGTATTATCGTTGTTGATGGTAAGGTAAATATTACCGGTGGTGGTCATATTGAAGGTAATGGCATACCTGGTAACTATATCTTGGTGGTCACAACTAGTTCTTGCCCAACGGGACCTAACTGTAATGGTCAAAATGCCATCACATTAAGCGGTGGTGCTGGTTCGGTAATTGTAAATGCCCAAAAGGGTACAGCCAGATTAACTGGTGGGGCGCAGGTTAATCAATTAACTGCCAATAAGGTAATTATGGATGGTGGTACTGGAGTCGATTACAAAACTGGCTTGATTGATATGAATTTCAATAGTGGCCCGTCTGGTAGTTGGCGAGTTAGCCAGTGGAAAGAAATTTAAACCCTATTTAGGTCCAAAACTAAGCTGATCATTTGGGCTAGTGGGGCTTGTGATACAATTTTATCTATGAATAAGAAAAAGACGCCTCTAATCATCGGTAACTGGAAACAGAATCCTGCGACCATGAAACGGGCGGAAAAGATTTTGGTAGATATTCAAAAAGGTTTAATGAATTATACTAGTAATTCTATAATTGTGGTCGCACCGCCCTTAGCTTTTTTAAATAGCTTGCAAGATTTAACCGGTTCTCAAAAAATAGAATTTCTAGCTCAAGACGTTTCCCGATACGCAGAAGGAGCTCATACGGGTGAAGTAAGTGTGGCACAGTTACGGTCAGTTGGTGTCAAAGGGGCAATCGTTGGTCATTCGGAGAGGCGAGCAGATGGTGAAACTGATGATGAAATTAATCAAAAAATCTTAGCCCTAAGACAAACAAAATCTGTAGCAATTTTGTGTGTGGGTGAACGGGAACGTGATAGTTATGGTGATTATTTTTCTTTAGTAGAAAAGCAGTTACAAGTTGGGTTGGCTGGTCTAGAGGTGGGAGACTTAAAAGATGTGATTATTGCTTACGAGCCAATTTGGGCAATTGGTACTGGTATCAATGCTTCTCCAGAAGAAATTGAGGAGATGAAATTGTTTATCCATAAAGTCTTGGCGGGTATGTTTGGTAGAGAAAAGGGACAAATAATTAAAATTATTTATGGTGGTTCAGTTACTCCTGATAACGCCGAAGATATTTTGAAAGTAGCACAAGTAGATGGATTCTTGGTGGGAGGTGCTAGTTTAGAAGCAAAAAAGTTTATTTCTATAATTAAAATTGCAGATCAATATGCTAGGATGGCTTAGTAATTTTTGGCAGAACAAACAAATATTAAATTCTGATTTACCATTAATCGAGGGGGTAAAAAATATTAGAGGGAAGCGAGTATTGCTTAGATCTGCTCTAAATGTACCTATTGTTGATGGTAAAGTTTCAGAAACTTTTCGTCTAGAACAGGCATTACCGACTATAAAATGGTTGCAGTCAAAGGGAGCTAAAGTGATTGTGATTGCTCATATTGGTAGGGATGAAAACGAGACATTAAAACCTGTCTATGACGTGCTACAAAAATTAGTAAAAATTACTTGGGGTGGAACATTAACTGAGGCTCGAGAATCGTTAGCTAACCAAAAAAATGGCGAGGTTATTCTATTAGAAAATTTGCGACAAGATAAAAGAGAAGTAGAAGCCGAACAATCATTGGCTGAAGAATTAGCTGCTATAGCTGATATCTATGTCAATGATGCTTTTGCTGATTCCCATAGAAACCATACTTCTATTACAGGTGTACCTAAATACTTACCGAGTTATTTTGGTAACAGTTTTAATCATGAATATCAGGCTTTGAAACAAGCTATTAATCCAGTATCACCATCGGTGTTTATCTTGGGTGGGGCTAAATTTGAGACCAAGATGCCATTAGTTTTAAATTACTCTTCTACTTATGATCAGATTTTTATTGGTGGCGCTTTAGCCAATGATATTTATAAAGCTAAGGGTTATGAGGTAGGGAAGTCGCTGGTGTCAGATGTAGATTTAAGTAATAGTGAGATCTTACGAAATCCTAAGATTGTTCCACCGGTAGACGTAGTAGTTGATGGACCACAAGGAGTGAGGGAAGTAGGACCACGAGCGGTAAAGTCTACCGAAATAATTATGGATGCGGGTCCTACTTCCCTCAAGGACTTGGAAGCTATGATTGCTAATGCAAACAGTGTGCTCTGGAATGGACCGTTAGGTAATTTTGAGAAAGGTTTTACTTTGGGTACGGAAATGCTGGCCCGAATTATTGCTAAAAGTAACGCTTATAGTGTAGTAGGTGGTGGCGATACTATTGCAGCTATTAGATCTTTAAATTTGGAAAATAACTTCAGTTTTATGTCTACAGCCGGCGGAGCGATGTTAGTGTTTCTAGAGACAGGTACCTTACCAGCAATTGAAGCGGTGGTGAATAAAGACTAAAGTTCTTTTCGAATTTTAGCAGCCTGATTCTCTAAAACTTCATCAGTAGTTGGGCCGGCCGGCTTCATAGCAGCGGTTAAATCTCTGTGCTCTTTCGGTATCGGATATAACTTTATGTGTACATGTGGTACTTCAAAACCTTCTACTACTAGACAGGTACGAAAAGTATCAAATGCTTGATCGGAAGCGCGAGCAATCTTCTTGGCAATGTTGAAGATATGAGAATAGGTATCATCATCTAAATCGAAGGCGTAATCTACCTCGACCTTTGGTATCACTAGAGTTTGGCCAATGACTCCAGGGAATTTATCCATTATTACTACACATTGATCATCTTCATAAACAAATTGGGCTGGTATCTCCCGACGGATAATCTTGGAAAAAATTGAATCAGACATGTTTAGGTAAAATATATTTATTTATAATCGTCAGTAATTCTAAGTGTACTTAATAATGTTATTATATTGGGTATAACACGTATGTCCAAGTATCGATTAGCCGAGCGTCAAAGTGACGACCTATTAAAACATTTATTGCAGGTCAGAGGGATTGAGGCGCAATTTGAGTCAGATTTCCTTAATCCTAACTACGAAACTGGGAGACATGACCCGTTTTTACTTCATGATATGGAGAAGGCCGTCGCTAGAGTATTGTCAGCTATCGAACATGATGAACATATCGCTATTTTTTCTGATTATGATTGCGATGGTATTCCTGGGGCTGTAGTATTGCACGATTTTTTTACTGAGATTGGTTACCAAAATTTTTCTAACCATATTCCACATCGGCATTATGATGGGTTTGGTTTGAGCATTAGTGCGGTCAATAAAATTGCGGAGGTTGACGCTAAATTAATTATTACTATAGATTGTGGCACTTCTGATTTAGAAGCGGCCGATATCGCGGCCTCGCTTAATATTGATTTGATTGTGACCGATCATCATGAACCCAAACCTACATTGCCGGTTGCAGCTGCGGTCGTTAATCCACGAGTTGGTGATACTTACCCCTTCCCACATATTTGTGGAGCAGCGGTGGTATTTAAATTAGTGGAAGCCATAATAGCCCGAGGTGATTTTGATATTAAAGCTGGTCGGGAAAAATGGTGGTTAGATATGGTGGGATTGGCTACCATTGGCGATATGGTACCTTTGGTGGGAGAAAATCGTATCTATGCTCACTATGGTTTGAAAGTTTTACGCAAATCGAGACGACCAGGTTTACAACAGTTACTGCGTAAGGCCAAAGCTAACCAATCTTATTTAACCGAAGATGATATCGGTTTTACTATTGCTCCACGAATAAACGCAGCCTCCAGAATGGATAATCCTGAAGATGCCTTCAGTCTTTTATCTATTAAGGAAGAAGTTGAAGCTGGTGATAAGGCTACGCATTTAGAAAAATTAAATAATGAGAGAAAGGGGATTGTAGCTGCCATGACAAAGGAGTTGAAAGGTCGCATTGAATCATTGAACGAAGTCCCTGGGGTTTTGGTGTTAGGAAACCCTTCATGGCGCCCTTCTTTAGTTGGCTTATGTGCTAATGGTTTAGCAAATCAATTTAATCGACCAGTATTTTTGTGGGGTCGTGACGGTAATGGTGTGATTAAGGGTTCATGTCGGGCGGGTAGTGATATTAGTGTGGTGAACCTAATGGAAGCAGCGAAAGATAATTTTCTGGAGTACGGCGGACACCATGCATCGGGCGGTTTTTCGGTAAAAGAGGATGCAGTTTTTCAATTACCTCAAATTTTAAATGAAGCCTTAGAAACACTAGGTTCAGGAGCAGTAGCTAATAATGAAACTTTGATAGATAGTAGTTTGTCGCTAGATGATGTATCTCGATCGTTGGTACGGACTTTGAGACAATTGTCTCCTTATGGTGCTGGTAATGCTAAGCCCTTATTCGCTTTTCATAATGTGATTCCTCTCGAGGTGCAGGTGTTTGGTAAGACTAAGGAACATTTAAAATTGGTCTTTGATACTGAAAACGGCAAGTTAGAGGCGATTGCATTCTTTGCTACGGCAGATAGTTATAATTCTACTCCTCGAGTAGGAGTACCTTTAACTCTATTGGCTCATGTAGAAGAATCTTTTTTTATGAATCGAATGCAGATTAGATTAAGGATTGTTGATGTTCTGTCAGATTTGTCTAATTAGATTTAATTGTTCCCAAAAAAGCCAGTCGGCATTTTAATGACAGGTTATAATGAGGAGTAATGGAAAAGTTTCCCCAGCAAAATTTTAAAACTCCAGCAGAAGAAACTGCCTTTTTACGATCAACTTTAGAGAAAACCCATGAGAATGAGTCAGAGCCTAAAGAGGCGATTTTAAATAAATATCATCAAACCCCAGCCGATAACTTATTACCAGCAGACAGGATTATCAACGAGCGCCATGCCAAGATGTTGGCTCTAAATCTGACGCCTGAAACTCATGATGGCAAAATAGCAGAATTATTAAAAATAGTAGAAGAAAGAGGAATTAAAAACGCTTTAGTGGTTGCTAGTAAATTAAATGACCCTCATTTGTTTGATGATTTTCATCGGGCGATTATTGCTTATCTGGCAGTTGGTAATGCTGACGAACACTTGAAAGAGAAGGATCCACTGTGGCACCCGTTGCACATGTCTTTATTTGAGATTCGTCTACCAAACACAAATACTGACAATCGAGGTAAGAAACTCAGTGAATTAATTTCTGGTATGGAGCAATTTTACTCTGCCATGGTGTCTGTGGCGGAACCAGGAAAGTCTAGCTCGTGGTTTACGATAGAAATTGCAAATGAGAATGGACAAAGTGACTTTGTTTTTTATGTTTCAATCTTCGCTGGGCACGGTCGCTTGCTGGAGAAACAGGTAGCTTCAATATTTCCAGGAGCAGTAGTAACTGAAAAAAAAGATGATTACAATATTTTTAATGAGAACGGTAAATCTGTAGGTGCTTATGCTGTCTTAGAGAAGCCAGCGCTGTATCCTTTAAATTCTTATAACGATTTTGATATTGACCCTCTAGAAATAATTTTAAGTGGTTTTACTAAAATTGACCGTGACGGTGAAGGAGCTGCTATTCAGTTAGTAGTTGGACCGCGACAAGACGATTATGCTAACACTGCTCAAGACGCAGTACGAAAAATTAGAGAAGGTGAGAAAGTGGAAACTGCTTTAGCTAATATTGAAAGATCTCAAGTATCTAAAGTTGTGGGTGGAGTTTTAGGTTCTTTTAGAAGCTCTAAAGATCTCGAGAGAGAGAAGTTAGCTAAAGCTGATAGAGCCGCAAATGTTGATAACTCGGAGTTAGAGCAATTTGAACATAAACTCCAAAGTCCTTTAGTGATGGTATCGCTACGAGTAGTGGCTTCTTCAAATACTGAACCTGAAGCCGAGGCAATTTTGAATGATATTATGGCGGGCTTTAGTCAGTTTGAGAATACTAGTGGTAATCGCCTTAATTGGCATAAGACCAGAGGTCATAAACAAATGGAGTTGTTACAAGATTTTTCTTTACGAAATTGGAACTCTAGAGATGTAATGATTTTAAATTTGGAAGAACTAACTACTATTATTCACCTACCAACCTCACTTTCATCCAGTAGTATCCACGGGTTGCGACAAACGGCTGGTGCGGCTGCTCCGGCCCCAACTGACTTGCCTAATACTGGGAGTCTTTTGGGTATAAATGATTTTAGGGGACAAGAAATTCCTGTGCGTATTACAGATGAGGACCGGTTGCGACATTTTTATATTATCGGTCAAACAGGCACTGGTAAGACTACTTTAATGAAAAATATGCTTCTGCAGGATATATCTGCTGGTCATGGAATATGTTTTATTGATCCTCATGGTAGTGATGTGGTCGATATCTTAGCTTCTATACCAGAAAATCGACAAGCTGATGTAATTTATTTTGATCCGGCTAGGCAAGACCGAGTGATGGGTCTTAATATGCTGGAATTTGATCCCGCCTACCCAGAGCAAAAAACTTTTGTGATTAATGAGCTGTTCTCTATTTTCCAGAAACTTTATGGATCTAATCCTGAATCTATGGGGCCAATGTTTGAACAATATTTTCGTAATGCTACTGCCTTAGTGTTAGAGGATACAACTACTGGTTCAACTCTATTAGATATTTCGCGAGTATTTGCCGATGCTAATTATCGTCGAGCAAAATTAGCAAAAGCTCGTAATCCCGTAGTGGTGCAATTTTGGAATGAGATTGCGACTAAGGCGGGAGGGGAAGCGGCGTTAGAAAATATTGTGCCTTACATTACGTCTAAGTTTGATGTGTTTACTGCCAATGATTTTATGCGTCCGATTGTTGGGCAACAACACAGTGCTTTCAATTTCCGTAACTTAATGGATGAGAAAAAGATTCTGCTAGTTAATCTGTCTAAGGGTAGGTTAGGAGAGATAAATTCAAACCTGATTGGTATGATCATTGTAGGAAAAATATTAATGGCGGCTCTATCTCGAGTTGACGATTTGACTGGTAACTATCCACCTTTTTACTTACATATGGATGAGTTTCAGAATATTACCACTGATTCCATCTCAGCCATTTTATCGGAGGCGAGAAAATATAAATTAGGTTTAACCGTAGCCCACCAATTTATTGCCCAGCTCGACCAAAAGATTAGTGATGCGATCTTTGGAAACGTTGGTTCAATGGCTGCTTTTAGAGTGGGTCCTGAGGATGCAGAGTTTTTAGAAAAGCAATTTGCTCCGGTTTTTAATGCTAAAGATTTGATGAATATCGAGAATCGACATGCCGCTTTGCGGTTATTGGTTAATGGTATGCCTAAAAAACCTTTCAATATTGTTACCTTACCGCCACCGCAGAAAGATTTAACTCAAGTTCAAGTCTTAGCAGATGCTTCTTATGCCAAGTACGCTCAACCACGTCGAAAGGTAGAAATGGAGATATCCTCACGTTATCTCTCCTAACAAGTGTGATGATGTTAAAATTAATCCAATGAATCCCAATCTGGAAAAAGAAAATGACATCACCGAACCAGTTTTGTCTGATAAAGTTTATTCTATTAAGTCACATCGGGAAGTAAATCCAGAGGCGCAACGAGGTATTGTCGCTGCACAATTAAAAGATTTTGAAGGTATTAAGGCTCAACCTTTAGATACTAATCCTACCCCTAATATTGATACTCCCCCAGAGAAAGTAATTTCTGCTGAGGCTTTAACCTTTGAAAAAGTAAAATCAGAGTGGAAAGAAGCGCGTGACAACGCGCATAAGATTGAGGCTGATTATCAAGAGAAGTATCAAGCGCATATTTTGGAGCAATCCAAAGGTTGGCGAGCTTTAGTCAATGTGCCTAGAAGAATGTTTGGTCTACAGCCAAGATTAAGTAGGGAATTAGACGATCTCTATGAAGCGTCTTTATTAGCCAGAGAACAGTACAAAGAAGCTGGTTTGAAATTAAAAGAAGTTAAATCAGTCGAAACTACTATTGGTCAAGCAGAGAAATTAGCTGGCCGTTATCAACGTTTACTGGCTTATCATCTGACTGTATCGGTACATAAAGAACGCCTAGAGAGACAGAAAGCGGGTATGGGTCAGGCATGGCAAGAAAGCAAATATCTAAAACCAACTCTAGAGACTTTAGCTAAACATAAATATGCAGTAATGACTGCTTCTTTGGGTGTGGGGGTTTTAACCGCTGGTGCGCCGGTTATAGCTGGAGTAACTGCTGGCTTGATAACTAGATTTGGTGTCGGCAAAATACTTGATAAAACTTATGTAGAATCTGCCCGCAAAGCATTGGCAAATGAAAAAGAGATGGTTGGTGATAATTTTTTTGAGAATGACTTCACTGATGCTGATATGTTGATGGAGCATTTGACATATGACGTGGGTGCCCGGGAAGCAGTTTCTAAAACTATTGCCACTGCCGCTGGTATCGCCGCTGGCGTAGGGGCGGCGGGCTATGTAAAAAATCTTGATGTGGATAATATTACTCATCTACCGCCAGACTCCGTTCCGGTCACCCCTGAAGCACCTAGTGTCACAGATACTAATCCTGGAAATATAGAGATAACTACTCCAGAGAATGTTTCATCACCAGAGGTAATAAATACACCTGATGTTGATGTGCCTGATACAGAATCTGCTCCTGTATATCCAGAATCGATTGATACACATTCAACGATTTATACAGTCGATAAAGGTGATAATGTCTGGAATGTCCTAGAGGGCAAGGGTCCGGATAGTAACCCTGTTGGAGGTCAATCTGAGGTATTACACGGTATGTCTGTGGCTGATAGACAAGATGCTCTGGATAAGCTAGTAGCTTACGCAGAACAAAATCCAGACTTTGCTAAGGAAGTCGGAGCTGTACAAAGTGGCGGGGATATTAATCGCATCTATCCAGGGGAGAAACTGAATATTTCTCTGTTAGATGATAAGTTACGTGAGTTGCTTGGTATAGAAAATGGCACTACGACAACGGCTCCTCATTTTAATGATGCCACTTCATCAATTGATAGTCAGATAGATACAGAACCGATATCGGTCGAATATAGTGAAAACGCTCCTGAACCAATGAATAATGGTGATTTACTTCCTGTTCCCGAAGATAATCAAGCAGTTGCGCCAACTGTAGATCAGGGCGGGGACATTGATTTCTCGAACACCATTGGTGGCGAAAGCGTTGATACTAATTCCAATGATTCGATTGTAGAGAACACTGTTGATAATCGATCTTTAGTGGCTGTCCGAGATTATGTGACAGAAGTGGAAAAACCTACCAGAGGACTGATATTTTCTGGTCGGCCAGATGTATCGGGTACCTTTGATTCTCTACAAAATATGACCATCGGTGATTTTAAAAACCTAGCCGCCAGTGATAATCTTAATAATGAATTAGCTACTTTAGGTATTAGTTATGATGGCTTTGTACGGTGGGGTGAAACTTTGACTGAACAAGTTAAGTTGGTACCAGCTAATGATAACCAAACCATTGGTCAGTATATTAATAGCGTAGTTTCTAATAGTGCCGTTGCCTAATATGACTACTGAGATCCAAAATAACCTAGAAGATTTATTCCACTTCTCTGATATGTCTGAAGAAGAGAGGGTGACTTTTTTAGCTAATATTGGTAGTTTGGTATTAGAGAGTGCTATTCTTAGGTTCTTAACAGAGAGTGATGAAGATACAGCTGATCACTTTTCTCATATGGTAGATACCTATGCTGACAAGAATGATTTACCAGCTATTTTAGCTGCTTCGTTTCCTTTATTTGGGGCTATTTTAGAAGAAGAGACAGAATCCTTTAGGTCAGATGTAAAAAAAGTTTTAGGAAATAGAGAAAATAATTTGTAATGAAAAAAGTAATTGTCCACTCTGATGGAGGTGCACGAGGTAACCCGGGTCCAGCTGCTATTGGTGTCACTATTGAAAATGAAAGCGGTGCGGTTGAAGAATTTTCTGAATACTTAGGAGAAGCGACTAACAATATTGCAGAGTATACTGCTGTATTGCGGGGTTTAATGTTGCTAAAGGCTAAATATGGCAAGGATACAGTTGCCTTACAAGTAGACTGGAAATTAGATAGTGAATTAGTGGTCAAACAGTTGCTTGGGGAATACAAAGTAAAAAACCCTGGTTTGAAAGAGTTACATCAAAACATTCAAGATTTGCGGGCTGATTTCCCACATATTTCTTTTACCCACGTACGACGTGAATTTAACAAAGAGGCAGATCGTCTGGTGAATGAATCATTAGATGCCAATCAGTCGTAATATTTTCTGGTTTTATCTAGCGACGACCGCGTTTGCGGGAGGGGTATTTATTAGGTCTTTTATGGTGATAAACTCGGCCACCGTTTGGTGGTTATTGATTTTATCTTTGAGTTTAATATTTATAATTAAAAATCATACTGCCTTGACGGCAGGTATTTTTTTATATATTAGTTTCACATTACTCTTTATTATTCTGGGTATCTTAAGAATGGAGTGGGCCAGTCAAAATGAGACCAATATTTTCTTAGAATCTCAGTTGGAAGAAAAGGTGTTAATTACTGGAGTGGTTGATACTGAGCCAGAATATCGTGACACTACGACCCATGTTTATATAAAAACTGACTATGGGCGATTGTTAGTGTTTGTACCCATTGGTACAGAAGTGGTTTATGGAGATGAATTGGAGGTTACTGGCACTTTAGAGAAACCTAGTAGTTTTACCACGGATCTGGGTAGAGAATTTAATTATCGAGGCTACTTATTAGCTAAAGGAGTGTCTTATACAGTCAATTTTGCCACTATTAAAGTTTTAAGTCATGGCCATGGGCACATATTGTTTACTGGTCTATTTACATTAAAGGATATTTTTCTGCAAAAGTTAGAGCTAGTTTTGCCTGAGCCTCAAGCTGGGTTAGGTGAAGGAGTCTTACTTGGGGTCAGTAAATCTTTAGGAGATGATTTAGAGAAAGTCTTTAGACGAGCAGGTATTATTCATATTGTGGTCTTGTCTGGTTATAACGTCATGATTGTAGTTACTTTTATCCTATTTGTGTTAGGAAGTATTTTAGGTCGACGGGCGTCTTCTTTGGTGGGAATGGTTGGTATTTTTCTGTTTGCTGTATTAGTGGGATTAGGTTCAACGGTGGTGCGGGCGTGTGTTATGGCTTCATTACTATTATTAATGAATCTGACTGGCAGGATTTATTGGGCTTTAAGAGGTTTGTTAGTAGCTGGTATAGCGATGATTCTATGGAATCCTTATTACTTAGTTTTTGATATTGGTTTCCAGTTATCTTTTTTAGCTACCTTGGGATTAATTTTATTTTCACCTTACATTAATAGTTATCTCACCTTGGTGCCAACCTTCTTAGGAATCAGAGAATTTCTGGTAGCTACTTTAGCTACTCAGTTATTTGTCTTACCGCTTTTGTTGTATCAAATAGGGGAGTTGTCGATTATTTCAGTAATAGTTAATGTCTTAGTGTTGCCGTTGGTACCTCTGGCGATGATGTTAACTTTTGTAACTGGGATTATCTCACTCTTTTCTGTTAGTTTAGGCATGTGGATGGGTTACTTAGCTAATTTATCACTGGCGTATATTATAGTAATTGCCAAATGGTTTGCTTCCTTGCCGTTTGCTTCGTTTACTGTTCCTCAATTTCCTTTCTGGGTGACTATTGTGGGTTATATTAGTCTGGCTTTATGGTTGTGGTATACCAAAAAAACACAAAACTCTAATCTAAATAATTGGCAGATTGTGGAGGAGTCAAATATTAAATAAAACAGGATTAATAACAATATGTACTCGTATAAGAACTAAATGATGGGTTGCATTCATGTAATGTCGATCCACCCATACAAATATTGCCCCATTTATTTACATTTTTAAAACCACATACATTTTTATAACCACATACATTCCCGTAACCACAGGAAAATGGATAGTATGGACTACAAGTATACTCATAACTACAAGTATAGACATTCTCGCATACATATTCAGTGACTGTGTACGATCCGTAATAAAAAGGTGGGTCACCATATAAACACACTGGTTTATAATTTCCATTAGTAAATATATAAGGCGTACCACCTCCAACAAAACAAAATGGAGTATAGGCAGATAAATAACCATAATCACAGGAAATATTATTTGGTGGCAGTTGCGATGGACACATAGTCAGCTCATAATATATGTCATAGTAACCACTCTTGTTCCATCCGGATGGACAGAGGCCATTGTTATTATTAAACTTACAATAACCACTATAAACCGTACCACCCGCATTAGTACAATCTCGCACAGTATGAACGCCCCCAGTCAGCCACTGGCAGGAATCAATGTTTACCGTCGCCGGCTTGTTGTTAACGAAA
>Ga0206107_1000416_pt1 | contig 18603 bp, 16 predicted proteins | sample 2B0metagenome_FD_148652 | JGI IMG/M metagenome (GOLD analysis project Ga0206107, IMG submission 148652) | Enriched microbial communities from leaf-cutter ant dump, University of Wisconsin, Madison, United States - 2B0 | ecosystem: Environmental > Terrestrial > Nest > Insects nest > Nest dump...
ACTGGTCGAGCACGACGTCCGCGGCCCGGTACAGCGCGCGCACCTCGTCGGCGGGCACACCCGCGAGCGCGCGATAGGTGATTGCGCCCTCGTCGGCGAGGCGCGCCAGACCGGGCTCGATCAGGTCAGTCCCCTTGAGGGCGCGGTTGCTGGGCGCGTGCACGACGAGCGGGACGTCGCGCTCGAGCAGCGGCGCATCGCTCGCCCACGCGTCGACGTCGACGACGACGGGACACCACAGCGCACCGGGCCAGCCGGGCAGCAGGTCGGGCGTCGAGACGAGCACGGGGCCGTCGAACGCGGCCGCGCGACGGCGGTTGCGCAGGGCCACGGCCTCGAGCGCGCGCGTGCGTGCGTCGGGGTCCGCGAACGGCGACTCGGGGTGCGTCGCGGCGTGCTCGCTGGGGACGCGGACGTCCGTGCCGTGCCACAGGAGCGCGACGCGCACGCCGCGGGCTTGCAGCGCAGCCGCCTCGGCGACGGGGTCGTAGCCGTGCAGGCGTCCGAACAGCGGGCGTCCGGCCTCGATGACGACCGCCTCGACGGTCGCGACGACGCGCTCAAACACGCGGCGCTGGTGCGCGCGCGACGCGCGGTGCACGGCACCCAGCGGGGCGCGATGGTCGGCCGCGAACCGGAACCGCGGGTCGGCGACGAACGCCCAGCTCACGGCGGGCACTCCGGCGCGGTCGAGCGCGGCGGCCCACGCGAGGCCCTGGCCCGCGAAGTTCGCGGGTCCGATCAGGACGCGCGCCGGGCGGCCGGAACGCGGTGAGGTGAGCGTGGGCTCGTCGGGGTCGGGGGTCCAGGGTGTGCGCGCCCACTTCGCCGCGTCGAGCGCGCGGTCGAGCGCGGGCGGCAGGGTGTGCCGTCGGGCGGTGACCAGCGACCCGGCCGACGACACCGCGCCGACGAGCCCCGCGCGTGCCCGTGCCGCCGCACCCATGCGTCCTCCTGTCGTCGCCCCGCGCACATCCTCCCCGATCGACGACCCGCCGCAGCACGTCGACCACGACCCGGCACGTCGGCGGCGCCGCTCGCGTACCCTCGTGCGCGGCCCACCGCACGCACCCGAGGGACGATGACGACAGCTGCGCACCTGCTCTACCTCGCGTGGGGGTTCCCGCCGTCGCGCGCAGGCGGCGTGTACCGCGCGCTCGCGACCGTCAACGCGTTCGCGGCTGCGGGCTGGGACGTCACGGTCGTCACGGCGACGCGCGATACGTTCGAGCGGTACACGGGCGCGGACCCGTCGCTCGAGGAGCAGGTCGACGACAGGGTCGTCGTGCGCCGCATCCCGTTCGACTGGCCCGCGCAGGACACCGACGTGCGCCGCTACGGCGCGCTGCGCGTCGCGCTGCCGCCCGTGTGGGCGCGGCTGCGTCGCCTGGCCGACGAGCTGCCGTTCCCCGAACCGTCGTACGGTCCGTGGCGGCGCCCGCTGGCAGCGGCGGCGCGCGCGGTGCACGACGAGCACCGCGTCGACCTCACGCTCGCGACGGCCAACCCGCACGTGACGTTCGCGGCGGCGCACGACCTGTTCCGCTCGGCGGGCGTCCCGTACGTCATGGACTACCGCGACGCGTGGACGCTCGACGTGTTCTCGGGCCGGACGACGACGCGCGCGCGGTCCCGCGTGTCGCGCTGGCAGTCGCGGCTCCTGGCCGACGCGCGCGAGGTCTGGTTCGTCAACCGCCCGCTGCGCGACTGGCACGCCGCGCGCTTCCCGGCGGTCGCGGAGCGCATGCAGGTCGTCGAGAACGGCTGGGACCCGGCGCTCCTGCCGCCCGTCGGCCCTCCCTCGCCGCACGACGGTGGTCCGCGGTTCGCGTACCTCGGGACCGTGACGCCCAAGGTGCCGCTCGCGGAGCTGCTCGCGGGCTGGCGGCTCGCGCGTGCGGACGGCCGCCTGCCCGCGGGGGCCACGCTGACGCTCGGCGGGCACCTCGGCTACTTCACGGTGCCGCAGGGTCCGCTCGCCGAGGCCCTCGCCGACGCCGCCGCCGACGGGGTGCGGTACGTGGGTCCGGTCGCGAAGGCGCAGGTCGCGGACTTCTACGCGGACGCCGACGTCCTGGTGCTCGCGCTCGGTTCGGGCCGGTACGTGACGAGCGGCAAGGTCTACGAGTACGTCGCGACGCGTCGGCCGGTCGTCGCGGTGCACGACCCGGCGAACGCGACGACGGACGTCCTGGCCGACCACCCGCTCGTCGCACGCGTCGCCGCGGTCACGCCCGACGAGGTCGCGCGTGCGCTCGCGGAGGGTGCGGCGCTCGCCGCGCGTGCGACGCCGGACGACGAGGCCCGCCTCGACGCGCTCGCCGACCGGTTGCGCCGCGACCGGCAGCTCGCGCCCCGCGTCGCCGCGCTGCGCCCCCGGGAGGACGCGTGAGCACCCGGACCGCGCTCGTCGTCGGGGGCCGCCACGTGTCCGACGACGCCGTCGCCGCGCACGTCGCCGACCTCACCGCGGCGGGCGCGACGGTGGACGTCGTCGACGTCCGGCCGGCGGTGCGCGGCGAGCGCGGCACGCGGTCGCTCGCACGGGCGGTCCGGGACGTCACGGGCTCGTGGGCGGCGGCCCGGCGGCTCACGAGAGAGCACCGCGACGTGCTGCGCGCGGCGGGGCTCGTGGTCGCGGCGGACGGGACCGCGGTCGCCGCGGTGTGGCGTGCACGCCGCTGGAACGCGCACGCACCGCTGGTCAACGGCGTCCCCGCGGCGCTCACGGTCCTGACGACGCACACGGCGGACCGGACACCCGACGCCTGAACCCGTCGGCGGCGGACGTCAGCGCTGCGCGGCCGGCGCACTCGTGGGCACGAGCCCCTGCACGGCGTCCGCGAACGAGAGGAGGTCCTCCCCCGCGACGTAGGAGTCCGCGGCGGCCAGCGCCGCGGTGCGCAGCGCCTCGTGCGCGGCCGGGTCCGCGACCCACGCGCGCAGCGCGGCCGCGGCCTCGTCGGCGTCGGCGACGACCACCCCCGCGCCCGTCTCGCGGACGACGGCGGCACTGCGCGGCAGGTCGGTCGTCACGACCGGGAGCCCGCACGCGAGGTACTCGAACAACTTCGACGGGATCGCGTCGCGGAACGCGGGCGTCGAGTCGAGCAGCAGGAAGCCCGCCCAGGCCCCGGTCGCGAACGTCCACGCCTCGCGCGGGGGCTGGCGCCCGTGCCAGCGCACGACGTCGGCGAGCGCGGGCGACGCGAGCCGGGCCAGGAACTCGTCACGGTCGGCGGGCGCGATCGGCCCGACGAGGTCGAGCTCCCACCCGCCCGCGGCCTCGACCGCGTCGAGCATCGCGAACAGCCCGCGGCTGCGCCGCAGGTCGCCGATGTAGACGGCCCGTGGGCGCGCGGCGGGGGCGGCCGGGGACGGCAGCATCGAGGTGTCGGCGAGGTTGCGCACGACGAGCCGGCGCTCGGCGTCCGGCAGCAGGTGCTCGTCGGCGACCACGAGCAGGTCCGAACGGCGCGCGGCCCGCGAGCCGAGCCGTGCGGAGACCGCGGCGAACGCACCGCGTGCCCCCGACGCCCACGCGCGGTCCTGCAGCAGCAGCTCGTAGTCCTCGTGCACGTCGGTCACGAGCGCGGTCCGCCGACCGACGACCCGGCGCAGGAACCGCGCGAGCCGCGCACCGGCCGCCGAGTCGGGGTCGAGCGCGACGACGACGTCGCCGCGCGTCCGCAGCGGGAGCGCGACCGCGTACCACGCACGCCGCACGGCACCGCGCCGCGGCCACGTCCGCACGATCGCCCCGGGCGGACCTGACGTCACCGCGCCGAGCCCGAGCACCTCGACGGCCAGCCCCACGCGCTGCAGCGCCGCGACCTCACGGTGCAGGCGCGCGTCGGCGACATCGTGACCCGAGGTCACGATGCTCACGTGCGGCCGCTCCGCGAGGTCGCCCATTCAGAGGTCTTCGAGCGTGAAGGCGGTCTCGCCGACCTCGAGGAAGCGCATGTAGGCGTCGCCGCACTCCTGCGGGGTGCCGCGCAGCATGAGGCGGCCCTCATGGATCCAGATGGCCTCGTTGCACAGCTCCCGGATCGAGGCGAGCGAGTGGCTCACGATGAACATCGCGCGCGCGGAGGACATGAGCTCGTCCATCTTCGCGGCGGCCTTGTTCTTGAACTTGGCGTCACCCGCGGAGAGAGCCTCGTCGATCAGCAGGATGTCCGGCTCCATGTGCACGGACACCGCAAAGGCAAGACGTCCCGCCATGCCGGCGGAGTAGGTGCGCAGGGGAAGGTCCATGAAGTCGCCGAGCTCGGCGAACTCCGCGATCTCGTCGGCACGCTCCGCGACCTGCGCACGCGTCAGGCCCTGTGCCAGCCCACCGAGCATGACGTTCTCGCGGCCTGACAGTGCGCCGTTGAACCCGACGCCGAGCGAGAGCAGCGAGCTGATCTCGCCGCGTACCTCGATCCGGCCGCTCGTGGGCGGGAGGACACCGGCGAGCGCACGCATCAGGGTGGACTTCCCGGCGCCGTTCGCACCGATGATGCCGAGCGACGTCCCCTCGGCCACGTCGAACGAGATCCCCTGCAGCGCATGGACCTCGCGCACCGCACGCTCGCCGCGACCGAAGCGCACGATCGCGCTCTTGATCGTCGGGACCTTCTCGAACGTCGTGCGGTACGTGATGGACAGGTCCTGCACGCTCACCACGGGTGGCGCGTCCGGGTCGCGGACCGAAGCGCGGTCCGTGTCGGGCTCGACCGGGGCCTGCTCGGCAGCGGCCTGCTCTGCAGGTGCATCGGGTGTCGTGGGCGTCGTGGGCACGGTCGCGGTCACCGGGACCTCCGTGGGCTCGGTCTCAGAGGCGGACAGCGAAATCACGCTCCCTCGACATGAAGACCAGCGAGCCGGCCACGGCCGCGACGACCGTCCACGCGGTCGCAGCCAGCCAGACCTTCGGCTCCGGGACCTCGGAGAGCAGCGCGAGCTCCGTCCAGCCACCGATGAGCGAGAACAGGGGGTTGCCGACGAGCATGAGGTGCGCGAACCGCTGCCCGTGGCCACCCAGGTCGTCGATGGTCCAGAGCACGGGTGACAGGTAGAGCCAGATGCGCGTGAAGAACGGCAGGAAGCTCGACGTGTCGCGGAAGTAGACCTGCAGCGTCGCCATGATCGCGGCGAGCCCGTACGAGAACACCGTGACCAGGAGGACGAACACGGCACCGAGGAGCATCTCGAGGCCCCACGGCTCGTCGGTGAACAGCTTGATGACGAGGAAGACCGGGACCGTCGGCAGGAACCGGAAGAAGGCCGTGCGGATCGCGGCGAGGGGCATGAGCAGGCGCGGGAACGCCATGTTCATGATGAGCCGTCCGCCACCGGTGACCGAGGTCGAGCCCTGCTGCAGCCCGCCGGAGACCAGCTGGAAGACGAACAGCCCGCACACGATGTGCGCCAGCCGCTCGATACCGCCCCCGTTGGGGTTGATGATCGAGACGAGCAGGTAGTACACGAGGGCCATCAGCAACGGGTTGAGCACGAGCCAGAGCTGACCGAACACCGTCTGCGTGTGGGCCGCTCGGATCCCTGAGCGGGAGAACTCGGCCGCGAAGGGCAGCCGGTGGCGCAGGTCCCGGAAGTACGGACCGAACTTGGGCAGGCCGGCGCGGTGCGGCTCGTACACCCGCAGCTCCGGGTCGCGACGGCGCGCGACGTCCTGGGTGGGCATGTCTGGTTCAGTCCTCCGCCGGGAGACGATGGTCACGTCCCTCGCCCGGGGCGGGGCGGGCGTCGGGGGACGATGTGGCCGGATCAGGATAGAGGACCGCCGTGTGCCCCTGACGCGGTAAGTCCCGCGCGCTGCGGCCGACCTTCCGGGCGACCCCGCGCAGGAAGCCGGAACCCCACGCGACGTGCATCGTCGCGACGACGAGGGGCAGCCGGACGCGGGCCGCGGGCCGCAGGTCGCGCCCCACCACGGCAGACGCGGCGACGACGCCGACGACGTACGCGGCAGGGACCGCGGCGGCGGCGACGAGCCACGTGGGTCCGGCGGTCGCGCCGACGACCGCGAGCGCCGCTCCCCCGACGATCCCGACGACCGCGGCGGGAGGTGTGAGGTACCGCAGGCCGGCGGTCTCGGGGTGGTGTCGCATCACCTGGCGCCGCCACTGGCCGCTGCGGAAGAACTGCCGGGCGAGGGCCCGCACGTCGCCGCGCGGCCGGTAGGTCACGGCGAGCCGCGGGTCGAACCAGACGACCTCGCCGGCCTCGCGCAGCCGGTGGTTGAGCTCCCAGTCCTGCGCGCGCACGAAGTGCTCGTCGTACCCGTCGACCCGCTCGAGCGCGTCGCGGCGGAACACCCCGAGGTAGACGGTGGGCGCCGGGCCGGCCGCCCCGCCGGTGTGGAACGACGCGGAACCGATTCCGATCGAGCTGCTCATCGCGCGTGCCACGGCCTCCTCGAAGGGCGTGGTGCCCACGGGGACCATGAGCCCGCCGACGTTCGCGGCGCCGGTCGCGAGCAGCGTCTCGACCGCGGCGGCGACGTACGACGCGTCGATCTCGCTGTGCCCGTCGACGCGCACGAGCACGTCGTGCCGGGCGGCGCGGATCGCGATGTTGAGGCCCGCGGGCGTGCGACCGGTCGGGTTGTCGACGACCCGCACGCGCGCGTCGCGCGCCGCGAGCTCGTCCGCGATCTCACGCGTGCGGTCCCGGCTGGGTCCGACGGCGACGACGACCTCGAGCTCGCCCGCGTAGTCCTGCGCGAGGACCTGCTCGACGGCTGCGGTGAGGTGACGCTCCTCGTCGCGCACGGTGAGGAACACCGTGACCGGCGGGAGGGCGGGCAGGCTGCGGTAGCCGTCGGCGTCCGACGGTCGGGGCGAGGGGGACATCGCGGACAAGGCTAGCCCAGGGCGAGTCCTTCACGAGCCCTCCACGGCACCCTCGCACGAGTGCCTGCGCGGGGTCGGCAGGCCCTCGTAGCGTCGGCCCGTGCCCGCCGACGTGCCTGCTCAGCCGAGCCTTCCGGACCCCCGGTCCGTCCCCCGCCACGCCCGCACGCCCCGCCGTGAGCACCGCGTGCTGCGCGGTCTCGCGCTCACCGCGCTCGCCGCGCTGGCGTTCGGCGCGGCGGCGGCTGCGGCGGTCGCGCACCGCCTCGACGCGAACGTCCACCACGTCGAGGTCGCCGGCCTGCTCGGGCCGCGCCCGACGCCCGTCGCGCCCGACGACCCTGCGGCGGGGCACGCGGTGAACGTCCTGCTGCTCGGCTCGGACTGGCGCGAGGGCGCGAACGGCGCGATCGGCGGCCGGGTCGCCGACGGCATGCGCTCGGACACGACGATCGTCGCGCACGTGTCCGCGGACCGGTCGCGGGTCGAGCTCGTCTCGATCCCGCGGGACTCGATGGTCGCCCGGCCGTCGTGCGTGACGACCGACGGCACGACGATCCCCGGCTCCGACTACTCGATCTTCAACGAGGCGTTCGCGCTGGGCTGGGACCACGGTGGCGACCTCGAGTCGGCCGCGGCGTGCACGTGGCGGACGGTCGAGGCGACGACGGGCGTGCGCATCGACGACTTCGTCCTCGTCGACTTCGTGGGGTTCCAGGGCATCGTCGACGCGATCGACGGCGTGTGGATCTGCGTGCCGCACCCGCTCGACGACCGCAAGGCGAAGCTCCACGTCGCGGCCGGGTACCAACGGTTCGACGGCAGCACGGCGCTCGCGTTCGCGCGCTCGCGCCACAACCAGGACAACGACGGCTCGGACACCGGCCGCATCGGCAACCAGCAACGGCTGCTCGCGGCGATCGCCGACAAGACGCTGTCGAGCGAGGTCCTCACGGACGTCCCCGCGCTGCTGCGGCTGCTCGACTCCGCGACGCGCTCGCTCACGACGTCGATGCGGACCACCGACCTCGCGGGGCTGGCGACGAGCCTGCGCGGCGTGCGGTCGGGCCACGTCACGTTCCTGACGGTGCCGTTCCGCACGGACCCGCGAGACAAGTACCGCGTCGTGTGGGCCGACGAGGCCGCGACCGTCTGGGACAACGTCGCACGCGACCGTCCGGTGCTCACGGGGACGAAGGACGACCCTGCGCGGTCGGCGACCGCACGCTCGTCGGACCCGACGACGCCCGCCGCCCAGCCGACGTCGCCACGGACCTCGGCACCGGCCTCGACGCCGGTCTCCACGCCGTCCGCGACGCCCAAGAAGGCCGGCCGTGACGCGTTCACGCTCGACGACCGGACGGCGACCTGCTGACCGCGCCGCTGACCCGTCCGGGTGACCGTGCGGCTCGTCGGCGCGCAGGACGGCGCTGACCTGCGGGGATCTGCACAACTTCTCCACCGGGCCGGTGCGACGGCTCCGTCGTTCGTGCGGGGCCGAATTCTAGGATCGTGGCCGTGCAAGCCCGCCATCAGTCTGCCGAGCGTCCGGTCAACGCCCGCCACGCCCGCCACCACCGCCGCGGCAGGATCCTGCAGTCCGTCGCCCTGGTGACGGTCGCGATCCTCGCGTTCGGCGGCACCGCAGCGTACGCGGTGTACGCACGGCTCAACGGCAACATGGACTACGTCGACGTCTCGGCCCTCATCGGCCCGCGCCCGGCGAAGACGGTCCAGCCGGGTGCGGACCCGAGCGCCGGGCACGCGGTGAACATCCTGCTGCTGGGCTCGGACTCGCGCGACGGCGCGAACGGCGCGATCGGCGGCCGCGTGGCGCTCGGCATGCGCTCGGACACGACGATCGTCATGCACATCTCCGCGGACCGTTCGCGCGTCGAGATGGTGTCGATCCCGCGGGACTCGATGGTCCGGATCCCGACGTGCCAGACGACGAACGGCACGACTCCCGCGAGCAGCTACGCGATGTTCAACGAGGCGTTCGCGCGCGGCTGGGACAAGGGCCTCGACCTCGCGTCCGCCGCGGCGTGCACGTGGCGGACGGTCGAGGAGAACACGGGTGTGACGATCGACGACTTCGTGCTCGTCGACTTCTCCGGGTTCCAGTCGATGGTCGACGCGATCGGCGGGGTCGACATCTGCATCCCGGTCGCCATGAAGGACAAGAAGGCCAAGCTCGACGTCCAGGCCGGCAACCAGCACCTCGACGGCAAGACGGCGCTCGCGTTCGCCCGCTCGCGGCACAGCTCCGCGAGCGACGGCTCGGACATCGCGCGCATCGGTAACCAGCAGCGTCTGCTCGCCGCGATGGCGTCGCAGATCATGTCGAAGAACGTGCTGACGGACTGGACCGACCTGCTGGGTCTGCTCAACGCCGCGACCAAGTCGCTCACGACGTCGTTCCGCACCACTGACATCGCCGGGCTCGCCTACAGCGCGCGGTCCATCCGTTCGGGCAACATCTCCTTCATGACCATCCCGTGGGGGGCGGCGCCCGACAACCCGAACCGCGTCGTGTGGACCAGCGAGGCCGACACGATCTGGGCGAACCTGTCGGCGGACGTCCCGGTGCTGACCGGCACGCGCGACGAGCGCGAGACGACGCCCACGCAGAAGCCGTCGTCGACGGCGCAGGCACCGTCCGGTGACACGACCGGTTCGGGCACGTCCGCGACGCAGGCCCCGACGTCGGGCAGCACCGCGACGGCGGGCTCGTCGCAGGAGCCCACCCCGAAGGCCACCCGCAAGGCCGGGCGTGAGTCGTTCACGCTCGACGACGACACCGGCCGGTGCTGAGCATGGCCGGAGACGAGCCCGGCACGCCGCCGAGCTTCGCCCCCGGTGGCGGCGGGTCCCGTCCGAAGTCGTCGGACGCGGTACCCGTCGGGCACGACGAGCCCGGGGGCCAGCCGCGCCGTGCGACCCCGGCACGCCCGGCGGCACCGCAGCGGCGGTCGAGCTCGTCGTCCGGCGCGCCACGCGGCGCAGCGGCGGGCTCGTCGGCTCCGCCGCCCTCGATCGCGCCGCGGTCCGCGACGGGACGCGCGACGTCGTCGTCGGGGCATGCGTCGCACCAGGGCGGCGCGCGGCCTGACAGCACGCGTCGCGGGGCCCCACGCCCCGCGACCGCACCACCGACCGGCACACCCGACCCAGCGGGCGCCCCGCGGCGCCGGCACCGCGTGCGGACGACGTTCCTCGTCCTCGCGCTCCTGCTCGTGCTCGTCCTCGCGTGGCCGATCGGGCTCGTCGTGTGGGCGAACGGCAAGCTGCAGCGCACCGAGGCACTCTCGGGCGCCCCGGACACCCCCGGCACGACGTACCTCATCACCGGGTCGGACTCGCGCGCCGACGGCGGCGTGAAGGACGACGGGACGGCGGGTCAGCGCAGCGACACGATCCTGCTGCTCCACGTCCCGGAGGACGGCCCGACGGCGCTCATCTCGCTGCCGCGCGACACCTACGTCGACATCCCTGGCCACGACGCGAACAAGATCAACGCGGCGTTCGCCTTCGGGGGCGCTCCCCTGCTGGTCGAGACCGTCGAGGGGCTCACGGGCCTCACGATCGACCACTACGCCGAGATCGGCATGGCGGGCGTCAAGGACGTGGTCGACGCGGTCGGTGGCGTCGAGCTCTGCTACGAGCACGACGTCGACGACCGCGACTCGAAGCTGAGGTGGTCCGCGGGCTGCCACGTGGCCGACGGCACGACGGCGCTGCAGTTCTCCCGCATGCGCAAGGCCGACCCGCTGGGCGACATCGGCCGCGCCGAGCGCCAGCGCCAGCTCGTCAAGGCCGTGCTCGGCAAGGTCGACCCGAAAGAGCTCGCGCTGCACCCGAGCCGTCAGGTCGACCTCGTGGACGCCGCGACGGCCGCGCTGACCGTCGACGAGTCCGCGTCGATCGTCGACCTGGGGCGCCTCGCGCTCGCGTTCCGCGCGGCGAACGGACCGTCGGGCGTGACCGGCACCCCGCCGATCGCGAGCCTCGACTACCGCCCGGGAGGCGTCGGCTCGACCGTGCAGCTCGACCCCGAGAAGGCACCGAAGTTCTTCCAGCAGCTCCGCGAGGGCACGCTCACGCCGGGCAGCACGGTCGGCGGGATCGACTGACGACCCGCGACGCGACCCGGTCGACCCGCGGCCGCGGGCCGGGGCGTCACATCCCGAGCTGTCCGACGAGGCGCAGCTCGTCGGGCGCGAACCCCGCCCGCACCGACGCGATCGACAGCGGCACGACGGACCGCGCACCGTACGCGGTGACGATCGAGCTCGTCCGCTCCGCGAGGTAGTCACCGTACGAGTCCTGCGGGTTGACCCGCGCGTACATCGCCCGCGGCATCACCGTCTCGACCGCGTACGACCGCGAGCGGAACGGACCGAGCTGCCCCGAGTCCACGAGGAACAGCGGCTTGAACTGCCCCGACGTGAGCTGCGCACGCTCCACGGCGTCCGCGACGAGCTCGGTGTCCCCCGGCTCGAGGCCGAGGGCCACGATAACGACGGTCGGCCAATGCCTCGCCTGGGTCTCGAGCATCATCTGTCCCCCACGGATGCCGATCTTCGGCATCGACCGGCCCCGGCGCTTCCGCGCGGGCCGGTCGGCCTGAGCCCCAAGAAGCCCCTTGCCGAGTTCTTTGAGGCGAGGTGCACGACGACCGACGTCGACCGCGACTCCACGAATCCTCGGGTACGCCAAGAACCTGCGTGCAGACTTCTGGATGCGACGCTTGATGCTCATCGCGTGACTCCGATCAGTCGCTCGACCTGCTCCATCGCGGCGCGGGCTCCGTTCTCCGGGTAGGCGGCCAGCGCGCGGCGGGACGCCTCCTGCGCCCACTGCGGGTCCGTCACGCGCACGAGCGCGTCCTTCGCGGACTGCGCGGTGACCTCGGCGAGCGCGACGGCCCAGCCCTGCTCGTCGGCGTAGGTGGCGCGCGCGGCCTGGTCGTCGGTGGTCGTCGCGAGGTTCGGCACGACGACCGACGGGACGCCCGCCATGAGCAGCTCGTGGTAGCTGTTGTAGCCCGCCGCGACGACCGCGGCGTCGAACGCCCGCAGGTACCGCGAGAGCGGGTAGACGGACAGCGGTCGCACGTGGTCGCGCAGCGGTCCGCCGCGCCGCTGGATCGGCGGCTTCGTCGCGTAGGCCGTCCACTCACCCGGCAGGGACAGCACGGCGTCGGCGAAGTGGTCGAGGTCGGAGGCGATGTCGTTGATGTTGCCGGCGCCCAGGCTCAGCAGGACCGCGGGTGCGTCGGGGTCCATGCCGAGCTCGGCGCGCGCGGCAGCCCGGTCCAGGAGGTCCGCAGAGTCGAGCAGCGTGATGGGCCCGACGGTGACCTTGTCCTCGCGCCCGACGAGCGGTCCGCGGTCGGCCGCGCTCGCGACCTCTCCGGGCTCGACGACGAGGTCGAAGATCTCCCCGCGCTCGAGGAACTTGGTCGTCGTGCCCTCGCGCCACATACCGCGGCGCGACCAGACGAACGAGATGTCGGGGAACGCGGGTCGGGTCGAGACCATGCCGACGTACGGCATCGTCCCGTCGAACACGACCGCGCGTGGCCGATAGCGGCGCAGGACCTCGGCGAACCGTCCCGGGAAGAACTTGTTCCACTGCTCGACCGTGCAGCCGAGGTCGCCCTTCGACGGGCAGTACTCCCACGCGTGCCCGTACTGCTCGACGACCCCGACGGCCTGCGAGAGGGAGAAGAACATCGGCTCGATGCGCTCGTCGGCCCGGTTCGCCATGGCGAGCAGCCGCGTGAGGTGGCCCATGCCCGCGCCGTTCGAACTCACGAACAGCACGCGCTCGCGTTCGGCGGGGCGCCGACGCGTCGGGACGGGTCGCGCGGCGTCGGACGGCGGCCCGATGAGCGCGGCGATGCGCCCGGCGTGCGCCTCGTGCCCGTGCACCGAGCGGACGAACTCCTGCCCGCGCGCCGACTGCTCGAGGTACGCGTCGCGGTCGGCCGAGAGCCGCGCGACGAGCGGCTGGACGCCCTGCGGCGTCGTGTATAGCGCGGCGTCGCCGAACACCGACCGGAAGTGCTCGGGCAGGATCGCGACCGCGCCGCTCGCGAGCGCCTCCATGATCGTCCGCCCGTACGCCTCGACGAGGTCGCTGCGGTGGAAGTACACGAAGAAGTCGAGCCCGGCGACGAAGTCGCGCGGGTCGCGCGCACCGAACTCCTCGACGAGCCAGTTCGTCGGGACGTGCCCTACGACGTCGGAGACCGCTGCCGCGCCGCCCAGCACCCGCACCTGGACCGAGCCGTCCTCCGGATAGGCCGCGAGGAGGTCGGACGCGGACTCGGGCCACTTGGCGGCCGACGACCGCGAGTGCCGCCCGATCACCGGCACGGCACCGGGAGCGACGCCCGAGCGCTCCACCGACCACTCGTCGATGTCGAGCAGGTTCAACCAGTCGGTGTCCGCGAGCTGGACGCGGTCGCGCACCTCCTCGAGCCCGGGCCGGACGGCCGGACCGATCGGGTACCACGTGGGCCGCACGCCGAGCCACGCCGTGACTGCCGCGTCCGTGACGTCCACGTCGAAGTGCTCGACGCGCGCCGCGTCGACCCGCACATGGTTCGCGAGCACGAGCGCCTGATCTGCGCTCGCCGTCAGGCTCGCCGGGATCTCCTGGAACACCGTCGCGTTGCGCAAGACCGCGAGCTTCGCGTGCACGGGCGTCCCGGCGACGACGAGGTCCGCGAGACCCTCGTCGATGCACCGCCGCAGCCGCGGCTCGATCCCGAGCCCCCGGTTCGCGAGCCTGCTCGGCACGTGCAGCAACGCCGTCCGGTAACCGGCCGCGGCCTGTGCGCGGAGCTCCTCCGCCATGCTCGCGGTCGTCCCACCTGGGAGCCGCAGGTCGGATGCGAGCAACACGTCGTACTGGGCTGGGCTCACGGTGTCCTCTCGTCATCCCGGAAGCACCGGGACCTCGCTTCGTGCACGCCGATTCTATGTGCGGAGAAGCCAAGCGACGCCTTTCCGCCATACTTCGGGCATGCGCGGCATCATCCTGGCTGGAGGTTCCGGCACCCGGCTGCACCCGATCACGCTCGGCGTGAGCAAGCAGCTCGTCCCGGTGTGGGACAAGCCGATGATCTACTACCCGCTGTCCACGCTCATGCTGGCAGGGATCCGTGAGGTCCTGGTCATCACGACCCCGCACGACGCGGACCAGTTCCGGCGACTGCTGGGTGACGGGAGCCAGTTCGGGATCTCGATCGAGTACGCGGTGCAGGCGGAGCCGAACGGGCTCGCGCAGGCGTTCGTGATCGGTGCCGACTTCGTGGGCGACGAGAAGGTCGCGCTCGTGCTGGGCGACAACATCTTCTACGGCACCGGGCTGGGCGACCAGCTCATGCGGTTCGGTGACGTCGAGGGCGGCGCCGTCTTCGCTTACCGCGTCGCGAATCCGACCGCATACGGCGTCGTCGAGTTCGACGACGAGGGCCGTGCGCTGTCGATCGAGGAGAAGCCGACGGCTCCGCGCTCGTCGTACGCGATCCCGGGGCTGTACTTCTATGACAACGACGTCGTGGAGATCGCCCGGACACTGCAGCCCTCGGCGCGCGGTGAGTACGAGATCACGGACGTCAACCGGGTCTACCTCGAGCGCGGAGCGCTGCAGGTCTCGGTGCTCCCGCGGGGTACGGCGTGGCTCGACACGGGCACGTTCGAGTCGCTGCTCGACGCGAGCGACTACGTGCGAGCGATCGAGCACCGGCAGGGGCTCAAGATCGGCGCACCGGAGGAGGTCGCGTGGCGACGGGGCTTCCTCGACGACGACGGCCTGTACGCCCGCGCGACCGCACTCGGGAAGTCCGGCTACGGCACGTACCTGCTCGGGCTGCTCGACGAGTCTCGCTGAGCGAGCGTCAACCGAGCGTCGCGACGAAGTCCGCGACGTCGTCGGCATGCGGCAGGAGCCCGGACGACAGCGCCTCGGCGAGCGTCGGCGCGGCCCCGTCCTTGGCCGAGAGCACGAGCTCGAGCGGTCGCCCGTCGCGTCCGACCGTCGGCCACGCGATGCCGATCTCCGGGTCGAGCGGGTGCACGCCGTGCTCACCGCTCGGCCGGTAGGGCGCCGAGCAGAGGTAGGTCACGACCGAACCGTCCTCCAGCGAGAGGAAGGCGTGGCCGAGGCCCTCCGCCACGAAGATGGCGTCCCGGGTCGTGTCGTCGAGCAGGACCGAGTCCCAGGTCCCGAACGTCGGCGACCCGACGCGCAGGTCGACGACGACGTCGAGCACCGCGCCGGCCACGCACGTGACGTACTTCGCCTGCCCGGGCGGCACGTCCGCGAAGTGCACACCGCGCAGCACACCCGCGGCCGAGACGGAGAGGTTCGCCTGCCGCAGGTCGAAGCGCCGACCGGTGACCTCCTCCAGCTCGGCGGCGCGGAACCACTCGAGGAACGCGCCGCGGGGGTCGCCGAACACCTGCTGCGTCACGCGGTACGCACCCGGGACCGCGAGGGGCTGCCAGGTCATCGTCGTCTCCTCAGCTCTCGGCCAGTACGGCGGCTGCGGCCGCAGCCCACCGCCCCGACCAGTCAGCGATCGGCTCGACCCCGGCCCGGCGCACCGCCATGCCACCCAGCACCGAGTACGCCGGACGCGCGGCGGGGCGCACGAACTTCTCCGACGTCGTGGGTCGCACGATCTCCGGGTCCATCCCCGCCGCCGCCACGACCTCGCGGGCGAACCCGAACCACGTCGTCTCCCCCGCCGACGTGGCGTGGTAGACCCCGCGCGGCGCGCCCGCCTCGATGAGCCGGACGACGACGTCCGCGACATCGACGGTCCAGGTGGGCTGGCCGCGCTGGTCGTCCACGACGTCGATACCGCCACGCTCGCGGGCGAGTCGCGCGATGGTCCGCGGAAAGCTCGACCCGTGCGCGCCGTACAGCCAGGCAGTGCGCACGACGAGGTGGTCACCGCCGGACGCGGCGACGGCCCACTCGCCGGCCACCTTGGTCCGGCCGTATGCGCCGCGTGGTGCGGGAGCGGCATCCTCGGCGTAGGGCGCGGCCGCCGTCCCGTCGAAGACGTAGTCCGTCGACACCTGCACGAGCCGCACGCCCTCTGCCGCTGCGGCGCGTGCGAGGTTCGCGGGACCGACCGCGTTCGCGGCGAACGCCTCGGCCTCGTGCGTCTCGGCGTCGTCGACCGCCGTGTAGGCGGCGCAGTTGACCACCGCGCCCGCTCCGACGACAGCTGCACGACACGCGTCCGGGTCTCCCAGGTCGAGGTCGGTGCGGTCGAGCGGCACCACCTCATCGTCGGTCTGCCGCAGCCTCTCGACGACGTCTGTCCCGAGCATCCCGCGCGCCCCCACGACGACCCACCGCATACCAGCTCCGATTCGCCCGCCAACCCTGCTCGGGAGCACTCTAGGGCTGACTACGCTTCCGATATGCGGCTTCTCGTGACCGGCGGTGCCGGGTTCATCGGCGCGAACTTCGTCCACCAGACCGTCCAGACCCGGCCCGACGTCCGCGTCACGGTGCTGGACAAGCTCACCTACGCGGGCGACCTGCGCTCACTCGAGCCGGTCGCCGACAAGATCGACGTCCGCGTCGGAGACGTCGCTGATGCGGAGCTCGTCGACGAGCTCGTCAAGCACAGCGACGCCGTCGTGCACTTCGCCGCCGAGTCGCACAACGACAACTCGCTCAAGGACCCGTGGCCCTTCGTCCAGACCAACCTCATCGGCACCTACACGCTGCTCGAAGCCGTCCGTCGCCACGACGTCCGCTACCACCACGTCTCGACCGACGAGGTCTACGGCGACCTCGAGCTCGACGACCCCGCACGCTTCACCGAGACGACGCCGTACAACCCATCGTCCCCCTACTCCTCGACCAAGGCCGGCTCCGACCTCCTGGTCCGTGCCTGGGTGCGCTCGTTCGGCGTCCGCGCGACGATCTCGAACTGCTCGAACAACTACGGCCCCTACCAGCACGTCGAGAAGTTCATCCCACGCCAGATCACTAACCTCATCGACGGCGTACGCCCCAAGCTCTACGGCACCGGCGCGAACGTGCGCGACTGGATCCACGTCGACGACCACAACTCCGCCGTCTGGCGCATCCTCGAAGATGGTCGCATCGGCCAGACCTACCTCATCGGGGCCGACGGCGAACGCAGCAACCTCGACGTCGTCCGCGTGCTCCTCGAGATCTTCGGACGTCCCGCTGACGACTTCGACCATGTCAGCGACCGCCCCGGCCACGACCTGCGCTACGCGATCGACTCCACACTCCTACGCACCGAGCTCTGCTGGTCGCCGACGCATGCCGACTTCCGGGCAGGTCTAGACACCACAGTCGCGTGGTATCAGGAGCACACCGCATGGTGGAGGCCGAGCAAGGCTCAGACTGAAGCCATTTACGGCGCGTCGGCGCTCGCCTGACGGTGAACCGTGGCGGGTCTGGTGGAGGCATGATCTCGCTCGGAAGAGGACGTCATGCCTGCACCGAAGAAGGACCACACGAGGCCCTACCGAACATTCACACCGAGAGCGGCCGCGGCGGGACTCGCGAAGTGCTGCCACCATCCAGGCGTGGCAAGTAAGGGTTCCGGCCGAACGACTGGCACCAGGCTCTATGCGGCATCGCGCAGTCACGCGTTGAAGGCGCGCGCACTAGCCGAGGCGAGTAACGAGCACGACCGACTGGACGCCGCAGCCCACGCTGGGGCGGCCGTCGAACTCATCGCGAAGGCTGTGCTCGCAGAGCTCGATTTACGCCTACTACACGACCGCCAGATGCATCACGCTCTCCTTGACATCGACGTGCGCGACCGGAAGGGCTACGTGCCTCGACCGCCAAGTATGACGACAACGGTGGGCACGAGCCTCGCAATCGAACTGACGGCCCGACTGATCCCCGGGTGCCGTAGACACGAGTCTGCAGCCCAATCGGTCGCCCGCACGAGGAACGCCGCGGTCCACATGGCGCTTGCGCCCGCGCCTTCGCAACTCGAGGACCTGCTGTCGGGGATGCAGGCGTTCACCGATGCTGCTGCAACCGCGCTGCGGGGCGCGTCCACGGACTACTGGGGCGTGGATTTCGAGATGGTCCGAGAGCAGCGGGCTGCTTCCGAACTCGACGTCCCGACGACTGCGAACGCACATGTCAACGGGGCACGCAGCCGATACGAGGACATGGTCGGCGCGCTGTCACCCGAGTTTCGTGAGAGCGTCGTCGCCGAGATTCGCTCGCGTTCTGCGATCGATGGCGACGTCCTCGATGAGATCGAGTGCCCTGCATGCTGTGATAGGGCGGCGGTCACCTGGGGATGATTCGAAGAAATCGAGGAAGAATTCCCTCGGGAGTTTACGTACTCGGCCTACCTCGCGGTGGCTGGCCTGGCGCGCCCTGTCTGCGCCCTCCGCCTCGACGCGAGCGAGATGGAGGCTCTCGGAATCGACCCCGAGGTCCCCGAATTCGACTCCACCGACGACTACGCCGCGTACCGCGAGGACTGAAACCTCATTCGAGTGTTTTGCCCGCCAGCCCAGCTAGTGGTCCGCTTCTGAAGTTGGTTGCCGGTTGGCCTTCTTGAGGATGTCGTCGGCGGTCTTGGTCCAGACGAATGGGTGGGAGCGGTCGTTCCAGCCGTTGATGAAGGTGCGGATCTTGGCGTTGAGGTCCTTGACGGAGGTGAAGGCGCCGCGGCGGATGGCCTGGCGTTCGACGA
>Ga0206107_1000422_pt1 | contig 18393 bp, 18 predicted proteins | sample 2B0metagenome_FD_148652 | JGI IMG/M metagenome (GOLD analysis project Ga0206107, IMG submission 148652) | Enriched microbial communities from leaf-cutter ant dump, University of Wisconsin, Madison, United States - 2B0 | ecosystem: Environmental > Terrestrial > Nest > Insects nest > Nest dump...
TTTACCTTCTTCCGTTTTTTTGCGGGCATAATGACCGGTTGCAATGTAATCAGCACCGAGAGATAAGGCATAATCCAGAAATGCTTTAAATTTGATTTCTTTATTACATAGGATATCTGGATTAGGTGTCCGCCCTGCATGGTATTCATCTAAAAAATGTTGAAAAACACGATCCCAGTAAGCTTTTGAAAAGTTGACTGAATGTAAGGGGATATTAAGTTTTTCGCATACTGTTTGAGCATCAGCAAGATCCTGGGCTGCTGAGCAGTAAGGGTCGTTATGGTCTTCCCAGTTTTTCATGAAAAGCCCTTCGACATCATAACTTGCCTGTTTTAATAAATAAGCAGCAACGGAGGAATCTACTCCGCCGGACATACCAACAATGACTTTTTGGGTTTTAGAGATCATGAGCATATTCTACCAAATTTTGCTGAAATTTTTTATCAAAACCTTGGCTAGTGTTTTAAAAACGTATAAAATATAGCGTTTTTGATTTACCGGAGAATTATTATGGCAGTACAAAAGAGTCGAAAGTCGCGGTCTGCCCGCGGAATGCGTCGTTCACATGACCATTTAACAGCACCTACTTTATCTACAGATGCGATTACTGGGGAAACCCATCTTCGTCATCATATGACGAAAGACGGTTATTACAGAGGAAGAAAGATCGTAGATACAACCAAAGCTGTTCCTGAAGAAGAGTAGTTTCTTGGAAAAAGTAACCATTGCTTTGGACGCGATGGGCGGTGATCACGGGCTTAAATCTGTGCTGCCTGCTGCATTAGCATCCATTAAAGCTCATCCCGAGCTGCATCTTATTCTTGTAGGCGATGAGTCTCAGATTAATGAGGACTTAAAACAACTTAACGGACTAAAACATCTGGGTAAATCGCTCTCCATTGTTCATGCGCCTGAACAGGTTGAAATGGATGAATTGCCTTCTCACGCGCTTCGAAACAAGAAAAATTCCTCCATGCGTATTGCTATTAATTTGGTAAAAGATAAAAAAGCAGCGGCTTGTGTCAGCGCTGGCAATACCGGAGCATTAATGGCAACAGCCAAGTTTGTTTTGAAAACGCTTCCAGGAATTGATAGACCAGCCATAATCTCGGAAATGCCGACGACAAAAGGAAAAACGAGAATGCTGGATTTAGGCGCTAATGTGGATTCCAGCGCTGAGCACCTTTTTCAGTTCGCCATTATGGGGTCCGTATTGGTTCAAGCTGTGGATAATATTGAAAAGCCAAGCGTGGGATTGCTGAATATTGGCGTTGAAGAAATCAAGGGCAACGATCAGGTGAAACAAACGGCGCATCTGCTTTCTGCCGCCCAGGATATTAATTATGTTGGTTATGTGGAAGGCGATGATATATTTAAGGGAACAGTCAATGTGATTGTTTGTGACGGGTTTGTTGGAAATGTGGCTATAAAAGCAGGAGAAGGAATGGCAAGGTTAATGATCCATTTTATTAAAGAAGCCTATAAAAAAAATTTCCTTATACGGTGTATCAGCCTTTTAAGCCTGCCGGTTTTGCAAATTCTCAAGAAAAGTCTGGATCCTTCCCAATACAATGGAGCAAGCTTCCTTGGACTTAACGGCATTGTTATTAAGAGCCATGGTTCTGCTAATGAATTTGCATTTCAGCAGGCCATTGAACGAGCATTAAATGAATCGAGAAACAATGTTCCTCATCTCATTCGAGAACGTGTTTCTTCTCTGCTGAAGCAAGGGTAAACAATGACGATTTATGCACAGATTGCAGGTACAGGAAGCTATCTTCCTGAAAAACGTTTAACGAATATTGACCTTGAAAAGACGTTAGATACCAGTGATGCCTGGATTCATGAAAGGACAGGCATCCGAGCACGTCGAATCGCTGCTGAAAATGAAACGGTTTCGACAATGGCGGCGAAAGCTTCGGAAAAGGCTATTGAGGCGGCCGGTATGCAGCCTTCAGATATTGAAATGATTATTGTTGCCAGCTGTTCTCAGGAAAGCGTATTTCCAAGCAGTGCCTGTACCGTGCAATCATTGCTCGGTATTAAAGCGCCTATTCCTGCTTTTGATGTTGGCGCTGCATGTGCTGGATTTATCTACGCTTTATCTATCGCGGAGCAATTTATTCGGACAGGTGCATTCAAGACAGTTCTTGTTGTCGGTTCAGAAACAATGTCCCGTACGGTGGACTGGACGGATAGAAAAAGCTGTGTCTTGTTCGGTGATGGAGCGGGTGCTGTCGTTTTGAAGGCAGGCAGTAAACCTGGGATTGTTGGAATCAAACTGCATGCCCAGGGAGCTTATAAAGATTTGTTGGTACTTCGTAATACATTAACTTCTCCGGAACAAGATACAAAATTCATCCTTATGAAAGGTAACGAAGTATTTAAAATTGCCGTCAAATCCCTAGAGGAAGTTGTTGAGGAAATACTTTTGGAGCATGAGATGCCCAAGGAGGCTATCAATTGGCTTGTTCCTCATCAGGCGAATCTGCGGATTATTGCTGCTACGGCCAAGAAACTGAATATGGGGCTTGATCGGGTTATTCTGACGATAGATGAGCATGGAAATACTTCAAGTGCTTCGATACCTCTGGCTTTGGATGCCGGTATTCAGGACGGTCGGATAAAGCGGGGAGATTATCTGCTGCTGGAAGGTTTTGGCGGCGGTTTGGCTTGGGGAGCAGTATTGGTTCAGTATTGAGATGACAGAAATGCAAACACATAATAATAACAATATACAACCTACAGAACACATTGCCTATGTTTTCCCAGGCCAAGGCTCGCAAAAAATAGGTATGTTGAATGACTTAAGCCATTTTCCTATTATTTCGGAGACCTTTGCAGAAGCTTCAGAAATATTACAATATGATTTGTGGGATTTGATTCAAAATGGTCCGGAGGACAGGCTGAATCAAACGACGTTTACTCAGCCTGCAATGTTGACGGCAGATGTTGCTGTTTACCGCTTGCTTTCTCATCAAATTAAAGAGGCAGGGGCATATTTAAAACCGGCAGTAATGGCAGGGCATAGTTTGGGAGAGTACGCAGCATTGACTTGTGCTGGCGTAATAAGCTTCAGAGACGCTGTTTTTTTGGTCAGTCATCGAGGCCGTCTCATGCAGGAGCTGATTCCTGCAGGAAAAGGTGCCATGGCTGCTATTGTGGGCTTTGAAGATGATAAAGTTATCTCTCTTTGCGAGAAAGCTTCTCAAGGGCAAGTGCTTGAAGCCGCTAATTTTAATTCGATTGGGCAGGTGGTTATTGCTGGAGAAACGGCCGCTGTAGAGAGAGCATTAGCGGCAGCTATGGATGAAGGGGCCAAAATGGCAAAAATTATTCCAGTTAGTGTACCCTGTCATTGCCTGCTTTTAGAGCCTGTGGCTGAAGCCTTATCGCCCTATTTATCTCGAGTTTCCTTTACATCTCCCAGTACACCTGTTTTACATAATGTTCATGCCCGGGCAATTTCAGAGCCAGCGTTGATTCAGGATATACTTAAAAAACAGTTGTATTGTCCAGTCCGCTGGGTGGATACAATTCACGCTATGGCAGCGATGAAAATACAGACTATTATTGAATGCGGCCCTGGCAGTGTACTGACAGGATTAAACAGGCGGATTGACCGTAATATGCAGTATCATAGCGTTTATGATAAGTCATCGCTTGAAAAAACCATGACTTCACTGACTGCAATTGCCAATTAATCGGGGGGAAATATGTCAAAAGACCATGAAAATCAACCAGTAGCTTTAGTAACCGGTGCCAGCCGAGGTATTGGAAAAGCCATTGCATTAAGACTGGCGAAAGAGGGCAGCTTTGTTTTGGGCACAGGCACTTCTGAGAGTAGCGCTCAACAAATTCAACAGTATTTTGAAGAGGCTGGTTTAAAAGGCAGCGGCATGGTATTGAATTTGTCTCAAAGAGAGAGTATCGAGCCTTTTTTGGAAAAGCTTGAAGCACAATATGGAAATCCTTCCATTTTAGTGAATAATGCAGGTATCACTCGGGATAACCTGTTGTTGAGGATGGAAGATGAAGAATGGGACAGCGTGATTGAAACGAATCTTTCTGCTTTATTTCGTCTTACCAGAGCTTGTATCAAGCCCATGTTTCGCGCACGTTGGGGCAGAGTCATCAATATTAGCTCAGTAGTTGCATCAATGGGCAATGCAGGGCAGACAAATTACGCAGCCGCGAAAGCAGGTATTATCGGCTTCAGCAAGGCCTTGGCTTGTGAAATTGCCAGCCGTGGTATTACCGTTAATGTGGTTGCTCCCGGTTTTATTGATACTGACATGACAAAAAACTTGCCTGATGCGGTCAGGCAGGAATTATTGAAACGTGTTCCGGTACGCTCGCTTGGCCAGCCGGAAGATGTTGCCGCTGCTGTGGCTTTTCTTGCTTCCAAAGATGCCGGATATATTACGGGTGAGACTGTCCATGTTAATGGCGGGTTATATATGGCATAATATATACCCGTTGTCTTTCAAAAGGGTACTTTGTTGCGGTTTGTCTTGCGTGCTCATGTATTACTTATACACTCCGCGCGCTCGACTGCACCGCGCCTTGCCCCCTTTTGAAATACTCGGGTATATGTCCATTATGACCATGTATTTTGAAGAAACTTGGGTATATTTTACTTGCGTTATAAAAATAATAAGATAAACTAGTGGTTTTTTAACATCATTAAAAGAGGGTAGTAATACTATGAGTACAGTTGCAGCACGTGTAAAAAAAATCGTAGCGGAACAATTAGGTATTAAAGAAGAAGATTTAAAAGAAGATGCTTCATTTGTTGACGATTTAGGTGCAGATTCTTTGGATACTGTTGAATTGGTTATGGCTTTGGAAGAAGAATTTGAAACAGAAATTCCTGACGAAAAAGCTGAGAAAATTACAACTGTTAAAGAAGCTATTGAATATATTGAAACCAACCTGGAAAAAGCGGAGTAACACAGAAAATTGCTATGAGTAAACGTAGAGTCGTTATTACAGGGCTTGGGGCTGTTACCCCTTTAGGATTGACTGTAGAGGATTCCTGGCAGGCTGTTTTGGCTGGAAAGAGCGGAGTAACATTAGCTGATGCTTTTGACACCACACTTTTCCCGACGAAAATCTGGGCTGCTGTTAAGCATTTTGATCCAACATTGTACCTTGATCCTAAAGATGCCCGCCGTTTTGATTTATTCACTCAATACGGCATGGCTGCTGCCCAGGAGGCAATGAAAGATTCAGGAATTGAATTGACCCGTGATGGGAAAGTGCCTGATGTAATGGCTCCGCGTTTTGGTGTGGCTGTTGGTTCCGGAATAGGCGGATTGAACACCATTACACAGAATCATAGCTATCTGTTAGAAGGCGGCCCGAGGAAAATCTCTCCTTTTTTTATTCCATCGGGTATTATTAATGCTTTACCGGGGCATATCTCCATTCAATACGGCTTGAAGGGTCCCAATATTTCTATTGTTACAGCCTGCACTACAGGCACACATAATATTGGTTTTTCAGCCAGAATGATTGCTTATGGCGATGCCGATCTGGTCATTGCCGGCGGAGCTGAAACGGCAGTTTCCCAAATGGTCTTGGGCGGTTTTGCTGCAGCAAGGGCATTGTCCAAGCGTAATGATGAGCCTGAAAAGGCCAGCCGGCCTTTCGATCGTGATCGGGACGGCTTTGTGCTGGGTGAAGGTGCTGGTGCCTTGGTGCTTGAAGAATACGAGCACGCTAAAAGACGCGGTGCCAAGATTTATGCTGAATTGGTTGGATTTGGCGCCAGTGGAGACGCATTTCATATTACATCGCCTGATGAAAATGCGGAAGGTGCAACGTTATCTATTCGAAATGCACTGAATGATGCAGGTATTAGTCCGAGTGATGTGGATTATGTTAATGCGCATGGAACATCCACCAAATTGAATGATTTGATTGAAAGCAGAGCATTAAAAAATGCGTTAGAGCAGCACGCCTACAAGACGGCAATCAGTTCAACGAAATCCATGACCGGCCATCTTCTTGGCGCGGCTGGAGCTATTGAGGCTATCTTCAGTGTATTAGCCATTCGCGATCAGGTTGCACCGCCAACGATTAACCTTGATCATCCGGACGATGAATGCGATCTGGATTACATCCCCCATTCTGCACGCCAGATGAAGATTGATGTTGTCATCAGCAATTCATTTGGATTTGGCGGAACAAACGGCACATTGGTTTTTAAGAAAGTATAGAAAGAAGCTTCGTTTCTTTTGAGAAAGAGATAACCGGCGGAGCAATCTCCCTCCACCCCCTTTGAAAAAGGGGCAGTCGGCATAAGCGGATGAGGGGGATTTGGTGTAGAGAAAATTCCCTTTTAAGATATTGCGAGTTTTTTAAATGGTTATTGCGAAGAGGTATTGTTGTGTGGATAACATCTTCCTCGTCATTGCGAGACCTGCAAGCGCAGCGAAGCAGGTCGTGGCAATCCAGATCGAATTTGAATAAATATCGTGACTGGATTGCTTCGTCGCTAACGCTCCTCGCAATGACGAGAAGGCAGTGTCATATAACAATGACGGTTTGCAATGACAAACTCTAAAAGCTGATAATATATTTGGTCTAGTATGGTCTCTTATGAGGAATTCTAATGACACTTGGGAAATTCATCGTTGTTGAAGGTTTGGAAGGAGCGGGTAAATCTACAGCAGTTGGTTTTATAGAAGCCTGGCTTGTTAAAAAAAATATTCCTCATATTCGTGTCCGTGAACCAGGTGCTACTCCCTTGGCTGAGAAAATTCGAAGCTTGGTAAAGTCGCCGGATTCTGATGAAAAGATCTCACCCATGACAGAGCTGCTATTAATGTATGCAGCGCGTGCGCAGCTGGTCAGTCAAGTGATTCAGCCTGCGTTAAACGAAGGGAGCTGGGTTATTGGCGACAGACATGAATTATCTACCCGAGCTTACCAAGGCGGAGGCCGAGGTATTGAACAATCAAAGTTAGAGTCATTGTACCAAATATGCCTCAATGGTTTTAAACCGAATCTTACTTTTTATCTGGATATTGATCCGAAAATCGGCTTTGAACGTATTTTGCAGCGCGGCAAAAAAGACAGGATTGAGCAAGAGGATCTGGCTTTTTTTGAACGGGTAAGAAAAGTTTATTGTGAGTATGCAGCCAAAGATCCTTCTATTCATTTGATTCATGCAGAGAGATCTGCTGAGAAAGTGGCTGGAGATATTCAGGATTTCCTTAACCAGTGGAGCCAAACATAATCATGGAACTTCTATATACCCAAGTTACTTCGAAATGCAGTTTTTTCCACTACCGTCATTCCCGCGAAAGCGGGAATCCAGTGCCAATACGGATTATCGCCGCTGGATTCCCGCTTTCGCGGGAATGACGGGAAAAACGGGGATGATGATGGAGGCGCGAATGACGGCAGAGAAAACATCAGGGGCATACTCCTGGCATCAACAACAACAGCAGCATTGTCTTTCATTGATTCAATCTCATCGGCTGCCTCATGCCCTGCTTCTGTGGGGGATAAAAGGATTAGGCAAATATCATTTTGCAGAAAGGCTTTCTCATTATTTGTTATGTGAGAAACCGGATACTGTTGCCATGCGAGCTTGTGCCGACTGTATATCGTGCCATTGGTTATCAGCAGGTACACATCCGGATTATTTGGTTATTCGTCCAGAAGGGAGTGCTTCTATTCGCGTAGAAGCCATTCGCCAGATTCAGGCTTTCGCAGTCCAAAAGAGTCATGCAGGTCAATACCGCATTATCTTGATTGAACCTGCTGAAAAAATGAATCTTTCAGCAGCCAATGCTTTATTAAAGATTCTGGAGGAACCTTTTGAAAATACCCTTTTTCTACTGGTTTCGCATCATATTTCGGCTGTGCTGCCAACGATTAAAAGCCGCTGCCAGAAGCTGTATTTTCAGCCGTTAGATTTTGAATCATTTAAAAAGATACCTGAATACCAATCTTATTCACTGGCAGAACAAGAGAGTTTATTTTTGCTTAGTCAAGGTGCTCCAAAGCGGTTCAGCGATGAAAAAATCATACTGCAGCATAAAGAAAAATTTTTCTCGATCATGAATGCGCTGTTTAGTAAAACTTATACAGTTATTGATGCTGTTTCTCAACTTCAAAAAATAGAGAAAGAAGCAGATATGGATTTTGAGCAATTGCTGGATTGGATGTTGATTTTTACTCATCAGACAATTATCTATACTGAAGAAAATACTCGCGATCTTTGGGAATGCAATATTATACCCGAGTATTCCAAAAGGGGACGAGGCGCGGCGCAGCCTCGCGTGCGGAGTGTATACGCAATACATGAGCACGCGAGGCAAGCTGCAACAAAGTACCCTTTTGAAAGACGAAGGGTATATAGATTTTATGATAAACTTCTTCTGATGAAACAGCATTTACAGGATTCAGCGAATATCAATCCTGGGATCTGGCTGGAAGATGCTTGTCTTATTTTTAACAAAGAGGTCCAACTCTCATGAAAACGCAGAAAATTATTTTTGAAACAAAAGCTGCATTTAAAGAAGCCTATATGCCTTTTGTGCATGGCTGCGGCATTTTTATCCCAATGACAGAACCCCTCTGGAAGTTGGGAGAAAAAGTTTCACTTGAACTGACATTTCCAGAAACAACAACTTCTGAAACAATTTCGGCTTCTGTGGTGTGGTTAAGTCCATCACAGACAGGTTTTCAATTAAATGCTCTTAGTGCTGAGCAGAAAGCTCAGATTGCTCATTGGATTGCGGAGGAATAATTTATGCTGGTGGATTCGCATTGTCATTTGGACCGTCTTGATCTGTCGCTTTATTCAGGCGGCCTGAGTGAGGTTCTTAAGAATGCTGCTGCGAATGATATCGGGCACTTGTTATGTGTTTGCGTTGTCCTGGATCAATTCCCTGCGATGTTAAATTTGGTCAAGGACTATGATCATGTCAGCGTTTCTGCCGGATTGCATCCCGATGAAATGGAGGTGAATGAACCGTCAGTTGAAGAGCTTATTGCGCTTGGCAGTGAGCCCAAATGTGTAGGTATCGGTGAAACAGGATTGGATTACTACCGTGATACTGAACATCAGGAAAGACAGAAAGAACGTTTCAGAAATCATATTCGTGCTGCGAAAACACTTCAAAAACCTTTAATTATTCATACACGTGCAGCTTCCCTTGATACGATTGCGATTATGCAGTCGGAAAATGCCTCAGAGGCAGGAGGGGTACTGCATTGCTTTACTGAAAGCTGGGAAATGGCAAAACAGGCGCTGGATTTGGGATTTTATATTTCCTTTTCAGGCATTATTACCTTCAAGAATGCAGAAGATTTGCGTGAAGTTGTTAAAAAAGTACCAATAGATCGTATTTTGATTGAGACCGATGCACCTTATCTTGCTCCTGTTCCTTATCGAGGCAAGCAAAATCAACCCGCTTATGTGAAATATACTGCCGAAGCAGTAGCTGCTTTAAAAAAAATGGATTACGCACAAATTGCTGAACAAACAACGGACAATTTTTTTAGTTTGTTTAAAGCTTCCAAGTTAAATTTGTAACAAAAAAAGAAACATAGTGTTTTAATTTTGGTTTTAGTGGGCTATAATAATGCAATACATACCTACCAGGATTTTATTATGCCCAGATTCTTTAGCAGTACAGGCCGGAATAGGAGTACCCGGGACATTTTGATGGACAACCCTATACCTTTAGGAAAGAGGTTTCGGGAAGAAGACCTGATGGAGATTTTAACGCCCGACACGACAGTTTTTTCAGTGTTTGTTCCTTTGACCCTGACTCGTGAAGAAGATTGTCCTGTATTCAGAGCATTTTTACCTGATTTGGTCAGGCAGGCTGCTATTTTTGGTAAGCTTGGAATGCGCTATGTGCTTGCGACGGATCGTAATGCCATGAGTGAAACACAATATGCAAGACTACAGGTAATGTTTGAGAGTATGGGTGTGGAAGTTTGGGATATTTCAAGGATGCCTGAATATATTCCTTATAACAAAGCATTTAATCGTTCTGAACATGACAGTGATGCGGTGAGTTTATATCAGGGAAGGGTAGTTTTTAAAGGAGGAGAATACGTTGACAGCGTTAAGCTTTGGCTTGCTAATCTTGCAGGAAGAGAAGCATATAGGAACGTTTTGGTCATGGATTTTGATATCAGACTGGAGCAGCCTTCTTTAAAAATTTTACGGGAAGATAAAATTGCTTTTACCTACAGCTGGCGCCATTCAACTCCAGCAACTCGCTTTAATACGGAAAATTCAATGATTTTTGTGTCTGCACAAAGGCCTCTATATCCAGGGAGAGAAAAGGATATGATAGAAACAATATTAAGTGATATTCATGAAGCGATAGAAGTTCCTCATCAAGGCAGCAGCTTGTATGGGGCGGGAAATGCTGTTTATCCGATGTTATGTGCTGATATATTTGCGGCGATGAATATTGAGCAGGCCAAAAAAAACTTAAGAGAAAAATTATTTTTTTCCAAGCGTATGGAGTATATTAAATTGCTGTATAAGTTTGAGCAGGAACTGAGAAAGGCTGGCTCTAATCCTGGTGAGCTGGATGAGGGCTACGACTCAAATGCTGAAGGATCCGATACGGAGGGGCTGGAAGCATCACACGACTTTAAAGTTTATGCTGCCGAGTGGATAAATAATTATGAAAAATGGCTTGAAAGCAAAATTTCTTCTGGAGAAAGAACCCCAGAAATAGCAGAGATAGAAGAGATATATGGAGAGATATTTGAAGATTTATATCAATACGGAGAAAACCTTTGCAGTGATGATATTGGTCAACAGTTATTACATGCCCCAGAGGATCCGGAGGGTACTGCGGAACAGGTGAGAATAGCAGTTGTCCAGTTAGCGACGCAGCAAGGAAATTTCCTTATTCACGGGGATTATTATAGCATTAATAAAGAAACGTGGCGTTCACCTGGATCGGGTTCATCATCTCAGCCGCGGTTTGCTGCGTTTGAGGAGGCAGAAGCAATTATTCAGGCAGAAACTGCAGCTTTATGTGCTATTAAAGGATTGGCACACTTCTGACTTAAAAACTTGTGAAAATTCAATCCGCTAGCTTTTTATTGCTGTTTCCAGTAAAATAAAAACATTTATGTCTGGAAAAATAAAAGCATGCCAAAACGTACTGATATTCAATCTATTTTAATCCTGGGTGCAGGTCCTATCGTCATCGGGCAAGCGTGTGAATTTGATTATTCTGGTACTCAGGCGTGCCGCGCTTTAAGGCAGGAAGGTTATCGTGTTATTTTAGTCAATTCCAATCCGGCAACCATTATGACCGATCCTGAACTAGCTGATGCAACCTATATTGAGCCTGTTCACTGGGAAATTGTAGCAAAGATTATTGAAAAAGAACGTCCTGACGTGCTCCTGCCGACAATGGGTGGGCAGACTGCTTTGAATTGTGCCCTTGATCTGGATAAGCAAGGTATCCTGAAACAGTTCGGCGTTGAAATGATTGGTGCAAGTCCTTCAGCTATTCATATGGCTGAAAATCGCGAAGCATTTCGCGAGGCAATGATACGTATTGGTTTGGAAATGCCTCGTTCCATTATTGTCCACAGTGTGGATGAAGCAATGGAGCGTCAGCCCCAGATTGGTTTTCCGGCTATCATACGGCCTTCTTTTACTTTAGGCGGTACAGGCGGCGGCATTGCTTATAACCGTGAAGAATTTCGGGAAATGTGCGAGCGGGGGCTGGATCTTTCTCCGGTGAGAGAGCTGTTGATTGATGAATCTGTGCTCGGATGGAAAGAGTTTGAAATGGAAGTGGTACGGGATAAAAAAGACAATGCCATCATTGTTTGCTCCATTGAAAATTTTGATCCAATGGGTGTTCATACTGGAGATTCTATTACTGTGGCGCCTGCCCAAACGCTGACAGATAAAGAATATCAGCGTATGCGGGATGCCTCTTTGGCTGTTCTGCGTGAAGTGGGTGTAGAAACAGGAGGCTCGAATGTTCAGTTTGCCCTGAATCCTGAAAACGGCCGCTTACTTGTTATTGAAATGAATCCCAGGGTTTCCCGCAGTTCTGCTTTAGCCTCTAAGGCAACAGGGTTTCCTATTGCCAAAGTGGCAGCTAAGCTTGCCGTCGGTTACACACTGGATGAACTGGCCAATGAGATTACAGGAGGGCGGATCCCTGCGTCTTTTGAACCAGCAATTGACTATGTGGTTACCAAAATTCCGCGGTTTAACTTCGATAAATTTCCACAAACCAATCCTGTCTTAACAACTCAGATGAAATCCGTTGGCGAGGTTATGGCGATCGGCAGAACTTTTCAGGAGTCTTTGCAAAAGGCTATCCGTTCTCTGGAAATAGGACGTTTCGGGTTGGATGCTTTATATCCAGCAAAAGGTGATTTAAGTGTTTTGCGCGGCCTTTTAAAAACACCTTCCCCTGATCGTTTATGGTATATTGCTGATGCTTTCAGAGCAGGTTTGGATAGGGATACTATTTATCGTGAGTCAAACGTTGATCCATGGTTTTTGGCGCAAATCCATGATCTGATTGAGGCTGAAAAACATATCAGAACTTTTGATACCTGGGACAAAGAAATATTTTGGCAGCTAAAACGCCAAGGTTTTTCGGATGCATATTTGGCAAAAATATGCGGCGTTGAAGAGGCAGCAGTGACTGCGAAACGTCAAAAGCTTGGAATTCATCCTGTCTACAAGCGTATTGATACTTGTGCGGCAGAATTTCCATCAGAAACAGCATATATGTATTCTACTTACGAGCCTTTTTGTGAGGCCAATCCGAGTACAAGCAAGAAAAAAGTCATGATTTTAGGCGGCGGGCCTAACCGTATTGGACAGGGGATTGAGTTTGATTACTGTTGCGTGCATGCGGCAATGGCCCTGAAAGAATCGGGTTTTGAAGCGATTATGGTTAACTGTAACCCTGAAACCGTTTCTACAGACTTTGATATTTCTAACAGACTTTATTTTGAACCCGTTACATTTGAAGATGTCATGGCGATTGTGGGTATTGAAAAACCTTTAGGCATGATTATTCAATATGGCGGACAAACTCCTCTCCGTTTGGCTAAAATGCTGGCGGCTGCTGGTGTGCCTATTCTTGGTACTTCAGCCGAAGCGATTGATCGCGCAGAAGATCGTGCCCGATTTCAGGCATTAGTTGAAAAGCTGCGCTTTAATCAGCCTGAAAATGCTACTGTTATCAGTGAGGAAGAAGCGGTATCGGCTGCTTCAAAGATTGGTTACCCGCTTGTGGTAAGACCTTCCTATGTATTGGGCGGGCAGTCTATGGAAATTGTTTATCATGAGGAAGATTTACGGCAATATTTGCATTCAGCCGTGAAAGTTTCCAATGATTCGCCTGTCCTGCTGGATCGTTTTTTGGATGAAGCCATTGAAGTGGATGTGGATGTTGTCTGCGATGGGAAAAATGTTTTCATTGCAGGCATTATGGAACATATTGAAGAAGCAGGTGTCCATTCGGGTGATTCGGCCTGTACGCTGCCGGCTTTTAGTGTAAGTGTAGTTTTGCAGCAGGAAATGGCGCGTCAGGTTCGTGCAATGGCTCTGGAGTTAGGGGTTGTGGGTTTAATGAATACACAATTTGCGATACAGGGAGATGATTTATATATTTTAGAGGTGAACCCCCGTGCTTCACGAACGGTGCCTTTTGTTTCTAAAGCCATTGGGCTGCCTTTGGCAAAAATAGCAGCGCGTTGCAAGTTAGGCATCAGTCTCGTCGATCAGGGCATTCAAACACAGTATGCCATGCCGCATTTTTTTGCAATTAAGTTGCCGGTGTTTCCTTTTAGCCGTTTCCCGGGAGCGGATTCCATTTTAGGGCCGCAGATGAAATCAACCGGCGAAGTTATGGGTATTGCCAGTCGTTTTGGACAGGCTTATGCAAGAGCACAGATGGGAGCAGGTGTGCAAATTGAACGGCGTAGAAAAGCATTTGTCAGTGTAAGAGAGGCAGATAAAGCGCGTGTTGGTGAAATTGCACGGCGCCTTGTCGCTTTGGGTTTCGAAGTTGCAGCGACACGAGGGACAGCCAAAGTCCTTGAAGCAGCAGGTATTCCTGTCTCTCCAGTGAATAAAGTTATTGAGGGCCGTCCTCATATTGTGGATATGATAAAAAACAATGAAATAGACTTTGTTATCAATACAACGGAAGGTAAGCAATCCATTGCTGATTCTTTCACCATTCGGGAAAGTGCACTTCAGCATAAAGTGAGTTACAGTACTACTCTATCCGGTGCAGAATCTGCCTGCCTTGCAATGAAGTACGAGGATCGCGAAATTGTTACTTGTTTGCAGGAGCTTTTGCAAATGAACAATTGTGTTAATGAGCATGTATAATAAGTTACCCTCTCCCGAAGCGCTAGATGTTTGTTATTCCCCTTATAGCATAAGGGGTTTATTTTTACTGTTTTTTTTTTGAGCGGCCTGTTGCTAGCATCGTGCATGAAGGAGAGCCCCACTATTTTTCCTCTCCTCTTGCTGAAAGAGAGTCCCACCATTTCCCCTCTCGAAAGCTGAAACGAAGCGAGCACTTTTTCCCCTTTCCTCCCGCGAAAGAGAGCCCTACCATTTCCCCTCTCGAAAGCTGAGACGAAGCGAGCACTTTTTCCCCTCTCCTCCCGCGAAAGAGAGCCCACCATTTCCCCTCTCCTCCCGTCGGAGCGCAAGCGGAGGCGAGGTGGGAGAGGGTTAGGGTGAGGGGGGTAGCAATCATCGTCGCGAAGCGACACCATTTAAATGACGCTCAATGACCGCTATCACGGCAGGTAATTGAGCTAATACTTCATGATTCCAAAAGACGGATGACTTTAAATCCAATGCTATTAAAATATTGTGTCCTGATGTGATCCTAGGCCTGATTGTTTTGATGCTGCCCTCCATCTAACTCGATAATAAGCCGTTTCTCGATGCAAACAAAATCGGCAATATCATGCCCTAAAGGCAATTGGCGTTTAAATTTAAGGTGTCGCTTCGCGACGATGATTGCTACCCCCCTCACCCTAACCCTCTCCCACCTCGCCTCCGCTTGCGCTTCGGCGGGAGGAGAGGGGAAATGGTGGGCTCTCTTTCGCGGGAGGAGAGGGGAAAAAGTGCTCGCTTCGTCTCAGCTTTCGAGAGGGGAAATGGTAGGGCTCTCTTTCAGCAGGAGGAGAGGAAAAATAGTGGTGCTCTCTTTCAGCGGGAGGAGAGGGGAAGAACAAACATCTAGCGCTTCGCAGGAGGGGAAGAACAAACATCCAGTGCTTCGCGGGAGAGGAAATAATAAACATCTAGCGTGGAGCGGGGTCTGCATCTACGTTTTCAACTATTGTATTGTCTAATAAATAATGTTTGGGGCGTTTAAAAAAGGTTTGAGTGTCATTGCTTGTTTCAAATCCTTTAAGAGTAGATTTTCTTTTTGTTGTTTTAAGAAAACAATTTGGCGGATTGTAGGAATTGCTTGAGATAATTTCAGAATAACAGGCAACTTCGTTGGTAAGCCGACGTGCTTTTTTTTGTCTTTGGTATAAAGCGCTTTTTCTAATAGTTTGGACATACTCATCAGGGTAATGTTCGCGATTGCAAACAATTGGTGTACCTCTAACAACATCAACGGGCCGTTTGTTTCTCAGTCTTTGCTGCAAGGTACCTTTTCGAATGGTTTGTAAAGTTTTTTTCTGATGTTCGGAGTTGTCAGGGTCATAAATGATGTCTGTCCCTTTAATTATTGTGAGAGGTTTTCTGTTATCTTTCCTTTGACGCAGAGCATTATTGGTAATAATCTCTATTTCTTGCTTGATGTGTCTGGAGTTTTTGGGATTATAGAGAGTGGTTGTTCCCTTGAGGACAATAACCGTCCTTTTACTGTCTTTTCTTTGAGCCAGGGTATTTTTAGAAATGTTTTCTGTTTCTTGTCCAAGGTGCTCAGTTGGATCATAGATAATCGTACTGCCTTTAATAACAGTGATCTTTTGTTTGCTCCTTTTTCTTTTATATAAGGCTGATTTTGAAATGAGTTCAGTGGGTTGATTTTGATGTTCCTGATCTTCAGGGTTATAAATAATATCGGTGCCTTTTAGAACTTTGGCTTTCGATTTCTGAATAGAAATTTGAGATTGATTGGATATTTTCATGGTAGTTCCTTATTGTTGAGGTTGGATTTCAGAAAATCTGACGAGATTAATTATTATGCTTTAAATGCGTATAAAGTGCTGAAAGGATTCAAAGAAAGTAAGCAGCCCTGTTATAAGAAAACCGAGTTTAAATAATAACCTTCGCTCGAGATCGTAAATGGAAAGGCGAAGTTCATTAATTTCTTCCTGCAAGCTGGATTTTACTGTGATTATTTCATAATGAAGCTCGACTTTTATATTCATCATCTCCTGCCGCAGATCGGCTTTCATATTTGTCATTTCTTGCCGCAACTCTGACTTCATATTCGTCATTTCCTGTCGCAGTTCAGTTTTCATATCTGTCATTTCACTGCGCAGCATGATTACGGCGTTTTTCAGTTCTTCTTTGCTTGCAAGATGTTCAAAGACAATGGTATTGAGTATTTCTATTTGGATTTCAATCTGAATTTCAGCCTGTTGATGTGTAAAACCGGCATTTTTTAAACGATTAATAAACAAGATTGGGTTCATCATTGATATAGCCTGTGTATTCATTTCTGGACTCGCATATAACTTATTATTTCACTTTAGCCTAAATATATTATCCTTTTAAGCTAAAGCCCCTGACTTTAAAAGAAACAATATACTAAAAATAAAATAATTTCAAGTAGACAATGTAAAAATAGCAGGATTACTTTAAAGATTAAACATGAATACCAACAATAAGCTAACTAGGTAGGATCCTGACGATTAATTAGTTTATCATTTTTTAGCGGAAATAGAAGGTGTAAAGGTTTTATATTTTTTATGGTGCAATAAGTATTCAACAGCATAAATCCGGAACCTATCAAGCTTAGGAAGAAAATTGGTAACACCCAATCATGTAATATAATACCTTGAAAAAGAAACGTTAATGCTGGTGTAAAGCTAGAGATATAGGCCGTCATTTGTGTACCAATAGTAATAACGGAGCGTTGATTTAACCAAATTTGTAAAATAAATGACGCTACAGAAACTGCGATAATATTTAGAAATACAGGCCATGAAAGTAATCTCAATTCTGATGCAGGTAATAGCATCAAACTCAAAAAAATAAGCAACCAAAATCGTATGGCTAAAAGTTGTGAACTTTGAAGTTCCAATAAAACAGCTGCTTTTCCACTGAGAGCATTATAAACATAGCCCATAATTCCACCTAACATTGCTAAAGTAATGCCAAGATATTGTGATGGATAAAGCAAAAACGGGATCAGCATGCACAAAAGCATTAACAAAACTGAGATTTTTTGCCACAGTGCATTTTGTGCATGTTTTTTAAAAAGTGAGATACAACCACCTATTGTAAAAAACTCAAAGACAAAGACAGCGGCTGATGAAAAATAGATGCTGTAATAGGTTGCTAGCCATATCAACATGACGGTAACATTTATCTGGAAAAATAAGCGTTTTTGTATAAAGAATTTTTGATACACTTTTAAACATTGTTTATAAGTGACCAAATGAAAATAAACACAGCCAAATAATGAAGATAGTAACAAAATCAGCAAAGGCGAGACAGTAACCATCAATTTTGCACGGACTACGGAGGCAATTGCCACAGTACTAATATATCCATAAGCATATCTATTCTGATTCAAAAAATTTACCCTCTGTTTCAAGTGCTTTTAATGCGGCTAAATCTGTACGTAGTTGTTCTTCCGAATCATTCACAAGAATTACAAAAGCAACTGTGTCTAAAAGATTGCTTGGGTAGCTTGGCATAGTCTGTTTCGGAATTTTTACAAGATGCCATAAATAAGATGGGACATCTCGAAATAAACCCTCATTAATTTGATTATATGTAAAACCAAAATTTTGTAGATAAAAAACGACACCGTGTTTTTTTATCGCAGGTGGTTTAGGTACATGTTGTCCATTGGTCTTGAGTAATTGAATTAACAGAGAAGCTTGATCATAACCAATCATTGCTTCTGCAAAATAATTGAGAGTGCCAGATACACCTGAAACACGTGGATTTAATTCGATAAGAACAGGACCATTTTTAGTATACATGCACTCTAAATGCATCATGCCATAACGCACATCAAGGTTATGCAATACTTGAGAACAATAATCGAAAAGTTCTTGAGCAATTGGGTTTTCATGATTTAAAAATTCTCGGTGTCGACATATTTTATGCGATCCAAACAATTCTTTTTGTGCATAGTAGATACCAACTAAATGAAAAACGCCATTCCATGCCACCATATCGATGATATATTC
>Ga0206107_1000424_pt1 | contig 18355 bp, 17 predicted proteins | sample 2B0metagenome_FD_148652 | JGI IMG/M metagenome (GOLD analysis project Ga0206107, IMG submission 148652) | Enriched microbial communities from leaf-cutter ant dump, University of Wisconsin, Madison, United States - 2B0 | ecosystem: Environmental > Terrestrial > Nest > Insects nest > Nest dump...
GATAACGGCCGATTTGCTGTTGTTGCCATGATGCGCGCGCAGGGTGAGCCTGCTTCGTAATGCTTTCAAATATCTGCTACACTAAAGAGGAACTATGACCGCAAAAAAACTTTATATCACCACTGCCATTCCCTACGTTAATGCCACGCCACACATTGGTAACGCGCTCGATTATCTGCTTGCCGACATTTGGACGCGGTATCAAAAGCAAAATGGCCGCGACGTTCGCTTTCAGGTGGGAACCGATGAGCACGGCAATAAAATCGCTGTCAAAGCTGCCGAAAATCAACTCGATCCAAAAACCTATACCGATCAAATGTACGGTAATTTTGAATCACTCATGAAAAAAGTTGGCGCGCAGTATACCGATTTTATCCGCACGACTGATCCTCATCACGAGGGGGCCGTGCAGTATATTTGGCAGCAGTTGCAACCTCATATTTATAAAGATAAATATGAAGGCTGGTACTGCGTGGGTGACGAAGCATTCTTTACCGACAAAGAAGTTGAGGCGACCGGCGGTATCTGTCCTAACCACCAAAAGCCGTACGAGCGTGTAAGCGAAGAAAATTACTTCCTGCGTACGAGCGACTTTACCGACCAAATTCGGGAAGCTATAGAGGTGGGTAAAATGAAAATTGTGCCCGAATTCCGCAAGAAGGAATTTCTGGAATTTATAAAAAACGGCCTGCAAGACGTTAGTATTTCTCGGCCGAAAAAGCAGTTATCTTGGGGTATTCCTGTTCCTGGCGACCCCGAGCAGGTAATGTACGTGTGGATTGACGCCCTTGCAAACTACATAACAGTACTAGGATACCCCGACAAAGAGGGCTGGCAAGAGTACTGGCCGGCTGATATTCAGGTAATTGGTAAGGATATTTTGCGTTTCCATGCCGGAATTTGGCCGGCAATGCTGCTAGGGCTTGGTCTGCCGCTTCCTAAAAAGCTGCTGGTTCATGGTTTCGTGAACGTAAGTGGTGCGAAAATGAGCAAATCGGTAGGGAACGTTGTCGATCCAAATGATGTCATCGACCAATATGGCCTCGATGCATTTCGCTATTTCTTTTCGCGGCACATTCCCACACTTGACGACGGCGATTTTACATGGGAGAAGTTTGAAACCGCTTACAATACTGAGCTAGGAAACGACCTCGGCAACTTGGTGCAGCGCGTTGCAAGTATGGTTACTCGCTATCAGGCGGGTGTTATTGGTGAAACACCGGTAGGCGAGCACGATATGGGACCGTATCGCTACGCAATGGAAGCCTTGCAATTTAATAGCGCGCTTGATGAAACATGGGTAATGGTGCGTTCGCTTAACAAGTTTATTGAAGATGTGAAGCCGTGGGAAATTGCCAAAAAGCGCGATACCGACCCCGAGGCAGAAGCCCATTTAAGCGAAGTGCTTTCGCACGCAGTGGGGACGCTTCGTCAAATTGCCGATTTGCTGGTGCCATTTTTACCAAACACCGCCGAAGCTATTTATAAAACATTCGATACAGGCGTCATTAACCAGTTGCCGCCGCTTTTTCCAAAAATATACCTTCATGCCGAAGATCCGCGCGCTCCAAAGCAAGCAACTTCTGTTAAGTAATATGCTTGTCGATACGCACTGCCATATTCACGAGTCAACCTATCCGCTTGCGCCGGCCGATGTCATAAGCCGGGCGCACGCGGCAGGGGTTGATCAAATGGTTTGTGTAGGCACAAGCCAACAAAGTTCACATGAGGCCGTGTCGTTTGTAGCCAATAAGCAAGGCTTATATGCAGCAATTGGCGTCCATCCGCACGAATCAAAAGACGGCTGGATGGCGGTAAGTGACTTATTGTACAACAATACGCCAAAATCGCAAAAAATTGTCGCCATTGGCGAAATTGGACTTGATTACTACTACTCGCATAGCCCACGTGAAACACAAATTGCTGCGCTTGAAGGGCAACTTCAGCTTGCAAAAGATTATAATCTGCCCGTTATCTTTCATGTTCGTGAAGCATTTGATGATTTTTGGCCTATTTTCGACAACTTTTCGGGCCTTCGTGGCGAACTGCATAGCTTTACCGATTCCCGTCGTAATCTTGACGAAGGGTTAAAGCGGGGTTTATTTATAGGGATAAACGGTATTAGCACCTTTACAAAAGACTCCGCGCAGCGCGAAATGTTTACATCTCTTGGGCTGCGCTATATGTTACTCGAAACAGATGCACCCTTCTTGACTCCAGCTCCATTTCGTGGTACAATCAACGAGCCAGCATATGTGAGGAATATCGCGCAGTTTCATGCCGAAGCGCGCGGAATATCTCTTCACGAAGTTGCCAAGAGCACGACGCAAAATGCTCGGTCGTTATTTGCGACTTACTAATCTAAAACAAACATAGTATAGAAACCGCCAATCTTAATTGTGGAGAATATCTATGTCAGAACACATTCATGCTTCCTATTCTTACGAGCAGTCGACCGATGCCACTCTCTTTGAGAACGGTGATGAAATTAATCCTAATATGAGCCGTCTTGGCACACCCGAAGAAGGCCGCCGCCAAGCCGAAGAAGAAGCAACTCGACTTGCACACGAAGCCGCCGAGCGCCCTACCCTTGAAAAACGCAGCGAAGCCTATCGGCAGTATGTCGAAGTAATCGGCGTTCATGTTACGACAATGCGTAATATGGAGCTCGATCCCGACTCGTTTACTCCTGCTGCATAATAACTACGAGGACCACCACATGAAGCAGATACTGCAAAAAATTAACAAACTCGTCGTTGGCGATCCATCGTCGGTGGCGTTTAAGTTGCCGAAAAACCGACAGCTAAAACAACTTACAGAGCGCGAATTATTACGCCTCGAAAGTCAAGTTGGTTCTGCGGTTTTTGGTCCCGTTCCTCAGGGACATCGCCGAGAGTTTTTCTGTTTCGACGAACGCACCTGGATTTGGTACGAAGAGTGGACGGATGAAAAAGGTATCCGACGTGAAACAACGACTCGCTACGAAGTGCACGACAAAGGTATTTTAAAAGTGCAAGAAGGTGCTCGTTACAACTATATTGAGGGAAAAGAACTTGAAAACCTTATGCTTGCCACCCGTGTTTATTACGAAAAAGTTGCTCGTGAAGTATATAGTCGCGACCCGCAAACCGGCAAAAAGTTTGCGTAGTTTGCTATACTAAAAAGAGTAATGGTGAACGAAACGGTGTATTTAGATTATGCGGCCGCAACACCTCTTAGCGAGCGTGTTTTATTTGCAATGCAGCCATATTTTACCGAGAAGTTCTACAATCCGTCAAGTCCATATTCGCCAGCGCTTGATGTTCGCCACGATTACGAAGCGGCAAAGGCAGCGCTTGCTCGTTGTATTGGCGCAAAACCAGACGAAATTGTTATGACGGCAGGCGCAACCGAGTCGATAAATCTCGCGTTTAATGGCATACCCGGCCATGTCGTGACAGCGGCAATTGAGCATCATGCGGTGCTCGAGGCTGCACGTCGTAGCAGCCATACTATAGTGCCTGTAACCCCACAGGGTATGGTGCAGGCAGATGCTATTAAAAAAGCTATTCAACCCGATACGCAACTAGTGAGCGTCGCCCTTGCGAATAACGAGCTTGGCACTATTCAGCCACTGCGCGACATAGCCGAAGTAATACGTTCCGAGCGTGAAACAAGACGACAGCGTGGTAATACGACGCCAATTTACTTACACAGCGATGCATCGCAGGGTGCAGGCTTGCTTGATATTCACGTATCACGGCTTGGTGTGGACATGCTAACACTCAACGCGGGTAAGGTGTATGGACCAAAGCAAGTAGGACTTTTATGGACGGCGCCACACGTGCGGTTAACGCCGTATATCGTTGGCGGCGGACAAGAACGTGGACTTCGTAGCGGAACCGAAAACGTGGCGGGAACGATTGGTTTTGCTGTAGCGCTTGAGCAAGCGGTTGGTCATCGTAAATCGGAGAGCGCACGACTCGAAAATTTGCGCGATTACCTGCAGCAGCGCCTCACGGATGCTTTTACTGACGCGGTTGTGTCGGGAAGCCAAAAGCGTCGTCTGCCGTCACATTTGGCTATCTCATTTCCTGGCCTTGACGCCGAGCGGCTTGTTTTTCGCCTTGAAATGCGCGGTGTTTTGGTGGCGACGGGAAGCGCCTGTGCAGCAAATAAAGGCACTCGCTCACATGTTCTTACTGCTATCGGTTTAGCGCCAGAAGTTGCCGATGGTAATTTGCGTTTAAGCCTCGGTGTGTTTTCGAATGAGGAAAATACAGAAAAAGCTGCCGATATTATTATTGAAGAAATTACCGCCGAGCGTGCGAGAGTGAAAAGATGAAAGCTTTTCTTATTGGAATTATCGCTTTTGTTGTGATTGCTGCTGGATTGGCGCTTTATTTAGCTCCCGACGATTTGCGTGACTGTAAAGAAGTTGGATCGAACGCCGGATGTGAACAAGCCGACGCGATTGTTGCGGTAAGCGGCGGCGACACCATTGCCCGCACGCGCGAAGCAATTGCACTTTACAAAAAAGGTTGGGCGAATAAACTTATTTTTTCGGGGGCCGCACAAGATAAATCCGGCCCGAGCAATGCTGAAGTAATGCGCCAAGAAGCGCGCAATGCTGGTATTTCCGACACTGTCATTATTACCGAAGAATACAGCGAAACCACCAAGCAAAATGCCGAGAAAACCCAAAGTATTTTCGAACGGAATAATATCCATTCGGTTATTCTGGTGACGTCCGCATATCATCAGCGAAGGGCTGGTCTCGAGTTTGAAAAACGCTCTGCGAACGTAAAAGTGCGCAACCATCCTGTCGCTAACGATAATCAATGGTCGGGCTGGTGGTGGGCAACACCTGTGGGATGGTATTTGGCAGTGAGCGAGTTTATGAAAGTAATGCTGTTTTACGTTGGAGGAACCCGATGACAAAAGTATATGTAGGAATGAGTGGCGGCGTCGATAGTAGCCTCACTGCAGCACTTTTAGTTGAGCAGGGGTACGATGTCACCGGCGTTTATATGAAAAACTGGACGCAGGATTTGCCCGGCATGAAATGTCCGTGGGCGGATGATCTTGCCGATGCAAAACGGGTAGCCGTGCAGCTTGGTATCGATTTTAAAGTATTTGATTTCGAGAAAGAATACAAGCAAAAGGTTGTCGACTACATGATTGATGAGTACCGTCGCGGTCGCACGCCGAACCCCGATATTATGTGCAATCAAGAGGTTAAGTTCAAGATTTTTCTTGAAACCTCGCTCGAAGATGGTGCCGATCTCATTGCTACTGGCCATTATGCTCGTGTTCAAGACGGCGAACTGAAGCAGGCGCATGACGCCAACAAAGATCAGACCTATTTTCTTTACCGCGTAACGGGGGAGGCTTTAAAAAAGACACTGTTTCCGCTTGGTGATTATACAAAACCAGAAGTGCGCAAAATGGCTGAGGCGCGCAATTTAGTAACAGCACGCAAAAAAGACAGCCAGGGTATCTGCTTTGTCGGTAAGGTGGGAATTCGCGAATTTTTAAGCCAATACGTCGAGCAAAAACCAGGCGACATCAAAGATTTTACCACCAGAAAAGTGCTCGGGCATCATGATGGAGCTATCTTTTATACATTAGGACAACGCCACGGCCTCGATCTTGGTGGTGGCCTGCCGTATTATGTTGTTGGTAAAGACATGGATAAAAACGAGGTTTATGTCACTACCGATCTTAACGATGCGACACTTTGGCGTGAAACTGTTACGTTGCAGGAAGTGCATTGGATAAACCACCGTCCGCTAACAAGCAGGCTTCAGGCGCGTGTTCGTCACCGTGCACCGTTGCTTTCGGTTGAAGTGACGTATAACGAAGGAACTGTCGACTTGCGCTTTACCGATCCTGAACGCGCCGTAGCAGCAGGACAGTCTATCGTATTGTACGATGGAGAAACTTGCGTTGGTGGCGGTATTGTCGCCTAAAGTGTTGATGTCGCTAAACTGTGCTATTATTAAAGCAGTAGCATAATCGCGTAAAAAGGGCATGTCGTGAAAAGAAATCTAGGCTTCACAATTGTTGAGCTGCTAATAGTAATAGTTGTTATTGCTATTTTGGCAGCCATCACTATCGTTGCATACAGGGGTGTGCAAAATAATGCTTATGACGCGAGCGTAAAGTCAGACCTCAATACTATCGCAACAAAATTTCAGGCTTATTATTCAATCGTAGGATCATATCCGTCAACTGAGGCGCAAATTAGCACCATGCAGGATGCGAGTGGAAATGTTATCAAAGAGGCTGTTCCGGCGGTGTCGCACGATGCATACGATGTGAAGACATTTGCCGCGCAAAACGACACCAACCGTCGTAATATTCTTATTTGCGTTCGCGGTGGAGCGTCTCCAAAATTTGGTGTGATTGCTCTTTCGAAATCTGGTAAAGTGTGGCTTTATTCGCAGGATGCGGGCTTGAAAGAAAGCACGGAGCCTTGGGTGGGGCAGCAAACAGCGGGATGCCCTAAGGTTGGTATTACTTACGGAGAGCCGGGGTATGCGCGCTGGTTCGGCTACGAACGTCCGGGTGCCGAACAGAATATAGAGGCTGGATGGAAAGGGTGGGCTAAGTAGCGGTGGTTTATGCCATGGCATTTTTGGCGCTTTGTCAACCCGTCTCCCTCTGTTATAATTAAGTACATATGAACGCTCAAGAAATTCGTAATGCTTATTTAAAGTTCTTTCAAGAACGCCAGCACGCCATCATACAACGTGCTCCTTTGCAACTAAAAAACGATCCGACAACGTTATTTACGGGAAGCGGTATGCAGCCACTTATGCCGTTTCTTTTGGGTCAACCTCATCCGGGTGGCGTAAGGCTTGTCGATAGTCAAACCTGTCTTCGCGCCCAAGATATCGATGACGTTGGCGACAATCGTCACACCACCTTTTTTGAAATGCTTGGCAACTGGAGCATGGGTGATTACTTTAAAGAGCAACAAATTCGTTGGTTTTTTGAATTTCTTGTCGATGTTATCGGACTTGATCCGAATAAAATTTATGTCACCGCTTTTATTGGCGACGAAAAGCACGGTATTCCGCGCGATGATGAAGCGGCGACAATTTGGCAAAAAGTTTTTGCCGAAAAAGGTATAGAAGCGAAAATAGCCGAGATCGGGAGCCAAGAAGACGGCGATAAGCGTGGCGTAAAGCCTGGCGAGCGTATTTTCTTTTACGATGACGGAGAAAACTGGTGGTCGCGTGCCGGTGGGCTTGAAAAAACGCCTATCGGTGACCCTTGCGGACCTGATAGTGAGGTATTTTACGATTTTGGCGACCAGAACCACGATGCAAGCTACGGCGAGGCGCATCCTGCCAGTGATAGCGGTCGATTTATGGAAATTGGTAACCAAGTCTTCATGCAATATCGTCGGCGAGAAGACGGTAGCTTTGAACCACTTGCCAAAAAGAACGTTGATTTTGGCGGTGGTTTAGAGCGTATTGCGGCTGCAAGTATCGACAGCCCCGATGTCTTCAAAATTAGTCTTTTATGGCCGATTATTGAAAAACTTGAAACATTGAGCGGTAAAAAATATGCCAGCCACACCGAAAGTATGCGTGTGATTGCCGACCACCTTCGTGCCGCAACTTTTTTGGCGGTAGACGATGTTGTCCCAGCTAATAAAGAGCAGGGGTATGTTATGCGACGCTTGTTGCGCCGTGCTATTCGCTTTGCATTTGATCTTGGAATCGAACAGAACTTTTTCGAGCAGGTGGTACCGGTTGTTGCCGATCTCTATGTTGCCGACTACCCCGAGGTTGCTGAAAAACGAGATGAAGTTATTGCGGTTCTTATGAAAGAAGAAAAAGTCTTCCGTCAGACGCTGCGTAAGGGGTTGAAGGAGTTTAATAAGCTGTTCGCGACAACCACCATTGCCGGATCGTCCGAAACGGCTTCGCGCCGCGCTTCTGAGGAAGCTCGGGCTGCAGATGTTTCGGTCAATTCCGACAAGGTGGTGTCATCAGAGCCCATGGATGGTTCTTCTGAGCCAACGGCATTTAACGCCGGCGCCGCTCTCTTTACCCTTTACGACACCTACGGCTTTCCGGTTGAGCTAAGCACCGAAGAAGCATTTAAGCAGGGCGTTCAGCTTCCCGACAACTGGCGTGAACAGTTTGACGCCAAAATGGCCGAGCAGCGCGCTCGCTCACAAACTGCCGCAAAAGGCACCTTTAAAGGCGGGCTTGGCGGCCAGACGCTACAGCACAAAAAATACCACACCGCAACGCACCTTATGTACCAGGCACTGCGTGATGTTTTGGGCGACCATGTCGTCCAGCATGGCAGTAATATTACCGAAGAGCGTCTACGTTTCGACTTTTCGCATCCGCAAAAAGTAACGCGCGAAGAGCTTGATGAGGTGGAGCGCATTGTTAACGAGCAAATTAGCAAAGATTTGAAGATAAGTTTTGCCGAGTATCCTACGAAGGTAGCCCGAGAAGATATGGGCGCTTTGGGGCAGTTTGGTGACCGTTACGGCGATACGGTAAAGGTATATAAAATGGTTGCCGACGGGGAGGAAAAGCCATTTAGCTTTGAGATTTGCGGCGGTCCTCATGTCGATCATACCATGCAGCTTTTTGAAGATGGGAAACGCTTCAAAATTGTTAAAGAAGAATCGTCAAGCGCTGGCATTCGACGGATTAAGGCCATTCTTACGTCGTAACATTTTCCTGTTTTGGGGCAGGACGGAACTGTATTACGTAGTAATATAAAAGTATGAAGATTTTTGATTTCAGTTTTTTTAGTGGAACGGTGCTTGTAGCTATAGGGATTCCGCTCTTTATTGTAGGTGCTTTGTTTTTAATACCGCCAAACAACGATTGGGTACGAGCAGCTATTTTACTAGTACTCGGGGCATCTTGTATATTGTTTGGACGTAAGATGGCAAGGAAAGATCCGCCTGTAGCCTCAAAAGTCGCCATAGAGACACTACGTAAGGCCGGGATGCTTGATGGCAAGGAAGATAAACAGAAACAAAAAAAGAAATCTTGATTTTATACCAAGCTGCCTATAAGTGACGGCGAATAAAATACCCGCTTCCCTTTTCCCTAAAAAGGGTGGGAAGCGGGTGGGAGACTCCGTCGTGCACTAGTCGAGGCTGTCGACGATGCGCTTAATGATGGTCTCCGTCAGGCGCTTCGCGACACTGTTACGCATGGCATCGCCGGCTTTGCCGATGACGATTGCGTACACGTCGGGTCCGTGGGGATTAATCCCTACGGAATAGCCGGTCATGGCAACGCCGTTTTCGATAAAAGCCATGATGCCGTGCATGAAAACGGCATCCTCCAGCTCTTGGTCGGCTTTGTCGTTAGAGGTGTGGTGCGAGAACGTGCGCAGCCTCGCCCAGGACTCACCCTTGAGCGGAAAAGCGACGATTGCGCTTAAGCGGTTTTTCTGCAACGTTTCGGTGGTCTCGTCGAGAACTTCACCACAAATGTTGCCAAGCGCGCCAATCTCCATGGACTCTCCTGAAGTCTTCGGGGGCGATAAGCTTACAATTTAATTATATCATATATAATAGTAAAAAGCAAAAAAATAGAGGTTGCAAGAGGCTATTCCATGCATGACAAGAAATGGTATAATAAATACCAGTTATGGTTTTAGATAAACTTAGAGAACGATCGCGTGCAAAAATAGACAGTGAGTATATTGTCGCTCTTGATATTGGAACTGAATTTGTAAAAGCCCTCATTGCCAAGCAGGGGGAAGGTGACGCGCTCGATATTGTTGGCGTGGGCCGGGCAAGGCAAGACTTGAGCGATATGCACTCGGGGGCAATTGCCGATATTTCTGGAGTGGTGCGCAACTGTGAAGAGGCGCTCTCGGCCGCCGAAGATCAAGCTGGCTTGCAGGCAAAACGTGTCGTTATTGGTATCGCTGGCGAACTTGTTAAGGGGACGACAAACACAATCCGTTACCGTCGCCCACAGCCTGATCGTCCGCTCGATACAACCGAGATGGAATTTATTATCGAAAAGGTGCAAGAGCGAGCGCAGGTAAAAGCGCAAAAACAAATCGCCCTTGAAACTGGCAATGACGACGTTGAAATTAAGCTAGTAAACAGCGCCCTGGTGAGTATTCATATTGACGGCTACAAGGTGTCTAATCCTATTGGTTTTCAGGGGCGCGATGTCGCCGTCCAAATTTATACCGCGTTTGCCCCCATGGTACACATCGGCGCGCTTGAACGTGTAGCCGACGAGCTGGCGCTCGAGCTTGTAGCGGTTGCCGCCGAGCCGTTTGCTGTAAGTCGTGCCGTGCTTGGTGCCGATGCCAGTAGCAGTTTTACCGCTATTTTAGCAGATGTCGGCGGTGGCACGACCGATATCGCGGTCGTCAATGACGGTGGCGTTGAAGGAACGAAAATGTTTGGCATTGGTGGGCGTAGCTTCACACGTACTATGGCCAGCGAAATGAATCTGAGCTATAACGATGCTGAAAAACTGAAGGTAAATCTTGAAAGTGAAAAAATAAAAGCATCTGTTAAAAAAGACGCTGGCAAAGCAATTGATAAGACGCTTGACGTATGGATTGCCGGTGTCGAACTTGCGCTGGGCGAGTTCGATTCTGTCGATCATTTACCAAATCGCATTCTTCTTTGTGGCGGCGGCTCAAGTTTGCAGCAGCTGGTTGAGGCGCTTCAGGAACGCGAATGGTATAAAGAGCTTCCGTTTACGAGGCGTCCGTCTGTGCAGCACATTACTGCTAATGAGGTAATCGATATTACCGATAGCACAGGTGACGCCAAAGATCATACCTTCATTACCGCCATGGGTCTGCTGCGTGTCGGCTATGATACAATGGTAAGCAGTAGCGATTCCGATACGATTAAAGAGAAACTAAACCGACTCCTTAGAATATAGAACATGAACAAAGACGTCATTTATATAGATGTTGAAGACGATATTACCGCTATTATCGGTAAGGTTAAAGACGCGAACGAAAAAATCGTAGCGCTGGTGCCCCCAAAGCGAATTGGTGTACTGCAGAGCGTTGTTAATCTCCAGTTGTTAACACGAGCCGCAAAGCAGGGCGGAAAACGCGTCGTACTTATTACTAACAACAGTGCCCTTATGGCGCTGGCGGCTTCGGCAAAAATACCGGTTGCAAAAAACCTGCAAAGTAAGCCTGAGCTCGCCGAAATCTCTGCCTTGCAGGTGGATGATGACGATGACATTATTGACGGCGCAAGCTTACCGGTGGGAGAGCATGCCGGCTTACCTGTTAATGACGACCTTGCGGTGGATGCTGCCATTAGTGAAAACGCTGCCGAACCGAAGCGACCTGCGAGTAAGCGTAAAGGTCGAGGTATCCCTAAAGTTCCTAACTTCAATACATTTCGCAAAAAGATGGTGCTTATTATTTGTGGTGGCGCGCTGGCGATTGGTTTACTTGTATGGGGGATTTTCTTCGCGCCTCATGCAACAGTAGTTATTACTGCTCGTACCTCTGAAGCGACGGCTACGGCAAGCGTTAATTTAAACTCAAACACCCCTACGAAACTTGCGAATAGCACTATTAAAACTACCGAGAATAGCGAGAAACAAGACGTTAGCATTGAGTTTGACGCGACAGGCACAAAAGAAGTTGGTGAAAAAGCTCAAGGAACAGTGGTATTCGAAAACTGTGAGGATGACGACACGGTGACAATTCCCGCGGGAACGGTTATTAGTGCCAATGGTAATCAATACAAAACACAGTCGAGTGCAAGAGTACCAGGTGGGTCGGGCAATTTTGGTGGCTGTACTCAACCGGGAGAGTCGAAAGCCGTATCCGTCGTCGCAGCCGCAATCGGCGAAGATTACAATGCAGATAGCGGAACCGTGTTTAGCGTTGCCGGACACTCGAACGCAAGCAGTAGCTCATACTTTAGGGCAACGGCGTCAAGCGATGTTGATGGTGGTAGTAAAAAAGAAATAAAAGTTGTGTCTCAGGGTGATATTGATAATGCGACTAAACAGCTTACCGATAAAAACTCAGATGACGTTAAAAAACAGCTTCTTGAACAGTTTAAAGATGGTGATATCGCCATAGAAGCGACTTTTAAAAAGGATACGGGCGATGTAAAATCAGAGCCAGCTGTCGATCAAGAGGCGAAGGATGGCAAGGCGAAGCTGAGTGGTAGCGTTACGTATAGCGTTACGGGCATTTCTAAAGAAGATGCCGACCGTTATCTTGACGAGTATTTCAAGAAGCAGCTTGAAGGCAAAGACGATCAGCGTGTCTACGATAATGGGGCTGGTAAAATGACATTCACCAACGTCCAGCCTGTCGAAAATGGCTACACGGCTAACCTTAGTGCAGCAGCACAAATCGGGCCAAAAATTAACGACGATGCTATAAAAGAAGCGGCTAAGGGTAAACGTTACGGCGACATTCAATCTGGTATAGAATCAATTTCGGGTGTCGATGACGTGGATGTGAAATTCTGGCCGTTCTGGGTGAGTTCGGCGCCTAACGACACCAAGAAGATTAGTGTAGAATTTAAGCTGAATGAATCGAAATAAGCAGTTTTTGGCACTTGATGTCGGTGAACGGCGCATTGGTATTGCTGTGGGCGACTCTGGCGTACGAATCGCAGTCCCCCTTGAGGCTATTGAGGTGGATGGTGGAGAGATCGAAGCGATCGCTCAGCTAATTATCAGCGAAAAAATAGATACTGTTGTCGTGGGCTATCCTCGCAATCAGTCGGGTGAGCCTACGGCGCAGACAGCATATGTTGAAAAATTCGCCAAACGACTCGATGATATAGCGCCTCGCCTGGTTTTTCAGGACGAATCGCTTACGAGTGTTTTAGCCGAACAACAATTACAGCAGTCAAAGCGTCCCTATACGAAAGGTGACATTGACTCGGGGGCTGCGGCAATTATTTTGCAAGATTATCTGGAGCAACGTTAATGCAACTACCAACCTCAACGGTTATCTCAAAAAAAAGAATAGCAGTCATACTAGTAACGGTGCTTATTCCAGTTGTGGCAATAGCGGCGGCGCTCGTTTGGTATTATAACGCCATAAGCCCTGTTAGTAGCGATGCCTCGCAAAAGCAGGTCATTAAAATTATTCCTGGTAGCTCACCAGCGCAAATTGGTCAAACGCTAAAAGAGGCGGGCATTATTAAAAATGAATTTGCTTTCGATCTTTATACGCGCATCCACGGAACACGGTCGAATTTACAGGCTGGAAGTTACCGTTTGTCGCCTGGCGAATCGGTAAAGCAGATTGTTGAACACCTTGTAGCGGGAAGGGTTGACCAATTTCGCTTGACATTTTTCCCGGGGGCAACCCTGCGTGACACCTCGAATACTCCAGAAATAGAAAAAACCGATGTTACTTCTGTTCTTTTACGGGCTGGCTTTTCGGAGGATGAGATAAACAAGGCTCTCGATAAAAAGTATAATCATCCGTTGTTTGAAACAAAACCGGCCTCGACCGATTTGGAGGGGTACGTCTATGGTGAAACGTACGATTTTGAAACGAACTCGAGCGTTGAGGATATTTTAATGCGAACGTTTGACGAATATTATGCGACGCTCACCCGTAATAATCTCATTGATGGCTTTAAAAAACAGCACTTAACCCTTTATGAGGGGATAACACTCGCCTCAATTATCCAGCGAGAAGTGCCGACGAGCGATGATCAAAAACAAGTTGCTCAGGTTTTTTTCACAAGGCTTAAAACCGATATGCCACTTGGGTCGGATGTCACCTATCAATATGCGGCACGTAAAATGGGCGTTGCTCCGACGCCAGAGCTGAAATCGCCGTATAATACGCGTATTGTAAAGGGCTTGCCTCCTGGGCCGATTGCGACACCGGGACTTACCGCACTAAAAGCGGTTGCTCAGCCTGCAGAGGGCGACTATGTCTACTTTTTAAGTGGTGATGACGATAAAACCTACTTTTCCCGCACGCAAGAAGAGCATGAAGCGGCGATAAAAAATCACTGTGCTGTAAAATGTTCCATATTCTAGCGTAAGCACATTCAGACGAGACGCTACATATAATGTGTAGGTCGAAATAACAGGGGTGGATGGGTGATTTTGCTTGTATAAGCGAAGCGGTATTTATTGACTTTTTAGCTCGTTTTATTTACAATAGAGGTAGCGAATCGAATTCTTGCCCGTCGCGTCTTCTTTAAAAGGCGATAGGGTGGGCGCAGAGAGTATCGATGAGCCTACCAAAAATGTCGCTACGAGTGCCGAAAATAGAACGTTTTCACCAATATCACTAATGAAATAGGTCGACACGCGCACTCTGTTCTTATGCGAGAAGAAAGACAAAGTAAGGTAGACGCCTCTTGCAGCAATGCAGACGGCAGGAGAATTACTATCCGTAATCAGCAATCATCCCTGGGTTCGTCTCAGGCGACGACAGCCGAGCTTAAACAGCAGGTATTTGGTCGCTACCGTAAACCTTCTAAAAAGGTACGCGGTACGTTGCGCCCAACTACTATTGCGCTTTATTCGGGTATCTTCCTGTTTGTTATGTCGTTGGTAGCCATTGGTTACCAGCCTCCTCAAAAGGTTGAGTCGGTTGCAAATGCAGCCACAACGAGCCATGGCGCTAGTCAGCCTTCGGTAGATAGCCTTGTTGCCACGAATGTTGCAGCTGGTATTGCCGAGCGCGCCGATCTTCCTATTGCCAGCAACGTTGCTAACCTTTCTATTTCGCTAACCGCCGAAAACCAGCTAGCGCAAACTGACACCAATGTTATTACTAAGCCGCAAATTGTTCAGCCGACAGCTGATAGTCGTGAAGTTATTCACTACACCGCCAAAGCTGGCGACACGGTTGATAAAATTGCGCGTCAGTTTGGTGTTTCAGCCGAAACCATTCGTTGGGCAAACGATCTTACGTCCGATGCGCTCGAAAAAGGTAAAAAACTTATTATTCCTCCGGTAGATGGAGTGATCTATACCGTTCAGGGTGGCGACTCCATTGACACTATTGCCAGTAAATACAGCGCCGATAAAGACCGTATTATTGCTTTTAACGACCTCGAGTTAAGCGGTATAAAATCTGGTCAGAAAATTATCATTCCTGGTGGCGATATGCCAGAAACACCAGCAAATAACACCGCGACACCTGTCACCGGTGGAAGTGGTGTTGGTACTGGGTATAGCTCTGGCGTTGGTGGCGTTAATTATCAACTGGCTGGTGCCTCTGCAGGCAACCGGTACGCACCGAACAACTGTACGTGGTATGCCTACGAGCGTCGCCTGCAGCTAGGTCGGCCAATCGGAAGTTTCTGGGGTAACGCCTCAACCTGGGCAATGTACGCTTCTGCCGCTGGGTACCGCGTGGATGGCTCTCCTGAAGCTGGAGCTGTTATGCAGAACGGTGGTGGTTACGCGGGTTACGGACACGTTGCCGTTGTCGAGCAAGTTGTGCAGGGCCAATATGTGCGCGTTAGTGAAATGAATGCATATCGCGGTGGTGGTGGTTATGGAATTGTCTCAAACTTTGACGTGCCGTGGTCTGAAGCGGTAAGTGGCATGTATCTTTACATTCACTAAACTTGAGTTTGATATCGTAATATTGTATAATTAAGTTAATATGTTCGTCGACACAGCAAAGGTTTTTATCCAGGCAGGAAAAGGTGGTAATGGTGCCGTCAGTTTTCGACGTGAGATCTATGTGGATAAGGGTGGACCGGACGGTGGCGATGGCGGACGTGGTGGCGATGTTATTTTCGTTGCTACTGAAAATCTTAATACGCTCATTGACTTTCGGTTTAAACCCGAGCTAAAAGCAAAACCTGGCGTTAACGGGAGTAAGGCAAATCGTAAGGGGAAAACGGGCGAAAGCTTATACGTTAAGGTTCCGATGGGGACGGTTGTTACGCGTGATGGTGTTGTTATTGCTGATCTTACGAAAAATGGACAAGAAGTGGTTGTTGCAAAAGGTGGCGATGGTGGGTTTGGGAATGCGCACTTTAAGTCATCGGTACGGCAAACGCCGCGTATGGCCGAGCTTGGTGAAGAAGGTGAGGTTTTTGAGGCCGAGCTAGAACTGAAGCTTATTGGCGATGTTGGGTTAGTGGGCTTTCCGAATGCGGGAAAGTCGACGTTCTTGTCGGTTGTGAGTAATGCACGTCCTGAGATTGCCAACTATGCCTTTACGACGCTAACGCCAAATCTGGGCGTGGCAACTATTGATGAAACCGATTTGCTTATTGCTGACATTCCTGGACTGATTGAAGGCGCCAGCGAAGGTAAGGGGTTGGGCGACGACTTTTTGCGTCACGTCGAGCGAACGGCAGTGTTACTGCATCTTATCGACGCATATAGTAACGATGTTGCCGAGAGTTACAAAACCATTCGCACCGAACTTGCTCGTTATAGTGAAGAGCTAACAACGCGCCCTGAGGTTGTTGCGTTGACGAAAACCGAAGGGCTTGACGATGAAATGATTGCCATGCAGATGGATTCGTTGAAAAACGTTATTCCCAAGGATACTCCGTTATTTGCTTTGTCCGCTCAGGCCCATAAAGGTATCACGGAGGTGTTAAGGGAGCTGCGAATACAGGTGAACGCTGTTCGCAGTGAGATTGTCGATGAGGCTGAGGAGACCGGTGACGCGCCTGTTATTCGCTTGAGTGGCGACCACATATCGAATGCCTGGACGGTGGTTCATAATGAAGAGACGGGTCATTTTGTTGTTACTGGTGATAAAATTGAAAAATTTGCTCGTCGAACGAACTTCGATAATTACGAGGCAGTTAATCGCCTACGTGATATTATGCAAAAAATGGGCATTTCACACGAGCTAACGCGCATGGGTGCGACTGGGGGGAGCATGGTGGAGATTGGCAGCCATTCGTTCACCCTGCTAGAGCAATAGTTTTTAGCTATCAAGCGATGTAATTATTTTTTCGAGGTTAATGCCTTTTTGTCGTACTGGTTTCCAGAGGTCACCAACGCTTTCCAGGCGCTTGGTGGTATTTTGGATAGTATAATGCTCTGGTCGAAGCTTTGTTGTTACCTCGTCCCAGTGAAGTGGTGTTGAAACGGAGGCATCGGGCGTTGGGCGTACCGAATATGGTGCGGCTAAGGTCTGACCTTCGCGGTTTTGTAGAAAATCGACATAAATTTTATGTGGCCGTTTTTTAGGCATACGCTCAACGCTGGTAAGGTTGGGCTCGCGGTTATTAATTTCAAGTGCGAGTAAATGGGCAAAGTTTTTCGCTTGTTCGTGCGTGTATTTTGCGCCGAGTGGGACAAAAATATGAATGCCGGTTTTGCCAGATGTTTTTGGGTATGCCGGTACGCCCCATTCGTCACATAGTTTATGAACTGTTTTTGCAACGGTCACGACGTCGGTAAATGACACCCCTTCTGGATCGAGATCGATAACAAGCCAATCGGGTTTGTCGAGTGAGGTGACGCGCGCGTTCCATGGATTAATTTCAACGCACCCTAGCTGCACCATGTAGTGAAGCGCCTCAAGCGTATTTGGCACGAGCCAGCGCAAATCTGCCTTGTTTGAACCGGAGTAGATATCAGCATGCGGTACCCAATCGGGCAAGTGTTCCATGTTTTTTTGAAAGAACGACATGCCACCAATGCCGTCGGGTTGGCGGAGAAGCGAGCAGGGGCGTTGCTTGATATAGGGAAGGATGAACTTTTGGACGGACGTGTAATAATCGACAAGATCGCCTTTCGTGTAGCCTTTGGCGGGAAAAAATATTTTATCAAGGTGGGTAAATTCGAAATGCCCGGCGGTTGACCGAGGTGTTGTTTCGTGAACTTTTTGAGCGGTCTCGTGATGAACGTCGTGCGGCTTTTTATCAGGACGCAGGCCTTTAAATTGCGGATGACGCATACGCCCGTCGCTTGTCCATTCGCTGAATTCCATTTCACCTACGAGAATGGGTTTTATCCAATGAACGGGAGCGTTTGGCTTTGGCGTTGAGGTGAATGGCGATGTTTTTTGCTCGAGTTTTTTGAACTGCTCGAGCATGTCTTTGCGGGTTTTGTCGGCAATACCACCGCCGGAGTGGCCAACGTACTCGAGTTGGCCGTTTTTATATACACCCGCCAGTAAAGAGCCGAAGTATTGTCGTCCGCCACGAGGCTCGGTGTAGCCGCCAATCACTACCTCTTGACGTAAATGAGTTTTAATTTTTAGCCAATCGTCTCCTCGTCGATTTTCGTTATAGGTGCTAGCGGCACGCTTTGCTACCATTCCTTCAAGGTGCTGTGACTGCATTTTTTTAAAAAGTTCTTTGCCTTTTGTCTCTATGTGGTCGCTATAAAAAAGGAGTGAGTTCTTTTTTGGCAGTATTTTTTGTAAGAGCGCCTTGCGTTGAATGAGTGGCATGTTG
>Ga0206107_1000425_pt1 | contig 18336 bp, 17 predicted proteins | sample 2B0metagenome_FD_148652 | JGI IMG/M metagenome (GOLD analysis project Ga0206107, IMG submission 148652) | Enriched microbial communities from leaf-cutter ant dump, University of Wisconsin, Madison, United States - 2B0 | ecosystem: Environmental > Terrestrial > Nest > Insects nest > Nest dump...
GAATTTTCCGACCAGGTACATCAGATCGCGCAGATTCTGGAACAGGTGGGAACCACCTTGCCGCCATACTCGCTGGATGGCTGGAAGGATCTATGGGGGGTGTTCGAAACCGGACGCCTGCTTAGTACCAGCGGCAACGATGCACAGGCCATGTTTGCCCGCCTGATGAACGCATCACTGGACCAGGCCGTTGTCGAGATTTTCCAAAGCCCGCAGGTCCGTGCCTTCATCACCGCACAGGCGACCATGGCGTCGATGACGGTGCCGGGCCGCAAGGGATCCGCCGCATCGCTGATCCAGTATATGCTGGGCCTTGGCGGTCATCGTCCCTATCGCGGCGACTGGCAGCCTTTGCGCGGATCGCTGCATCACTATATGAAGGCGCTGACGCAGGGAGCGCTCGATCGTGATGTCGCTTTCTTCCCCGGCCAGACAGCCACCCGCCTGCGTATCGACAATGAACGTGTAACCGGTGTTGTCTTAAACGATGACAGTATCATCGAATCCGCCATGGTGATTGGCGATCTGAACCCGCTGGCGTTATTCGACGACCTGATTGGGCAGGATCATGTTCCCGCCGATTTGCAGATGCGGCTGGCCCCCTTACGTCAGGGGGCAGGTTTTGTCCGCCTGAAAGTGGCGTTGTCGGCTTTGCCGAAATTCGCATCGCTGACCGGTGCATCCGATGTTGACTTCCTGTCCGGTGAAATTCTGATGGCCCCCAGCCCGGCCTATATTTCCGAAGCCCGCAAGGATGCCAAGGCTGAAGGCGGATCGCACCGGCCGGTGATTTCCATGGTGATCCCGTCCCTGACCGCTGACGATCTGGCGCCGTCAGGCCACCATGTCGCGTCGATCATAGCGCAATATTACGAACCAAACCTGCCCAATGATGCGGATAACTGGGGTGCCATTGCCGAATCCGTATACAGCGCCCTTGAAACCGTGGCACCCGGATTTTCCAGGCTGGTTGATACGACAGCCGTGTATATGGGCGACAATATGGCCCGCACGATCGGGCCCATCAATCGGGAATCCCTTGGCGGCGGGCATCCTTTGACCCAGCTTTTCGGCGGGTTGTTCGGGCATCATGGCCTGGGGGCCTCGATTCCTTGCCAGAATCTGCTGATTTGTGGCTATGGGCCCGAGGCCTCGGCCTCACCGCATTTCAACCGCGGCGGCCAGACTGCGGCGGAAATGGTCTTGCAGGGTGTCATGCAGAATGCCGCATAAAATCAGCCGACCAGCCTTGCTTTTGCCGCTATTTTAGGCCAATTGTAAGGTATGAAATTCCTGCGCAGCATCTTCAGCGTCCTGTCACCCGTTTCCTTCCTTCTGATGGTCTGGCGCAAGGGCGAATATGTCGGCACCGATCAGGTGGGTAATAAGTATTACCGCGCCGATCCGCGCAAGGGATACAAGCACGAACAACGCTGGGTTTTGTATGCAGGCACGCCAGAAGCATCGAGCATTCCGCCCGAATGGCACGGCTGGATACATCATCAGACCGATATCATACCATCCGGTTCAGGCCTGTCGTACCGCCAGTCCTGGCAATTGCCCGCCGCCCCCAACCGCACCGGCACCAATCTTGCCTATAATCCGCCTGGCCACACATTGTCGGGCGGCAAACGCGCGGCGGCCACAGGCGATTACCAGGCCTGGCGTCCCGAATAAACAAGGAACAAAAACATGAAACGCAACATCATTGAAACCGTATTGGGCGCCATTGTTCTTCTGGTTGCGGGGGTCTTTTTGCTTTATGGGTCTTCCGCGACCGATGCCGGAAAAATCAGCGGCTATGATATTGTGGCCAAATTCAACGAAGTCGGCGCGTTGCAAAAAGGTGATGATGTCCGGATTGGCGGGGTTAAGATCGGCAGCGTTGAGTCAATTACGCTCGATCCCAAGACCTATCGTGCCAGCGCCAATTTATCGATCATGAACGACGTCAAAATCCCGGCCGATTCTTCCGCGCGCATATCCAGCGAGGGCCTGATGGGTGGCGCCTATGTTGCGATCGACGTTGGCGGGGATGACGATGCCATCGACCGCGGCGGCAGCATCATCTACACGCAGGATGCGCAGAACCTGGAACAATTGCTGGGTAAATTCATCTTTTCGATGGACTCCGGCAATAAGGACAAGGCGGCCAATGCCGATAACGGCAAGCCTGCGGCGACAACGCCCGCGCCTGCCACGCCCGCCCTGCCGCAGATGTAGACATATGCGCATATTTGGCCTGTTTCTCGTTCTTTTTTTCGGTCTGGCCGTACCTGTCCTGGCGCAGGAAGACGAGCTGGTCAGGGCGATCCAGTCGGTGCCTGAAAACGCAACCGATACAGATGCCACGCACACGTCAGGGGAAATCACACCCCCGACTGAGAACCCGGATTTGAATCTGAAAGGTGAAAAATCGCGCCGCTTTGAAGATGCACCGCTTTTACGCCTGCGGATACTTGATAAGGTCCGCGCCGAAAGCCGCACCTATGAACTGAACGTCGGCCGTACCGTCGCGTATGGAAATTTGCGCATTCGTCCGCGCGCCTGCCGCAAATCCTCTCCACTTGATGACCCGGAATCCGCGGCGTTCCTCCAGATCTGGGAGGTCAAACCCGACCAAAGCAGCACATGGGTGTTTTCCGGATGGATGTTTGCTTCCAGCCCGTCGATCTCAAGTATGGATCATCCTGTCTATGACGTAACGGTTCTGGAATGCAAATCGCCGGCAAGCGTAAAGGCCGGAGAGAAAACACAGGACGATCAGCCTGACGGTGAATCCGCTGAATCCACGAATGAAACGCCGGAAGCACCCAGCGCGGACGACAGCAGTGACTGATATTGCGCGCGGCTGATCCAGATGCAGCCGAATTGTTCCAGATGCGGATTTACATATTGACAATCCAGTAACTGAAATCCACGGCTTTTAAGATGGTCCACAAGGTGCACCAGCGCGATACGGCTGGCATTGGTCGTTTTTGAAAACATGCTTTCGCCGAAAAACGCGGCATTGATGGACACGCCATACAGCCCCCCTGCCAGATTTCCGTCCCTGTCCCAACACTCGACGCTATGCGCATAATTGCGGCGATGCAGGTCCTTATACCAGCGGCGGATACGCGGATTGATCCAGGTTTCCTTGCGTTTTTCCGTTTCTGCAGCACACGCATCCATCACATCATCAAAAGCCTGGTCAATCGAGATCCTGAACGGCGTTTTCTTCATTGCTTTGTGCAATGATGCAGGCACATGAAACGCGTCCAGCGGGATAATCCCGCGTTGTTCCGGATCCATGACAAAAACGGCATCATCTTCGGCTGTTTCCGCCATAGGAAACAACCCGCGACGATAAAGTTCCAGAATATCCCCGGACGTGACGTCGTCCTGATGCATGACGTTATTTCAGAAGCGAGCGCAGCATCCATGCCGCCTTTTCATGCACCCCCAGCCGCTGGGTCAATAAATCGGCCGTCGCCTGGTCGTTCGCCTCATCAGCCAGACCGATCGTGCGGGACAGGCTGGTGGCCAGATGCTCGTTATCCTCCGCCAGGTCCCTGATCATTTGCGATGCATCGCGATTTTGACCGCTTTCAGCCAAAGACGCAGCCTTCAGCAATTCCTTCATCGACAGCGGCGCATATGAATCCAGCGCGCGAATGCGTTCGGCTATGCCATCCAGCGCGTTCCAGATTTCGACATATTGCTCCATAAACAAATCATGCAACTGCTTGAACTGCGGCCCTTCCACGTTCCAGTGACTGGCATGTGTTTTATAATACAGCACAAAAGAATCAGACAGGATTCCGTCAAGCGCCTCGACAACGGATTTTATTTTCTTTTTATCGATCTGTTTCATTTTTATTCCTGTTCGTCACTCATATGGGTTGGCGGCTTTGGTATGCGATTGACATTAAGTTGCGGAAGAGATCCGGGACCCAGCGATGGCGGAGTCATAACGGGTACGCGGCGCATTGTTGCGGCCTGTTCCTTGGCCAATGCCTGCGCCAGCTGAGGTGCGTATTTCAGCGTCGCCGGAGACACATCATGCAGAATACCGCCAACCGATGATTCATCGCCCAGATTATCGCGGTGGATTGCCTGCGCGTACTGTGCCTTGGCCAGCCAATTTTGCGTGTGCAAAACACCCGTCTGTACCTCGCCGTAATAAAAATCTTCGTCTTCGACCGATACTTTCATCAGCAGCACCTGGCTTGCCTGCACCATACGCTCGCGCTCAACCGCAGCAATATGGATGGAAGGCGATGTTTTCAGCTGTTCGACAAAATTTTCACCGACCGGAATATTCATACGAAGTGTTTCCATGGATTGACCGAATTCCAAAGTCAGCGCCCGTTCCGCCACATCGAAAATGACACCGGAAACCGGCGTTTCAAACGCATGATTGCCCATCAGGCCCACAACACCGTCCGGCGTACCCAAAAGGTCGATTTGCATGGTCTTTTGCCCCTTATTCTAATCTCATTTATTTTAGTCTTTTTCGGATGGATTTTCCACCTTGCAAGAAACCCTGTGTTTCAGCCACTATATCGCATGATCCTTTTAACCGGTGCAGCCGGATTTATTGGTTTCCACGTGGCCCGGTCCCTGCTGTCGCTGGGACTTCACGTCATTGGCGTTGATATCCTGAACGATTATTATGATCCATGCCTCAAAGACGCGCGCCTTGCGCAATTACAGGAAAACAAGAATTTTATCTTCTATAAGGTCGATTTGTCCGATCAGGCGGCGATGAACGATATCATCACGCGTCATCCAGGCATCACCCATATCGTGCATCTGGGGGCACAGGCGGGGGTACGCTACAGCCTTGAAAACCCGCATGCTTATGGTGCCAGCAACCTGACCGGTCAACTGGTCATGCTGGAAATCGCAAGACGCCTGGAGGGTCTTCAACACTTTATTTACGCAAGCTCGTCCTCCGTCTATGGGAATTCGTCACCAGTTCCTTTTTCGGAAACCGATCCCTGCGACCAGCCCGTATCCCTGTATGCCGCGACCAAGCGCTCGGCTGAATTAATGGCACATTCCTATGTGACGCTGTACGGCTTTCCAGCCACCGGCCTTCGTTTCTTTACCGTCTATGGCGCCTGGGGCCGTCCGGACATGGCATATTTTAATTTTACCCGCGCAATCATCGCAGGCGAACCGATCAAGGTCTTCAACAACGGCGACCTGCGGCGGGACTTCACGTATATCGACGATATTGTGGCAGGTGTGCTGGCTGCGATGGGAACGCCACCGGCGCGCGATGAAAATCATCTAATCGGAAACCAATTGCACCGCATTATCAATCTTGGCAATCACAACCCGGTAAATTTAGGGGATTTTATCGATGTTATTGAAAAATCGGCAGGCCGCAAAGCCATTCGGGAGAACGCGCCGATGGCTGCAGGCGATGTTTACGAAACCTATGCCGATATCACCGTCGCGCGCGAGATTCTGGGGTTTGATCCCAAAACGAAACTCGGGGACGGCATCCCCGAGTTTGTAAACTGGTATTGCGGGTATTACAAAGTGAATTAGAAGTGGTAGGCAAGACCCATGCGTAACGTATCCTCATCCGGGTCAATACCGTTTTCTTCATGATACCAGGTATGCGCATATTCAGCGCGCAGTCCCATGTTACCCCAGGCCACCAGTTCGGTGCCGATGCCCAGTTCAAACCCATCATATGATTCATCGCCCGAAATTGCGCCGGCGGACGCCGAGTATTGCGTACGTTTATAGCCTAAAATGCCATACGGATTGATCGCCGTCATGGATGACAAGCCCGGGAGGAACGACAAGCCGGGACGGAAACTGACACCCCATTCATGATCTTTTTCGACGTCGATGCCGGCAACATTGTCATCGGCATTCGACCAGGCATAATGGAATTCTATCGCACCGTTAATGCCAAGACTGTTTTGCAGATATTGATCCAGTTTATAACCGAAGAACAGGCCGTAATCGCCACCGGCAGGATTTGCATTGCCTATGGATGTGCCCAGGTCCGACCAGCCATAGCCGCCCAGCGCCCCGACATAAAATCCGGTTAGAGAGGAATCGTTGTAAACGCTGCCGGCCCTGGTATCGCGATAAGTGCCATTTTCAGCGGCGAGAGCAGGCGCAGCCAGAACAGTCAGGGTAAGCGCGGCTGCCATAAGAAGGTGTTTTTTCATCATGGTTATCCTTTGCAAAGGTGAATGTCGTTGAACTGGCCCATACAAATCAAAGAACAAGTCCTGTTCACAATATTTTTGAAACTATCGTGATACCGGCGCGTTAATGCATTGCCTTGGAATCTGTTATCTTGACCGCATGGCCATCAGGTAATCCACCATGCGGCTGGCTATTTCCTGCGGGCCTGTTACCGACAGGTTGACTTTTTGCTGGGCCAGATAATCCATCTCTTCATCGTTGTGTGCATGGGCAATGATCTGGATGGACGCGTTTAATATGCGGGCAGCTTCCACAATCCGGCGCGCCTCAAACGGATCGGCAACAGCCACGACGATGGCAATGGCCTCTGCAATGCCGGCCTCTTCCAGAACCGCCGCATGGCTCGCATCGCCTGCAATGGCGTGGTACCCCTGTTCACGAAGCGTATCGACCAGTTCCCGGTTGCCATCGATAATGACCAGATCGATGTGGGCATCCATGATATTACGGCTGATGTGACGACCGATGCGGCCATGGCCTGCCAGGATGACCAGATCGTGCAAAGCACTTTTTTCTTCACCCGACAGATGCGTCAAATCGTCGTTCTGCATATCGAAAAAATTCGACAGGCCCGGGAAACAGGCAGCGAATTCATACATAACGCGCGATCCATAGAATGTGATGGGATTAAGCGCGATGGAAATGATGGCGCCCGCCAGAATCAGGTTGCGGCCGTCCTCCGGCATTAAACCATATGACACCCCCAACGCCGCCAGAATGAACGAGAATTCCCCGATCTGTGCCAGGCCGGCAGACACCAGCAATCCGGTTTTAAGCGGATAACGAAACAACAATACGATCAAAAAAGCCGCGGCGGATTTTCCCACCATAATGACCCCGACAGTCATCAATACCTTGACCGGTTCTTCTGTTATGATCGCGGGGTTGAACAGCATGCCCACGGCCACAAAAAACAGCACGGCAAACGCATCCTGAAACGGAAGCGCGCGATTTGCGACCTCGTGATTCAGGTCGGATTCCCTGATCATCATGCCGGCAAAAAATGCGCCCAGCGCAAGACTGACGCCAAATAATTGTGCCGCGCAGAAAGCAAGGCCAACCGTCACGGCAAATACGGCCAGTGTAAACAGCTCGCGCGACTGGGTATTGGCCACCTGCTTAAGCAGCCATGGCAAGGCCCGCTTGCCGCCAATCAGCATCAACCCGATAAACACCGCGATCTTGGCGGATGCCAGCAGAATATCCTGAATGGCGTCACCGCCAGTGGCTTCATGCGGCCCGGCCAGCGTGGGAATAAGAATCAGCGCCAGAACCATTACCAGGTCCTCGACGATCAACCAGCCGATGGCAATGCGGCCATTGATGGATTCCAGCAGATTATGTTCTTCCAGGGATCTGAGCAGGACAACCGTACTGGCAACCGATAATGCAAGGCCAAATACCAGACCGGCCTGGAAGCTCCAGTCCCACAGACAGACAGTCAGCGCAATGCACATCGCGGTCGCCGCGATGATCTGTACCACCGCGCCAGGTAAGGCGATCTTGCGTACTTCTTTCAGGTCATCCAGGGAAAAATGCAGACCGACCCCGAACATCAAAAGCACAATGCCGATTTCCGCCAGTTGTTCTGCAATGGCGATGTCGCCAATATATCCAGGCGTGTAGGGCCCAATGAGAATCCCGGCAAACAGATAACCGACAATCGGGGGGATGCGGAGTTTGGTTGCAACCATACCCAGCAGGAATGCCAGCGATAAACCCGCGGCAACCGTGGATACAAGCGGCAGATCATGTGGTATGGCCATACAGGGGCCCCGTTAAATATTTTGATTAACCTAGTTTCATGCTGCGGGAAAAACCAGACTGTGACAATGGAAAGTATGTATAAATGAAGATACTGGAGCGGGCGACGGGATTTGAACCCGCGACTTTCAGCTTGGGAAACTTTTTCAGCCGAAATTTCTGAAAGTCACCCTGAAGCTCCACTCTGCTATTAATGTATATATATCAGCGGTTTAAGAAAGCCACAATCATTACCTGAGATTGCCACAAAGCTCCGTCAAATTCTCTCTGTTGCTACCTATTTGCTACCTAGAGTGAGTTTATAAATGGCGGTCCTGACCAAAAGTTACGTTGAAAAGCTACAGCCTCAGAATGAGGATGTTATCGTTTGGGATGACAAACTTTCGGGCTTTGGAATCAAGGTAACGCCAAAAGGTCGAAAAGTTTATCTGCTCTACTATCGGACACAGGATGGGCGGCAAAGAAAGCCCTCTATAGGGGTGCATGGCCATATTACCTGCGAACAGGCGCGGGAAATCGCTACAGGATGGTTAGGAGAGCGCGTCAAGGGCCACGACCCCTCACAGGCGCGCCAAATCAAGCGGCAATCCCCAAGCATTGCTGACCTCTGCGACAGGTACATGGAAGAGCATTCCAAGGTCCATAAAAAGGCTAGCTCCATAGCCTTTGAAACCTTCCTTATCCGAAAATACATCAAACCCCTGTTAGGAAGCCTGAGAACGCTTTCTGTAACACAAGCGGATATATCCAAGCTTCATGTTAGCCTTAAATCTACCCCTCCACAGGCTAACCGTATTCTTCAAACCCTCTCCAAGATGTTCAATCTTGCAGAAACATGGGGCTTACGTCCCGCACACTCAAACCCCGTTAAAGGCATAAAAAAATATAAAGAAGAATCCCGCGAAAGGTTTTTATCACCGGAAGAAATCAGCCAGCTCTGGAATGTCCTCAAAGAATTAGAGCGTGAAGGCAAAGAGAGCCTTTATTTTTTGAATATGATTCGATTGCTCATGCTCACAGGTGCAAGGCTTAGTGAAATTCAACACGCAAAATGGGAATGGATAGACGTTAGAAACGGTCTTCTAAATCTTCCTAATAGCAAGACAGGGAAAAAGACCATCTATTTGTCTCCAAATGCTATCCAAATTCTAAAAAGCATACCGAGACTACCGGGCAACCCTTATGTGATTGTAGGGCAAGTCGAAGGAAAATCCCTCAATGCCCCTCAAAAGCCTTGGCAGCGCGTAAGGAAGCTTGCAGGGCTAAACGACCTGCGGATTCACGATTTACGACATACCTTCGCTTCGCTTTGCATAGCACAAGGGCAATCCCTCCAAATGGTCGCCAAGCTTTTAGGCCATGCTGATACCCGTATGTCAGAACGGTATGCGCATTTAGCCAAGTCTTCCGTACACGACGCAGTAGCTCAAATAGGCCAAAGCATTTTAGAGGGACAATAATGTCAAAAACTTTACCCGAAACACCAGACTTTTTAGAACCTGACGAAAGGCAAAAATTATTTGCCGCTGAAATCGAGCATCTAGAGAAAATCAGACAAGAATTAGAAGGAGAAGAAAGCCGCTTTGAGCCTCATGATTTCAAAGCGGAAAAAGCTATGAGAGAAATCGCGTTCTTTTTTCGCCGTATGACAGGTTATAATTGTGGCTGGGTTCCAGAAGAATATTTAAAGCATTGCTCCAAGGCAGGGCGGCATAAAAAATATCACCCAGAGGATAGATTATTTCACAGTCAGTTTATTGAACTGCTAGTTAAACGTGGTTCTTCAGCTAGACAGGCTGTTTTTCTTCTTACAGATATGATCGATGATAAAACCGTTGTACCTGAGAGCCTTCAAAAAGAATTTCAGGATTCTTATAGAGAATATAAAGCTCTAGAAAATAGAGAGGATTTTGAAGATATAACGGAAGCTGCATCAGTTTTAGGCGACATGCTTGCCTTAAAGCTTCCTCCACTCAAGCAGACTAAAACACCGTATGACGATGCTTTAAAAGCTCTCAGAGAGCTTTGTGCCAAGACCATAGGGTTGATGAAAGAGTACCATCCCGTAATTGCTAGAAAAGACACCGCCTATCCAGATTTATTTGGCTGCGCCTTAGAGTGGGTAAAAGCTGATTATGAAGACCCGCTAGACTATTTTTTTCGACACCCTACTCACGAAACAATTAATTGGGCGGATAGACGGTACCGTTTAGCTCAGTACCTCTACGCGATTCAGTTTTTTCGAGACCACGCAAAATCATAGTAAAACAATGGCTTAACTATATGGAGAAAATATTTCTCCATATAGGAAGAAACTTATCTCCTCTCATTTGAGAGCTTCAAAGCGCCTACAAAAAATCAACACCCACAAATCGGGACTGAATTTTTTGAAAGGCTTTGAAATGACCCAGTTATACCCACCCACCCGCGTATCGGAGATGCTTTGCATTTCCCCTGCCACGCTTCGTAAGTGGCGGTGGGAAGGCAAAGGGCCACGCTTTATCAAAGTCGGCCGCAAGGTCGCTTACCGCGAATCTGACGTAGCAGCGTTCATAGACGCACAAACCCGCCGTTCAACCTCGGACAATGGACAAGTTTTGCCTTTGGGGAGTTGAACGCGCCCCAAGGGTTTTTAGGGGCAAACCCGATGGCGACACAGCCGCCATCGGGGGAGCTTCCCGCCCTTGCCCCTAAAACCAATGCGTTCCCTGCACGGAGTGCAAAAACTTAACTCAACAAATGAAAGGAATAAAAATGAGCGTAAAAATTGGACTTTTAATCCCTGTAAATACCCCGTCTGGCGAAGAGTTGCACGGTGAAATCCAAACTCTTCAAATGCAGCTAAAGGTCAAACTGCAATCGGTTGGCGTTAAGCGATACGACACCGGGCCGGACTACCGTATTTATGCGGTCTCACCCAAAGGTGATGTTCAAATCGGTAACGCATGGAAAAAAATCAAACAGCAAATCGGAGATGTTGACACCGAATTTCTTAGCATCACGATTGACGACCCAAGCTTTCCTCACAGCCTCTTTGTGTACGCCTTCAAAAACGAGACAGGCGGCTGGGATATCGTTTGGAGACGCCGGCTAGATAAAGCGCCTGCGTCAAATGCTGCCTAACGCGCTGGCCCCCCGTTCCTGTAACACGGGGGGCCAGTTTTACATGAGAGAAAGAGATGGAACCTATTTATTCAAATTTTGATGGCCTCGATATCACATTCCAGTGCGCGGTATCGAGCAAGGCTTTAGCCCTTCTGGCAGAGGCTAAGAAGCAAGCTCATGACTTGCGGTCGGATGCTGTGGCACGAATAGGAGACAGCGGCAAGATAGTGCTAGTAGGGGAAACTGGCAGCAAGGGTGGCTTTACATACCGCTTTGATAGCGGCTTAGATGGCGAGACATGGCTTATCGTGGATAGCCCTAAGCGTAATGGCTGGAACGTAAAAGTATCGGCCAAGAGCTTGGCTTTAGCCCTATACGGCTGTCAGGGCGTTATAGAGCGGATACTAAAGACCTTGATTGACGATTTGGAAGCTAAAGGGGTTACGCAAAATCCGGCTTTAGCGATGGCGCTTAATAGGCCTTTAGATGCCGCTAAAGGCGACTACCCTTTAGAGCGGATTAGCCGCTTTGATTACTGTATGGACTTTAGGACAAATGGCTTTAGCCCGGACATAAAGGCTTTTGTCGGTAAGGGCCGTTTTAAAAAGCGTCTTTTAAATTCGGAACCCCCAAGCAATGCAACCTCAGAAATTATTTTTTCAGGCCAAAATCCAAAATATTTCCGAATTGGCTCAATGCCTAATCGCCAAGTGGTCTTATACGATAAAATTTCCGATATAACGGAAAAAAGAAAATCGGAATGGTGGGGTATTTGGGAAATTGAGAAAAAAGAATTTAAAGGTCAAATTTGGCGACTGGAAATTAGAGCCGGAAAAAAGGAATTAAATAATTGGAATTTACGACGACTTTCCGATTTTGAAAAAATGGCCGGAGACGTCATTTTAGGCATTTTATCGGATATTAAATATACAATTCCGTCTTTAACCGACCAAAATATAAATCGCTGGCCGATGGCTTCTTTTTGGATAAAAGCCAGAGAAATTGCCAAAGGAAAATTAGAAAATCATATTTCTAATGCAAAAAGAAAAATGATTTTAGAAGGAAAAAGGGCGGAAATTAAAAATCAATTTGAAAGCCAGATTTTAGGTAGCACCATTTCCTATGCTGCCCTATGCGGTATGGATATCTCCGAAATACCGGGGGTATTGGATATACTAGGTGATGCCCTGTTGGAGCGCATCGTCCAAAATCAGAAAAAATTCACCGAAAAACACAAAAACTCAGCCAATAAATATGCGAATTTAAAAAGCTAATTTCCTGATTTAGCTTCCAAATAAGACATAATTACCCATAAATTCTAAAATCTTAAAAAGATTCGACATACACTAGGAATCGCATAAGAGTCTGATTTGAAACAACAAAGGAGTCGCCTTGGGAAAAATGCGAGTTTAGACAGATTCTCAATATGAGAATTTAAGTTGAAAATTAACGTTTGGAGAGCAATATTGAGGGTAACAATACCCGCCACGCCTCTCCACGATGCGCACCCCGGCGGGTTTTTTATGCCCAAAACAAGACGCCCCTTTGATAAAGCCCCGCTCACCATTGAAGCGCAAATTACAAAATTAAAAGAACGCGGCTTAATTATTGAGGATGATAGCCAAGCCAAATTTTATCTTCAGCATATCGGTTACTACCGTCTATCTGCCTATATGTTGCCCTTTCAAAAAGGGGATCATAGCGATGAGCATCATCAATTCAAAAAAGGCGTTACTTTTCAAAACATTTTAGACGTTTATACCTTCGATCGAAAAATACGTCTCCTAATTATGGATGCCATAGAACGAATCGAAGTAGCTATAAAAAGTGCAATCATCAATGAAATGTGCGTATTGCATGGTGCGGACTGGTACACTAAGGCTGCAAATTTTATCAGTGCGTTCGACCACCCTCAATTTATCGGCAAAATTAAAGACGATATTGATTACGGAAGGCCGCTCAATAAGATTAATAACTTAAGCATCCGACATTACTATGAGACCTACTCCAGTCCTGCACTGCCTCCCTTTTGGATGGTCTGTGAGGTAATGAGTTTAGGTACTATTTCTGTTATGTATGGAAACCTGCCACGGCAAGACAAAAGACGTATCGGCGCACCATTAAATATGCCTGCCGAAGTTTTAGCTTCATGGATTTGGACAACTTCATATCTACGGAATCTTTGTGCGCACCATGCGCGTATCTGGGATAGAACCTTCACTATCAGTCCTATTGCACCTTACGGGAAAGAACAAGACTTCACGCCTAACACAAATTTCTATGCAATGGCTTCTATGTTGCAAACCTTTATGGTCCAAATTTCACCAGAAACACGCTGGTCTGAGCGTTTAAAATCATTACTTGATGAAAACGGTTCTATACCAATAGACCGCATGGGCTTTCCTACTGATTGGTTCAATCGCCCTCTCTGGAAAAAATAATATTGGCCCAAGCCTTTATGCTTGGGCCAAACTTTAAAAAGTTAAAGTTGCAGCACGCTCATTGTTAATCAAGATAGTGCAGCGAACATCCAGCCAAGTTTCCGTCTTCATTTCACTGGCACAAATCGAATTTACACGGTGATTTTTATAATTCCCTGACAATTCACCCGTAGCCATAGGCGAAAGCGTACCTTGAATGGCCAGCTCTTCATTCACATAGACCGATAATTGTCGCCCTACCGTTCCATAGAGCTGGTCAAATTTGGAGGTCAAAGACCCGCTAATATCCCAAAGCTCCTTGGAGTTGGCCGGACGATAGCTTTGCCTAGGGCTAACGTCCACAGATGTGGTAACGCAGCCGCCTAATAATAGGACAGTCAAAACAGCTAGAAAAATTCTCATTTAAATCTCCTCTGGTCAGTTAAAACAAACGGCCACCAGATTTCTCTGGTAGCCGGGGAGTTTGTAACCGTCTTACGAGCGGCGCAGCGTATTTACGCAAGCGCTATTGTATTCCGCCGCCTCCCCGACCAAAGTCGAGAAAGCAGCATCATTGATAACGGCCTGATGCTGTATTAGGCCGCGTAAGAGGGGTTACAACGCCCCAGAGCCGAAGCTCCACTACGAAACTAGGCGTAGCAGTGATTACAGGTCAAGTGTTATAAATAGCTCTAAATTAAGCAAAAAACGCCGGATAGGTTTGATGAGCTTTTAAGATTCAGACGAGCGCTTTTATGGATTACGAAAAACTAAGAAAATATAATCTAGCTGAAATTCAGACTGCCGGACCAAGGTACACGCCAGGGCAAGACCCCAAAGCACCTAACCTTCATATCGAAGAATTAGAGGATGCTTTCAATGCCCTGTGCTTTTCAAATGTTTTTAGAGAAAAAATCCAGAAATTTAAAACCGACCTCAATAAAAAAATTGCGGACGCTACTCACGTTCTCAATGCTCTGTTTAAGCAGAAGAAGCGCAAGCCAAGTGACGTAGAGGTTCTTTTAGAAAAATTAGAAAAATCCAGCCCTACTGAAGCACAAAAAATTATTAATCAGCTTCAACAACTAATCAATTCATTAAGTAATTCGATTAGAAAGAGGGAATTAAGGCTTTATGAGATAGAGCGTAAAGAAAGAGAAAAAAAATCTGATAAGGGCGTATCAAAAGCAAATTATGAGCGGCATCAATTAAATCAATTTGAAGAGGTACTCGGCCGCATTAGATATTATTTTTCCTCTGCTCCCGCTGAATTCATAAAAAGCAATTGTGTTTTGGTATTAGGAGAATGGGGAACAGGAAAAACGCATTTCCTATGCGATTTTGTTAAAACACTTTCTGCAAATAATCATGTCGCCGTTTTTGCTCTAGCTCAAAATTTTCCTTTAGCAACAAACCCAAGTGAAGCCATAGTTAAAAGATGCGGTTTAGCAAAAGACTTAAATGCTCTTCTGCTCATGTTAGAAAAAGATGGCGTTAAAAATAGAAGACGCTCTTTATTAATTATTGATGGAATTAATGAAGGCGATAGAGAGCATTGGAAAATAGCAGTAAAAGATTTCCTCAAAATTCTTAAAAACTATCCCCATGTAGGCCTAGTTTTAAGCTGCCGGACACCGTTTGAAAAAATTATTTTTAATATCCGATCTCTTAAAAAATATAAAAAAGTCGTTCATCGCGGATTTTCTGAAATAGAATTTGAAGCTCAAGAAGAATTTTTTAAATATTACAAGATTCCTTTTCCTGAAATTCCCTTGCTATCAGACGAATTTTCAAGACCTCTTACATTAAAGCTTATTTGCAAAGCTTTGGGAAATTTAACTCAAAAAAAGAAAAGAGCTACCTTTGCCGGAATTGCTTCTGGTCAAAAAGGCATGACGTACATATTAGAGGAATATATAAAAAATTTAGGGAAGGATATCGAAACAAAATATAAATTGCCTGGAAAGTTTTGCTGGTGGTTATTAAAGGGCACGAAATCTACAAAAAACAACTTGGAAGATGGAATCGCCATAAGGCTGGCCACTCAGCAAAAAGAAGTCTTATCCCATGATGAAACCATCGAAATTATACTTAATACAACGCAGTGGACTTCTAAAAAAGAAGCAGAGAAATTATTAAAAGAGTTAATTCATAATGGAATTTTATTTGAGCATTATATTTGGACAGGTGAAAAATACATAGATGCTGTAAGGTTACCTTATCAAAGATTTAGCGACCATATTATTGCTAGGCATCTCATAGATAAATATCTAAATAAAAAATCCATAACCTCAGTCGCTCATAGTTTTTATAAAGGGCGGCCCTTAGGAGCGATTTTTGAGATAGAGAAGTACGCTCGTGGATACAAAATGCCTAACTGGGCAGAAGCTCTAATGGTCGAATTCCCAGAAAGCATTAAAAGACTGCCTACAAAAAACAGGGAACTCATTTTTTATCTGCCTAAAAATAAACGTCTTATAGAGCCATCTTTAGAGCCGTTTTTAAATAGTCTCATTTGGCGTTCGCCTCAATCATTCTGCATTGGAACTGACTCGTTAATAAATCAGCTGTTAGACAAGGGAAAACCATACACAAAGCACGAAGTTTTTAATGCCCTACTGGCCCTGTCTGTAAAAACTAAACATCCTTACAATTCATCAAGAATGAACAAATATCTGTCTGGTTTGCAAATGCCTGTCCGTGACAGAATTTGGTCAGAATTTTTAAGGCGGAGCTATAACACAAGCACGCCATATAAAATTATTTCTTGGAGCATAGCGGCCTCAAAGCACAACGTATCGAAAGAAACTGCAAAACATTGCATCACTATGCTGATGTGGTTTTTAACCAGCGTAAGCAAACCGCAAAGAGATAGGGCAACAGAAGCTTTGGTAAGACTAGGTTCTAAGCATCCTTCTCTGCTTTTTTCTCAGGCAATAAAAAGCTTTCAAATTGATGACCCCTATATCTCAGAGCGAATGTTAGCAGCTTCCTACGGGGTTGCTATGAATAAATGGGCCGAAAAAAATAAACGTTTTGAAAAACCATTTATAGAATTTGCAAAAAATTTAGTTCAAGAGATGTTTTTGCCGAAAGCTGCATATGGGACACACAATGCAATAAGCAGAGACTCTGCTTTAGGCTGCATAGAGATAGCGCGTATGCTTAAACCAAATTGTATTGCTACGCGCTATAGAAAATTTCTGAAGCCTCCATTTTCACAAATTAAATCCCCGTTTAGAGCGGTAGATAAAATTAAAGAGGCAGAAATTGAGGCCGTTAAGCCAGCACTGCAAATGGATTTTAGGAATTATACGCTAGGCCGCTTAGTGCCGGGACGCGGCAATTATCAAGATAACCATGACGGATATCAAAGCGTTCTAAAACAAATTAAAGGACGTATTTATGATTTAGGTTACCGCTGGGAAGATTTTAAAGAGATTGACAGAGAAATACCGCAAATGAACGGATTGGATAGGTCCGAAAAACCAACAAAAGTTGATAGGTATGGTAAAAAATATTCTTGGATAGCTTATTACGAGATGTACGGATTTAGAGAAGTAAACGGTTTTCTTAGTGAAGACAGAATAAAAGAAAGAATGTCTGACATCTCTATGGACCCAAGCATACCTGAGGCACCCCTGCCGTGGTTTCCAAAACTTCCTAATGTATTTAGCAAGGAATCTAAAGGGTTTGCTGACTGGATGATGAACGGAGTTACACCTAATTATAGCGGCTTGTTAGTCTTAGATAGAATTAGAGGAAAGCGTGGCCCTTGGGTTTTAATAGATGGCTTTATTAATCAGACAAACCCCAATGACCCACGGGAGATTTTCAGCTTTTTGCGAGGTCTGTTCATTAAGAATGAAAATCTTTCTCAATTTAAGAAAAGATATTTTTCTATCGAGTACCCTGGAAATGACGCCATCAGAGACTTTCAAACTGACCACTATACTTTTGCTGGAGAAATTCCTTGGTCTAAGAATCATGCCCCTTATTTAAGATATGCAGATGGTCGTCCTAAACGGTGCATAGAGGTTGCTTTTAGTGAACATAAATTCCTTCCTTCTAAAAAGCAGCAGAAAGAAGAATTAGAAACCAACAACGCTCGCGATTTGTTGCTGCTAAATTTAACGCGTAAAGGCAAATGGATTCGTACTCCCGGCGTAGAAATAGAAATTCCAATTCACAGCTACGGCTGGGAGAGCTATCACAGTATCGTTAATGACTATAGCGGCTTTCATATTCCTGCCCCCGCTATCTCTGATTATTTAGGGTTAAATTATAGAAATCATTCGGTGGAGCTTTTTGACCGTCAGGGTAAGAAAGCAACTGCCTATTTATCATCTAAAGATGATGAACATTTTTACAGCTCAAAGCTTCTATATCTGCGGAAAGACTTATTAGAACGCTATCTGTCCCATACTAACCAAGTACTCATTTGGGCCATATGGGGTGAGAGAGACATTAATTATAAGCTCAACGAACAACGCAACGCCGATGCTAACGCACACGGGGTTTACGAGAAGCATCAGCAGATTCATAGAAGCCTAACAGCCTATAAAGATGGCAGTGCTCATAGAATAAACAAATAGCTGTTCTTCTGCTACCTATTTGCTACCTAGACTAATTCCATGAAAACCTGAAAATACCTATAAACGGCGAAAAATATGGAGCGGGCGACGGGATTTGAACCCGCGACTTTCAGCTTGGGAAGCTGACACTCTACCCCTGAGTTACGCCCGCATGAGATGGATATTAATCGCATCCAGCCAAAAAATAAAAGCGCCCATATGGGGCGCCATGTAAAAGCTGGAGCGGGTGA
>Ga0206107_1000426_pt1 | contig 18330 bp, 20 predicted proteins | sample 2B0metagenome_FD_148652 | JGI IMG/M metagenome (GOLD analysis project Ga0206107, IMG submission 148652) | Enriched microbial communities from leaf-cutter ant dump, University of Wisconsin, Madison, United States - 2B0 | ecosystem: Environmental > Terrestrial > Nest > Insects nest > Nest dump...
CATGCTCCAGGCTACTTCTGCGGGGGGCGTACCCAAAGCCCTCCCCACGCTTTGCGTGGGTGTGCATTTTTATTTCGCTCACTTATGCAAACAGGTTTGCAACGCTCGCAAAATAAAAATGCCCCTCAACTTCGTTGAAGGGCATTTGTGCCCAGAACTGGATTCGAACCAGCACATCCTTGCGGACGCTGCGACCTGAACACAGTGCGTCTACCAATTTCGCCATCTGGGCATGCAATTCAGGAGGGCAAATGTAGGAGCATTTCAGGTTTTGGCAAAATCAATTGTTTGGGTGTAAAAAATATAAGATGTGTACGAAATATTATTGATCGTTACCGGTTCCAGGATAATTCCTTTATCGGGATGGTTTTTTGCAGAAGATCAAGGTTGTTTTGTAAAGTGGCCTGTTCAATATTGTCGAATTTTATCTGAATGATAAAATCATCTTCATCTTTATTCATGAAAAAATTATGAATCACCACCCCGTTAGATTCTTCAAATATTTTTAAAATTGCCAGGCAATGTTCGCCGGAATGGGTAACTATCCTCAGGGTCTTTTGCTTGAATTTCCTGGAAAAAACATCTTCAAGCGGTTGCATGGCCCATAAAATGATCAGGGCTACGGTGGTTGCTGCACCTGCGGCAAAGTACATTCCACCCCCGGTTGCCAGCCCAATTGCCGCTACGGTCCATAAACCTGCTGCGGTGGTTAAACCCCTGATGGTGCCCTGTTTCATAAACATAATGGTACCTGCTCCAATAAACCCGATGCCACTTACCACTTGTGCCGCAACCCGCGATGGATCAAGGTTTACATTCTCCGTACCCAAAATATCGGAAAATCCAAATGCAGATACGATCATGATTAATGAAGATCCCACACAAACCATCATGTGGGTTCTCATTCCTGCCGTCCAATCTTTCCGTTCTCTTTCCAAACCAATTAATGCGCCAAATAAAGAAGCCAGCAGCAACCGGATAATAATTTCAGTCCACGAGAGCATGGTTTAAAATTTTATATGTTTTGCCATCAACCATAATTTTCATAAGCCATATTCATATTATTGCTGAAGTTTAATCAATGCACAATTCACTTCAGTTCTTCGTTCATCATCCCCCAAAATTACAGGCCGAAGAAATAATGTACAGTAAAAGGTAATGAAAAATTACGTTCTTTTGGCGGCTTCCTTAATATCCCTGATTCCTAGGGTGTTTTTGGAGAATCCGGTAAGGGTAATATTGATCATTGCCCGGCCAATTTCGCTGAGGCTGCAATACGAGTTTGGAAAAAACCATTTTAACGGCCAAAAAAGGAATCCGAAAACCATATAGAGTTTATGTGTATGTTTAAGCCCCGGCGTGGGTTTTATGATTCCCGGCCTGAAATTAAATACGGCGCCAAACGGGAGCTTAAATAATGCATTTTCAGTTTTTCCTTTCACCCTTGCCCACATTATTTTCCCTTTTTCGCTGCTGTCGGTACCTGTTCCTGAAACATAGCAAAAACAATGGTTGCTGTTTACCTCCGATACCGTTTTGGCAAAATTCAGGGTAAGGATATACGTTAGTTTATAATACAGCTCTTCATTCTTTCCAATGGAGCTTACCCCAAGGCAAAAATAAGTTGCATCATAGCCGCTGAGCTGATCTTTGATGAGCTGAATGTCGAAAAAATTTTCAAAAACAATTTCTTTTAATTTAGGATGGGAAACTCCTGATGGTTTGCGGTTCACAATAAGTACAGAGGCCACCCTGTTGTTGTTTAAAGCCTCATGCAAAACGCCTTCACCAACCATTCCTGTTGCGCCTGTTACGATTACGTTTATGCCTTTATCTGCCATACCATTAATAAAAGAGGGAAGTGTAATTTAGGGAAATAAATCCTGTGAAATGAGCAGAAGCGCTTTTGCCGGGCAATTTATTGGATCAGGGAAAGTTGTGATAAAATCAAGAGGCAATTAGAATTTCTGAATCTGGGTGGGGTTTATTGTCGTTCAGGTTATTGCGCAAAGCTGCTCCTGATTTTTGCAATCAGGTCGGTTTTAACCATTCGCTCCGCTTTTTCAATCATATTTTTAAATGCTACCGAATGTGAAATTCCGTGGCCGATAATCACCGGTTTTGAAACGCCCAATACCGGTACGCCGCCATATTTTTCAAAATCGAACCGGTCGAAATGTTCATCTTTTATATTTCTTCTTTTGGCAATTTCATAAAAGCTTTCTGCAAATTTGAGCACTACATTCCCGGTAAACCCGTCACAAACCATTACATCGGCTTTCGGTAAAAGGATGTCCCTGCCTTCAATATTGCCCACAAACTTAATCTTGTTGTTTTCTTTAAGAATCTGAAATGTTGCCTGTGCCAGCAAATCCCCTTTGCCTTCTTCCTCGCCAATGTTCACCAAACCTACACGGGGATTTTCCACATTCATGATGTGTTGCGCATATAAGGATCCCAATAAAGCAAATTGATTCAGGTTTTCGGGTTTGCAATCGGTGTTTAAGCCAACATCCACCAATAACCCCATGCTGCCATCTTCGCGCGGCATGTATGCACCAATGGTAGGGCGAAGAACACCCTCAACGGCTTTAATGGAAAACAGTGCCCCAACCATCATGGCGCCGGTATTTCCTGCACTGATGAAAGCATCGGTTTTGCCTGTAGCGAGTAAATGAAAACCTATGGCTATTGAGGATTGTGTTTTTTCTTTCAGCGCTTTTGTAGGATGTTCGTGCATTTCAATAACCTGGGGTGCATGAACAATTTCATAAAAGGCGGGAGAGAGGCCGGGACATTCCGAAAGATGCAGGTTGATCTTCAACTCATCGCCAATCAATATCAATTTAATATTTGAAGGATTCTTTTGGCAAAAGGCATCCACACCCTTTAATGCTTCGAGGGGTGCGAAATCTCCCCCCATCATATCAACCCCAATCCTGATCATGGGCTAAAATTAAAAATAAAAATTCCAAAAACAAGATTGAATTAACCATCCTGATTTTGGAATAGCAAATCTATGTAGATTGCCGGATTATGCTTTCAATGGAGCTTTTTCAGCAACAACCTTTCCTTTGTAGTAAAGTTTCCCCTCGCTTACGTGTGCACGATGGCGAACATGGGTTTCGCCGGTAACCGCATCCACACTAAGTGTATTGGCTTCCGCCTTATAATGGGTTCTTCTTTTTGCACTGCGTTGTTGTGAGTGACGCCTTTTGGGATTTGGCATAACTATAAATTTAAAATGTGTACGTTTTTAATTTTCTTTGAATTTATCCAGATCTTTCCATAACGCTTTCGCGTTGTTTTCGATCTGCTTTGCTTCCATATTCCTCAGCTTTTCCAGGGCTTCCTTATTGCATTGAGAGTTTCCTGTTTCATCAGGCGGACAAACCCGCTGCATGGGAATGCTCAGCATCACAAATTCATAAATCCAGTTACTCACTTCAATATGGCTTTCGGTACGGGAGATGTAAAACACATCAGGGTCTTCTTCCGATTCGTTCATGTCATCCGGATTTTCCACCAGCTTAACCAGCATCTTAAACTCATCCCATAAATCGAGTTTAAGCGGATTACCGCACCGGTCGCAGGTAGCTTCTGCCGTACCTCCAATATCAAATTTCAGCAACATGAAGCCCGTATGCTTTTCAAGAAAAAGCTTTACGGTAGCTTTCACATTCGAAATATCGTGAGCGCCTTTTTCTACAAAGAACTTATCATCAATCTCATAACTGAATTCATGAACACCCTGTTTGAGCCCTACGAAAGCGATCTCGAAAGCTCTTTTGTTAGCCATTTCGCTCAGTTTAAAGGACGGCAAAGGTAATTCTTTTTGATGAATTTTTGCATTTAAAAGGCCAATTTCGCAGAGATATCATCAATTTTAGCTGAAAGAACCAGTTTGAAATGGTATTTATGACCCCAAAAAGGCTGAAAACGCTGTGGGCGCTTGTAATTGCGGCCATCGTTATGTACCTGTTCGGCCTCAACTCCGGGTGGGTGGAAATGCTTTACAGCCAGGGTATTTATAAACAGATTTCCCTTGTTCAACGCCGCGTTTTTGGTATTTTCCCTTTTAGTATTGGAGATGTTCTCTACGGGTTTGCAGCTGTTTTTTTACTATGGAAACTGGTTTTCTTTATGGTGAAAATATTTAAAACTGCCCGTGGGGAGCGGAAGAAATATTTTGTATCGGCGCTTATTTCCCTGGCCACCGGGGCATTGGTTGTTTACCTCATTTTCAACCTGCTTTGGGGGCTTAATTATAACCGGCCGGGGGTGCAGGTTGAGTTGGGGATAAAGCCCGAACAGTATTCGAAGGCCGATCTGGTACAAATAAATGAACTTCTTCTGCAAAAAGTAAATGATTCCAGGAAAACGGTTGCTGATGAAGGCGGCTTTATACAATCGCCCGATTCTGTTTTTGCCATTACCAAAAAAGCAGTGGCCAATGCCGCCCTTTCCATGCCATTTTTAAACACTCCCGGTTTGGTGATCAAATCTTCCTTATGGGGATGGCTGGGAAATTCGGCGGGCTTTACGGGTTATTACAATCCGTTTACCGGCGAGGCGCAGGTAAATACCGATTACCCTGCATTTGTTTTGCCTTATGTGAGTTGTCATGAATTGGCTCACCAGTCTGGTTACGCAAAAGAAATGGAAGCAAATTTTGTGGGCTACCTCACAGCCATACACGCAAATAATCCCGCATTCAATTATTCAGTTTATTTCGATTTGTTCATGTATGCAAACAGGAATCTATATTTTACCGATTCATCCCTTGCATTAAACTTACGGAACAGCTTAGATACCTTAGTAAAACAGGATATGACGGAGTTAAGGAATTTTATGGACAGGCACAGTAATTTTACCGAGCCCCTGATAAGATGGGTTTATACCATGTACCTAAAGGGGAACCGGCAACCCGAAGGCATGTTGAGTTACGATAAGGTTACCGGTTTTATTATCGGGTATTATAAAAAATTCGGGAAAATATGATCCGCACTAAAAAAAGTGATGGGTAGTGTTTGTTAGAACCTGTTTTTCCACATCATGCTTTCTACCGGCCGGTTGGGCTGGCCACTGTATTTTGCATTTTTCTTTTGGTTGTATTTCACTTCAATTTCCCCTTCCACAGGGAAATAGATCAACTGGCCAATAGGCATTCCGGCATATACCCTTACCGGTTTTTTTACTGAAATTTCGAGGGTCCAGTTTCCGCAAAAGCCCACATCGCCTTTTCCGGCCGTTGCATGAATATCGATACCCAGCCGCCCGGTTGATGATTTCCCTTCCAGAAAAGGAACATGGGCATGGGTTTCGGTATACTCATGGGTTACCCCCAGGTAAAATTCTTTTGGAGTTAGCACAATACCTTCATCCGGAATTTCGAAATGCCGGATGGTATTGTGTTTCCGGGCATCCAGCTCATCAGCCTCATACACCGCCAAATATTTACCGAGGTGTACATCGTAGCTGTTGCTGCCCAAACAATCGCGGGTGTAGGGTTCAATTTTGATGGTGCCTTTATCCATCTCTTCCAATATGCGCAGATCACTTAAAATCATGTTTGGATTTATGCTTTAATTTGTAGTCAATTTACCGGGATTCAAAAATCGTGGACGAAAATTATATATGCCGCTGATTTATAAACAAGATATTAACGAAAAGGCAAAGTTAGGCCTTTGGGAAATAGAGGAAGATGAAAGCTATTTTGCCAGCCGGTTAATGCTGCTGCCCAATATTCATCATCCGCATAAAAGATTACAACACCTTGCCGGGCGTTTTCTGCTCACTCAATTATATGCTCATTTCCCGGTTCAGGACATTAAAACAGGCGATGCACGAAAGCCCTTTCTTGAAAATAACGGGTTTCATTTTTCCATTTCGCATTGCGGCAATTATGCTGCTGCGTTAGTAAGTGAAACCAACAGGGTGGGGGTGGATATTGAAAGCATTGCACCCAAGGCCGGTAAATTGAAAGATAAATTCCTTACAACAGCGGAGCAGGAGTTATTGCTTCAATCGTTTCCCGAAAACCCTTACCTGGCATTTACCTGCGGATGGAGCATTAAGGAAGCCATGTTTAAATGGTATGGATTGGGAAGAGTTGATTTTAAAGCACATTTTACCATCCGGCACCTTCTGATAGATCAGGATACAAAATTTTTTAAGGGTGAGGTGCATATAAAAAAAGAACGGGAATATTCTCTCGGTTATGAAGGAAAACTGTTGCGGAATCAGTGCCTCATCTGGCTGGTTGCCTGATCTCAGGCCCCTGAAAACCTGATGATGTTTCCATTATTATCTTTCACCTGGAATTCATTCTTCCCCCATATATTTTGTTTGATGACGCCTCTTGGGTAAACCACATCATACATCGAAAACCGGGTGTAGAGATCTTCAACATTATCCTCAAAAATGAGGAAACTGCCGGGTACAAAATTTACCGGGTCGTCCCATAAATAAAAATGAAACTCAATGGAACCTGTTTTTACCAGCAGGTAATGGCCATAATTGGTGGTTGTAAACCTGAGTTTGTTTCGATAGAAAACTTCGGTTTCTGCAAGATCTAAGGCAGGCAGCAGTGGAACTATTTTTTTGATCATTATTCCTGTTTATGGGTAAGAACAAATGTTTCAGGATCAGGAAAAGTTTTTAAAGAGCATGGAGTGTACGCTACCAAAGTTAATGACCATCTTTTATATGGAAATTATTGGCGGTAGTTGCATGTGTTTAGATATGTTGCATGGTTTAAAAAACAGGTGCTTAAATTAAACGGATGCTATATTGTATTGCATCGCATATCTGCTGCAATTGTGTTAACTAATTTATATGTAATAAATCAGTGATTAAATGTGATACTGGAAGTGAAGATGGTTTTAAAAAGTACCCGGGATGGGAGTTGAACCCACACTCTCATTGCTGAGAACAGGATTTTAAGTCCTGCGTGTCTACCAATTCCACCACCCGGGTAAACACGGTCTGTTTCCATGAACGGAAATCAGAAAAAAAATCCCGCATGAAGCGGGAAAGATGAGCGGAAGACCGGGCTCGAACCGGCCACCCCGACCTTGGCAAGGTCGTGCTCTACCAAATGAGCTACTTCCGCATGAAAAAAAGAACTGCCTCAAAATGAGGATTGCAAAAATAAGGTTAGTTACCCTAAAAAAGCAAAATTATTTGTACGTAGGATTATGTAAAGTGTTTTCCGGGATGTTAACCTTCGGATGCCCTTTATACCTGTGTGTGTACAATCCATAGCAGCCGCCAAGCACAAAAGCAACGAAGGCAAATACCTGTAGATAATATAAAAACCGGGACGATGATACCCAGCTATATCCGAAATCCTTTTGTTTTGTTTCTATTATTTGAGGCTCCATTAAAATTTATTTTCATCGCAAAAATAAGGGCTTGTTTTAAAATCCTCATCTTTTAGGGCGTATAATTTCCGAAAACCGCTTTTTATTCCTCATAAAATAATCCCAAACCAGTAATCCTCCGTACATTCCGTTGTATGTTTTTGCACCGGTATCCGTTCCGCTTCGCTTTACTTTCCCCATCATTATATAGCCCAAAAATGAAATATGGGCCTTAATTACAGCCGCCGAATTTTTCCACTGCCCCTTTAGCAGCAGTTGCAGCATGGCTGCCAGATCAAGCAACATTCTGATAACCAAAACCAGCAACATCATTTTAGGCAGGTTTTTATACAACATCAGCAAATTGTTCCTGAAATTGAGGTAAGTTTTTCGCGGGCTGTTTGCTTGCAGGGTGCCGCCACCTACATGATAAACCACCGATGCCGGCTGTACATATACTTCTTTGCCCATCCTTTTCAGCCTCCAGCACAGGTCAATTTCTTCCTGGTGCGCAAAAAAAACATCATCAAAACCTTCTGCTGAAAAAAAATCGGACGACCTTACAAACATTGCGGCGCCCGTAGCCCAGAAGCAGGGTACGGCATCATCGTATTGTCCTTCATCAACCTCACATTCATCAAATATTCTTCCTCTCGCAAACGGATACCCGAAACGGTCGATCCACCCACCCGAGGCGCCGGCGTATTCAAACCTGTTTTTCTGATGAAAGGAACGTACTTTGGGCTGGCAGGCTGCAATCTTGTTGTTGCTGTTCATCAGTTCTACCACCGGTTCAATCCAGCCCGGGGTTACTTCCACATCGCTGTTCAGCAAAACAAAAATATCGGCGTCAATTTCTTTCAGCGCACGGTTGTAGCCGCCTGCAAATCCTTCATTCGTTTTATTTTCCCATATTTTTACCGCCGGAAATTTATTTTTTAAGAAAGAAACAGAATCGTCGGTTGAAGCATTATCGGCAACCACAATGCTTAGGTAAGGGTAGGTGGAGGCAAGCACAGAAGGCAAAAATTTTTCTAAGAAATCTTTCCCGTTCCAGTTCAGGATCACCACTGCCACTCGGGTATTTTTTATTATTGACCCGGCGGTAACAAGCCCTTCGGCATCGTTGCGTCGCAATTCGTTCATCGGCAGTACTACTATGAAGCTTTTAAACTTCACAAACATAATATTTTTCGCAGGAGCAGGCAGTTAAGTGTTGTAAAGCGCACGCAAACAACATTTCCCCTGTTTCAGCACAATAATAGCAATGGTATTTCGTTAGAAAATGAATAATCCATTTCCTCACCTAAAACCAGGCTTATGTTCGGTATCAGATCAAAAGATGCAGGCAATCTCCCCAATGCCGGTTGTACCATCATTGGCGCAGGCGTAATCATTTCAGGAAATATTGAATCGGCTGGCGATGTTCGGATTGATGGCGTGCTTAAAGGCAATCTTTCATCCAAAGCAAAAATTCTGCTTGGCCCCGAAGCCGTGGTTGAGGGAGATATTAAGGCCAACGAGGCCGATATCCTGGGCAGGGTTTTGGGAAAAGTAATGGTTAACGACCTGCTTTATTTGCACGGCAAAGCGGTTATAGAAGGAAATATTCACACTTCAAAACTGCAAATTGATTCTACGGCAAGTTTTAACGGCGCCTGCAATATGGGTGCGAATGTTGTGGAATTTAATACCGATCAGTTGGCTGCAGCCGTAAATGCATAATTAACCATCTTCCTACTTCCATTTTATACCGGTAATACATTTTGTTACTTAAGGCATTGCTGTGCTGTTTATTTCTAAATATCGATATAGCTATTAACTGATCTTTTTGATAGCTCTGTATGGGTGAAATTTTGATAGTTATAGCCAATGGTAGGACGACCGTACAAACGACAACTGACCAACCAAAATTTAAATAGTAAAACAGCGACAAACCATTTTGACAGGTGAACAACTTACAGACCATATTGCAAACGGACAACGAGTAAGCCGACACTCATTGCCTACCCTTCTGAATTTTTTATTTTCCCCACCGCACATTTTTTAATTCAATTTTATTGCCACCGCACAAATGGCACATTTGGTTTTGCCCGACACACAAGCCAACCCTTCAAAAAACCAAAAGAGCCATTTTTTGCCAACACACCGAAAGAAATACTGACAATAATTCAAACAGTTTTTATATTGAAATATGAGATAGGTAATTTTTAAAACTATCTTTGCGAACACATTTCAAATTGACATGAACAGAATTAAGGAAGTGTTGGAAGAAAAAGGAATCAAACAGACTTGGTTGGCTGACCAACTTGGTAAAAGTTACAACATGGTAAACGGCTATGTGCAGAACAGACAACAGCCAAGACTTGAAGTGCTTTTTGAAATTGCAAAAATACTAGGCGTGAAACCACAAGACTTATTAAAAGATAAAAAATGACAAGCATAGCACAAAGGCAGGAACTGCAAGCTAAAATATGGAGAATAGCCAACGATGTACGTGGCTCTGTTGATGGATGGGACTTTAAACAGTTTGTATTGGGCACACTGTTTTATCGCTTCATTAGCGAAAACTTCACCAATTACATTGAAGGTGGCGAAAAAGGTATTGACTATGCAAAATTATCAGACGATGTAATAACACCCGAAATCAAAGATGATGCCATTAAAACAAAAGGCTACTTCATTTATCCCAGTCAGCTTTTTGTGAATGTTGCCAAAACAGCGAACACCAACCCTAATCTAAACACCGACTTAAAAGCCATTTTTGATGCTATTGAAAGTTCTGCAAATGGTTATCCATCCGAACCGGATATAAAGGGATTGTTTGCCGATTTTGATACCACCAGCACCCGGTTGGGCAATACCGTTGAAAGCAAAAACGCCCGGTTAGCTGCAGTTTTGAAAGGCGTAGAAGAACTGAGTTTTGGCAATTTTGAAGATAACCATATTGACCTTTTTGGCGATGCTTATGAGTTTTTGATTTCTAATTATGCCGCCAATGCAGGGAAGTCGGGCGGTGAGTTTTTTACCCCACAGCATGTTTCCAAACTCATTGCACAACTGGCCATGCACAAGCAAGACAAGGTAAACAAGATATATGACCCTGCGGCAGGTTCCGGCTCTTTGCTGTTGCAGGCCAAAAAACATTTTGACCATCATATTATTGAAGAAGGTTTTTATGGGCAGGAAGTGAACCACACCACGTACAACCTGGCCCGTATGAATATGTTTTTGCACAACATCAACTACGACAAGTTTAACATTGCCCTTGGTAATACACTTATTGACCCACAGTTTGGCGATGAAAAACCATTTGATGCCATTGTTTCTAATCCTCCTTACTCCATCAAATGGATTGGCGATGATGACCCAACACTCATTAATGATGACCGCTTTGCACCTGCCGGTGTATTGGCGCCTAAATCAAAAGCAGATTTTGCCTTTGTACTTCATGCGCTAAGTTATCTATCCAGTAAAGGAAGGGCAGCTATTGTTTGTTTCCCCGGTATCTTTTACCGTGGCGGTGCCGAGCAGAAAATCAGAAAGTATCTGGTGGACAATAATTACGTAGAAACCGTAATTTCTTTAGCGCCCAATTTATTCTACGGTACTTCCATCGCCGTAAATATTCTGGTTCTTTCAAAACATAAGACGGATAACAAAACGCAGTTTATAGATGCAAGTGGTGAAGATTTCTTTAAGAAAGTAACCAATAATAATGTGCTGGAAGATAAGCACATTGAAAAGATAATGGCGCTTTTTGATAAGAAAGAAAATGTGGAACACATCGCAAAATCTATTGACAACAATAAAATAGCCGAAAACGATTATAACCTTTCGGTAAGCTCATACATAGAAGCCAGAGACAACCGGGAAGTGATAGATATTGCAGTTTTGAATGAAGATATTTCAAAAACGGTAGAAAAGATAAATAAGTTAAGAGCAGATATTGATTTGATTATTGAGGAGATTGAAGGTTGACAGTTTAAAACAACTACTCGAAAAATTCGAGTAGTTCAACAAGAAGGGAACGGAAGGATTAATCGAAAAACGACATTTTATGACCTTGATGTCAGTAAATAAATAACCAATAAAATGGACAAACTTAAAATTACACAATACAAAACCTCTTTTGATGCCATTGCTCATTACATTGAAAACGAGCAAAAGGAACAAGTTGAAATTTGGTTTGCAAGAGAAATACAAACAGTTTTAGGTTATGCTCGATGGGAAAATTTTGTAGTGGCAATAAATCGAGCCGTAGAATCGTGTAAAACACAGGAAATCAACGTGGATGACCATTTTCGTGAGGTCACGAAAATGGTCGAATTGGGTAGTGGGGCAAAACGAGAAGTCGAAGATTTTATGCTTACTCGTTTTGCTTGTTATTTGATAACCCAAAATGGTGACCCGAAAAAAGAGGAAATCGCTTTTGCTCAAAGCTATTTTGCTATACAAACCCGGAAAATCGAACTCATTGAGGAGCGGTTGAATTTAAAATCCCGATTGGAAACAAGGGATAAATTACGAGCTGCCGAAAAACAACTCTCACAAAACATTTACGAACGAGGTGTTGATGACAAAGGTTTTGGACGTATCCGTTCCAAAGGCGACACTGCCCTGTTTGGTGGTCATACTACCGAAGATATGAAACGCAGATTGGGTATTAAATCAACTCGCCCTTTAGCTGATTTTTTACCTACATTGACCATTGCTGCAAAAAATTTAGCAATCGAAATGACGAATCACAATGTAAGCGAAAAGGATTTACGAGGCGAAACCTCTATAACAACCGAACATATCCAAAACAACAAAACCATACGTGAAATGCTGGGTAAACGAGGTATTAAGCCCGAGGAATTACCTCCTGCCGAGGATATTAAAAAAGTAGAACGTAAAGCAACGAAAGACGAAAAAAGCATTGAACAATCCACCAAAAAACTACCCCAAAAATGAGTTACATAGAAAAATTACTAAACGGTGCTGAGGTGGAATGGAAGACGTTGGGAGAGGTGGCTGTAAAAATATCTTCGGGAGGTACACCAAATACCGGAGTAGAAAATTATTACAATGGCAATATACCTTGGTTAAGAACTCAAGAAGTTGGTAATGGTGATATTTGGGATACAGGTGTAAAAATTACCGAATTAGGTTTGAAAAATTCAAGTGCTAAAATGATTCCTGAAAACTGTGTAATTGTTGCAATGTATGGTGCTACTGTCGGAAAGGTAGGTATAAATAAAATTCCATTATCTACAAATCAAGCTTGTGCAAATATTCAATTAAATGAAAAAGTAGCAAACTATCGATATGTATATCATTTTTTGCTGAGCCAGTATGAATATATTAAATCACTTGGAGCAGGTTCTCAGACAAATATTAATGCACAGGTTGTAAAAAAACTTCAAATCCCCATCCCACCGCTCTCCGTTCAAAAAGAAATTGTTCGTATCCTGGATAAGTTTACAGAGCTTACAGCAGAGCTTACAGCAGAGCTTACAGCTCGTAAACAGCAGTATGCGTATTATAGAGATAAGTTGCTGAATTTCAATAAATTAGATGGGGGGGGGGAGGTATAAATGGTTAACTATGAGCGAGATAGGAAATAATAAATTAGCTTATGGCTCAGGTGCTTCCGCAATAGAATTTGACGGAGAAACAAGATACGTTCGTATTACTGATATTACGGAAAATGGAAATTTGATAAATGAGCCAATGTCCCCAAGTGATTTTGAAGAAAAATATTTACTGAAAGACGGTGATATTTTATTGGCTCGTAGCGGTGCAACAGTTGGAAAAAACTTTTACTACACGAAAAATTTTGGAAAAGCAATTTATGCAGGTTATTTAATTCGTTTGCAAGTTGATAGAGAAATTGCAGAACCGAAATATATTTATCATTATTTAAATTCAAGTGATTACAATAATTTTATATCGAACACAAAAAGTGGCGGTTCACAACCAAATATAAATGCACAACAATACGGGAGTTTTAAAATCCCCGTTCCCTCACTCGAAGAACAAGCCCGCATCGTTTCCATTTTAGATAAATTTGATACGCTCACCACGAGTATTAGCGAGGGTTTGCCAAAGGAGATAGCGTTAAGAAAGCAACAGTATGAATATTATAGAGAGCGGTTGCTGGCATTTGTCTGAACTATGATTTTTTAATGATTATATGAATACTATGATTAGTGCAGGAAGAGTAAATTGCTGATGAACTGTTAATCACAGTCCATCACAAAATCAATTAAATCAAAGTGCAGACAAAAAGAGTAAAGAAATAATATGGAAGAAAAAGCAAATCAAAGTCCATTAAACAATCAAAATAAAGTCATAGTTCAAGATAAATATCCATTATCCGAACTCACCGGCAAAATTATTGGCTGTGCCATGGAGGTTCATCGCATTCTTGGAAATGGTTTTCAGGAAGTCATCTATCAACGTGCGTTGACGAAAGAAATGAATTTACAGGGTTTGGAATTTTCACGAGAACACGAAATGACGATTAACTATAAAGGCGATGAAATTGGTATAAGGCGGGTAGATTTTTTTGTAGAAGGACAGGTAATGGTAGAATTAAAAGCCGTTGTGCAATTGGAAGACGTTCATTTGGCACAAGCCATCAATTATCTGGAAGCATACGGATTAGATATTGGCTTGTTGATAAATTTTGGTAACACAAGCCTTCAATTTAAACGGGTGATGAAACCTAATAAGAATCATAATCCATCAAAAAATCAATAAAATCAAAGTGCAGACAAATGTCGCAGTATAAAACCATAGCAGAATCAAACAACTTTATTGTACTTGATAAATTCACCAAGTATTATGAGGTGAATGAAGCACCTGCCGTTTATCAAACAGAGGCGGCATTGGAGAAAGAATTTATTCAAGACCTAATCAATCAGGGGTATGAAAATCCGTTGAACTTAACTACGCAGGAAGCGATGTTGGTGAATGTAAGAGTACAACTCCAATCGCTGAACGATATAGTGTTTTCGGATGCTGAGTGGGTTCGTTTTGTAGAAGAGTATTTGGACAAGCCAAGTGATAACCTTGTAGAGAAAACAAGAAAAATACACGACAACTATATTTATGATTTTGTTTTTGATGATGGGCATATTCAAAACATTTACTTAGTAGATAAAAAAAATATTGCACGCAATAAAGTGCAGGTCATCAAACAATTTGAACAAAAAGGCACACATGCCAATCGTTATGATGTTACCATTCTGGTAAATGGATTGCCTTTAGTTCAGGTAGAGTTAAAAAAACGGGGCGTTGCCATTCGAGAGGCTTTTAATCAGGTGCATCGTTACTCCAAAGAAAGTTTTAATATCAGTAATTCGCTTTTTAAATACATACAGCTATTTGTCATATCAAATGGCACGGACAGCCGGTACTTTGCCAACACGGTAAAACGGGATAAAAACAGTTTTGACTTTACCATGAACTGGGCAAAGGCTGATAATACATTAATCAAAGACTTAAAAGATTTTACAGCAACATTTTTTCAGAAACATACTTTATTAAATGTATTGCTTACCTATTCTGTTTTTGACACGAGTGACACACTGCTTGTGATGCGACCTTATCAGATTGCTGCAACAGAACGCATGTTATGGAAAATAAAAAGTTCCTATGAAGCAAAGAAATGGTCAACAACAGATGGCGGTGGTTATGTGTGGCACACCACAGGTTCAGGCAAAACGCTTACCAGTTTCAAAGCAGCACGATTAGCTACACAATTGGATTTTATTGATAAAGTATTCTTTGTGGTGGATAGGAAAGACTTAGACTTTCAAACCATGAAAGAATATCAGCGTTTCTCTCCTGATAGCGTAAACGGTTCTGATAGCACAGCAGGACTAAAAAGAAACATTGAAAAGGACGACAATAAAATCATCGTAACCACCATACAAAAACTAAATAACCTCATGAAAAGTGAGGGTGATTTAGCCATATATCAAAAGCAGGTCGTTTTCATTTTTGATGAAGCACACCGTTCCCAATTTGGAGAGGCACAAAAAAACCTGCAAAAGAAATTCAGGAAGTTCTATCAATTCGGTTTTACAGGAACACCAATATTTCCTCAAAATGCTTTAGGTGCCGAAACTACTGCAAGTGTCTTTGGGCGTGAACTACACTCGTATGTAATTACGGATGCCATTAGAGATGAAAAGGTACTGAAATTCAAAGTGGATTATAACGATGTTCGTCCACAGTTTAAGAACATAGAAACCGAACAAGATGAGAAAAAATTGAGTGCAGCAGAAAATAAAAAAGCTTTGCTTCATTCTAAGCGCATCACAGAGATTTCGCAATACATTCTACAGAATTTCAGGATAAAAACGCACAGGAATCAGGGAAGCAACAAAGGTTTTAATGCCATGTTTGCAGTAAGTAGTGTGGATGCTGCTAAATTGTATTATGAAGAATTAAACAACCTGCAAAAAGAAAGCGACAAGCCTTTAAAAATTGCAACCATCTTCTCTTTTGCAGCAAACGAAGAACAAAGTGCAATTGGTGAAATAGTGGATGAAAGTTTTGAGGCATCTGCAATGGATAGCAGTGCTAAAGAGTTTTTGACTAAAGCTATCAATGACTACAATGCAATGTTCAAAACCAGTTACGGTGTTGACAGCAATGAGTTTCAGAATTATTACCGTGACCTTGCAAAACGGGTAAAAAATAAAGAGGTTGACTTAATTATTGTTGTTGGAATGTTCCTAACAGGATTCGATGCACCTACACTCAATACATTGTTTGTTGATAAGAATTTGCGTTATCATGGCTTGATTCAAGCCTTTTCACGAACAAATAGAATTTATGATGCAACAAAGACTTTTGGAAATATTGTTACGTTCAGAGATTTAGAAAAAGCAACAATTGATGCGATTACGCTTTTCGGAGATAGCAATACTAAAAATGTGGTTCTTGAAAAGAGCTATAAAGAATATTTGGATGGCTTTACGGACATTGTCACAGGTGAAGCACGCAGGGGTTATGTGGAAGTTGTAAAAGAGTTAAATGAAAAGTTTCCCGACCCAGATGCCATTTTAACAGAGAAAAACAAAAAAGAATTTGCAAAACTATTCGGAGAGTATTTGAGAGTAGAAAACATACTCCAGAACTACGATGAATTTAACCACCTTAAAGCACTTCAAGAAATTGACATAAACAATCCGGAAGCAGTTGAAGAATTTAAAAAAGCTCATTTTGTAACAGATGAGGATATTGCTGCAATGCAAAAAATTGAATTGCTAAAAGAAAGGACAGTCCAGGATTACCGTTCTACCTACAATGATATACGAGACTGGTTAAGACGAGAGAAGAGTGGGAAAGAATCTGAAGAATCAACGATTGATTGGGATGATGTAGTTTTTGAAGTTGACTTACTCAAATCGCAAGAGATAAACCTTGATTATATTCTCGAATTAATTTTTGAGCATAACAAAAAGACAAAAGACAAGGCTACTTTAATTGAAGAAATACGCAGAGTTATCCGTGCAAGTGTTGGTAATAGGGCAAAGGAAAGTTTGGTTGTTGATTTTATTAATGAAACCGACCTTGATACCCTTCAAGACAAAGCCAATGTTATAGATTCATTCTTTGCGTTTGCTCAAAGCAAACAAAAAACGGAAGCTTCAGAATTAATCGCAGAAGAAAATTTAAATGAAGAAGAAGCAAAACGATATATAACAGCTTCTTTAAAACGTGAATTTGCAAGTGAGAATGGAACGGAATTGAATGCTCTTTTACCGAAAATGAGCCCTTTAAATCCTCAGTATTTGACTAAGAAGCAGAGTGTTTTCCAAAAGCTCGTGTCGTTTGTAGAGAAGTTTAAAGGAGTTGGAGGACAATTATAAAAGAACAATGAATAGCCAGCCCAACAACCACACACATTGTCAAGCCGCACAAGCCAACGCACAGACCAAAGCTTGGCAAAGAGTGTGTCTGTCCCACCCTGACAAAATTGAATTAAAAAAATCTTCCCTCCCTTCTGAAAATAAAAAATACGCAACCGCACAGACCAACACGACAAAGACAGAGAAAGGCAGTATTGACAATGGTTTGCAAGGACAGACGACAAGAACCACTGGCTATAACAGCGTGTTACCGCAATTGGAGGTGACGTGCAAGATTGAAACTGATTGCTACTATCAAATTTTTGTGCAGGTTGACAGTGAAGTGCTCCAAAATCGCCAACTGCGGCAACACGCAAACCGTTAGAACTGAATAAAACAATTTTTATTTCTCAGCTACGTCTCCGGTACGGGACGTTAAGGGGAAGTATTTTTATCAGGAAAAAAGTGGAAATACCAGGAACAGGTGGGTGATACTGTGAGTTTTAATGAAGTTTAATACCGTAGTGGATTTGAACTTTTCGGTTAACAATTTAACCGGTGGTATAATTCCCCAATACAATCGGGGTGTATCCGTGTGTCACAAATGATTCCGCTTTGCGGGAACACTTGCGCCAGATAAATTCGACTGAAACTAAATAAATATAAAGCCCCACTGAACTTTCTTCAGCGCAAATTTTTGGTTCGAAATTTTAAAATCCATATTTTGTACCTGGGGGAAAGGGGTGATAACCCCGGGAGAAATATTGCTGAAACTGAATAAATATAAAGCCTCACTGAATTTTCTTCAGCGCAAATTTTTGGTTCGAAATTTTAAAATCCATATTTTGAAGTTGGGGGTAAGGGGCGGCAGCCCCGGGGGCATGAAACTGAATAAATATATAGCCTCACCGAATTTTCTTCAGTGTAAAATTTTGGTTCGAAACTAGTACTGTCCGGTAAAAAACATATTATAAACTGGCCTTGGAAAAATGGCGTTACGAAAATTGGCTTGAACGGCGTGAAAAGAAAAACGCCATATTCAACTGTTGGGTAATGCAATTAGTTCAAAAGTTGTACCACTGCGGGGTTTTATCTAATGCCGGAACTCGTTTTTA
>Ga0206107_1000427_pt1 | contig 18259 bp, 12 predicted proteins | sample 2B0metagenome_FD_148652 | JGI IMG/M metagenome (GOLD analysis project Ga0206107, IMG submission 148652) | Enriched microbial communities from leaf-cutter ant dump, University of Wisconsin, Madison, United States - 2B0 | ecosystem: Environmental > Terrestrial > Nest > Insects nest > Nest dump...
AGTTCGCAGCCGTGTGGGGAACGCGCAGCCCTGTAGCCGACTCGGTGCCGAGTGTGGCCGATGACGTGCCGGTACGACGCATCACCACGTTGCTCGAACCTGCGGGCCGAGTCGAAGGCAAGCCCAGCCGGCTTGCTGAGAACGTCGGCATCTCATTCCAGGGGTGCATCGTGCTCGGCAAGGGGTTCGTGCTGGAGCCGAGCGAAGCGCAGGAGTGGATTGCCGCTGATGCACGCAACGCCGAGGTTCTCTTCCCCTATCTCAACGGCGAGGACTTGAACTCTCGACCGGATGGATCGCCGTCGCGATGGGTAATCGACTTCGGCGAGATGGCCGAGTCCGCAGCCAGGTCCTATCCGGTGCCGTGGGATCGACTGGACTCGACTGTCCGGCCCGAGCGGGTGAAGAAGGACGGTGCGAAGTACCCCCGGATGGTCTGCGAATGGTGGAAGTTCTGGAATGCGCGGCCGAATCTTAGGCGCGCCATTTCAACCTTCTCGGAGGTACTGGTCATCGCGCTTGTCAGCAAGACCGTGATGCCTGTGAGGGTGCCGACCGGCCAGGTGTTCAGTCACGCGCTCGGCGTGTTCGCCACCGATGACTACGGCGACCAGGCAGTCCTGTCATCAACGCTCCACCAGCTCTGGGCGATCACCTACGGCTCGACGCTTGAGACGCGGATCAGATACACGCCCTCCGATGTCTTTGAGACGTTCCCGCGTCCGGCCGTCACGAAGCGCCTTGAGGAGGCCGGGAGGCGGCTCGACTGGGAGCGCAACGAGATTATGGAGCGACGCGGGCTCGGCCTCACCAAGCTCTACAACCTCGTGAACGATCCCGAGAGCGCCGACGACGATGTGGTCCGGCTACGCGAGATCCATACCGAGGTCGACAACGCCACGATCGCGGCGTACGGCTGGGCTGACGTCGAACTCGACCACGGTTTCCACGTCTATAGGCAGGCGCGACGCTATTCGATCGGACCTGTAGCCCGCACCGAACTACTCGACCGGCTCTTGGCTGAAAACCTTTCGAGGGCGTCGAACGGTACGCCGGTGGCTGCAGTCGCCTCGGATGCAGACGGCGATCTCGAGGAGTAGGTGGAGGGCGGACTCCGTGGTCAGGAGCCAGCATCAACGCCTTCCTGGGGCACAACAGCGCCCTCGTCAGGCCCCTGGCTGGCCGCGCGGCGGTGGTTCTCTTCTAGTAGACGGCCAAGGATCTCCGCGCGCGCGATGGGACTGACGGTCCACCGCAGCATCTTGCGGAACTCGTAGAATCCGTGCCCCGGGGCGATGTCGGCCCAGCCGTACGCATCGAGAACCCTTTCGTCGAGTTCTCGATGGAGCGCACGAATACGGGCCACATCCGGGTCCCCTACCTCAGAGACGTCCGGATCGTTCACTCGGTTGTAAAGCTTTGTCAGTCCCAGTTCCCGCCTAAGCATTATACTCCGACGCGTATCCTCCAGTCGCTTGCCGATATCGGAGAGTGCTGGAGTCGCAGCGGGCCGCGGGAAGGTCTCGAACACATCAGATGGCGTATAGCGCGGGTCGTTCCGCATCCCGGATCCATAGGTGATCGCCCAGAGCTGGTGGAGCGTTGATGACAGGACTGCCTGGTCACTGTAGCTGTCCGATGCGAAAACGACGACCGCATCGCTGATCACGTACCCAGTCGGAACTCGTAGCGGCATCACGGTCTTGCTGACACGCGCGATGACCAGCACTTCCCCCAAATCTGCAATCGCACGGCGGAGCGACGGCGCCCAAGCCGCAAACTTCCACCAGTTGTCGCGACGATAGGGGATCGATAGCTTCGCTCGGTCGGGCTTAACCCGGTTGACCAGGCGTTCGAACGGGAGCGCGTACTCGGCGGCCACCGACTGTTCACGGGTGCCGAAGTCGATTACCCATCGCGACGGCGATCCATCCGGTCGAGAGTTCAAGTCCTCGCCGTTGAGGTAGGGGTAGAGAACCTCGGCGTTGCGTGCATCAGCGGCAATCCACTCCTGCGCTTCGCTCGGCTCGACGATGAAGCCCATTCCAAGCACGTAGCAGCCGATGAATGCTGTGTTTGTATTCGCCTCCAAGCGGATGGGCTTGCCTTCGACTCGGCCCGCAGGTTCGAGCAACGTGGTGATGCGTCGTACCGGCACGTCATCGGCCACACTCGGCACCGAGTCGGCTACAGGGCTGCGCGTTCCCCACACGGCTGCGAACTCCAGGTTCGCGCTCGACGCTGGCCATGAGCGCGACTGAATGGCGCGCGTGATTACAAAGCCGCTAGCGGCCATCGCGTCGAGTCCGACCTCGCGCGAGTCGCCCTGCGCAACCGTGTTCGTCGCGATAAGCCCGAGGGTCCCATTCGCCTGCAAGAGCGAGGTCGCACGGCGACGGCAAACCACGATGTACTTGCTCGGTGAATATCAATCAAGCACGCCGTTGCGTCCTATATGCCCGCCTCAGTGTCACCAAAGAAGAATCCGTCTCGATTGCCCGTCAGCTTCAGTCTTGCCGCAGCTACGCCGAAGCCCGCGGATGGGAGGTCGTTGGCGAGTTCATTGATGACGGTGTATCTGCCACCTCCAACCGTCCCGAGGAGCGTCATGGCTGGAAGTCGTTGCTCACTGCGCGTGACTTCGACGCGGTCATCATCTGGAAGGTCGACCGACTCGCGCGGCGAGTCCTAGACTTCCTGCACGCCGACGAGGCACTTCAGAGGAGAGGTGCAGGTTTGGTCGCAGTCGAGGATCCGATCGACATGACCAGTCCCCAGGGTCGCGCCTTTGCGGTCATGCTCGCCGTCTTCGGTGAGATGGAGGCCGAAGCTATCCGCGCCAGGGTACGAGCAGCCCGCGCGCAGATCCTCAAGGACGGCCGCTGGCCCGGTGGCGGCATTCCTTACGGATACCAGTCGGTTCCGAACCCGGACGGTCCCGGCCGCGTGCTGGCGAAAGACAACGAGCGCATCGGGTGGCTCTCCGACGCCGTTACCAAGGCGCTGAGCGGTGACACGGTGAACGCGATTGCTACGTGGCTCACCAACAGCGAAGCCCCGCTTCCCGCGCGCCGCACGGAGCGGACATCGGGCAGTACGTCGTGGAACAGGCAGACCGTGGATGGCCTCCTGCGAAACCCCGTACTGGCCGGGATGACCCCGCACAACCCGGGCCGCGCGAAGAGCGCGAAGCGAGTCGACCCGTTTGCTGTACTTTGCGATGAACGAGGACGGCCGATCGTCAGCCGGGCGCTCGCCATCATCACGACTGAGGAGTTCGCGACCCTGCAGTTCCTCCTCGACGCCCGGACCGTGCCCCAGGCTCGCAAGAAGACTGAGCGCCAGTCCACGAGCGCGTTCCTGTCGCGCGTCGCCCGATGCGACGAGTGTGGGGTGTACCTCTGCCGCGGCACGAACCAGAAGAGACCCGTGCTCTATTGCCCGAAGTGCCGACAGACGATCGGGCGCACCGCGCTCGATGCATACTTGATCGACCGACTTCTCATCGAGCGCGGCGAACAGTTGGTCGGCGACCTCGCTGTTGACGAGGCGTGGGCGCGCGCCGGCAATGACGACATGGCACGACGCACAGTGCTGGTGTCGCAGGTGGGAGCGCTCACGATCCGCCGCGGCGTCGTCGGCCGCTATTTCGACGAAGAGCGAGTCTTGTTGACGTGGTCGTCATAACGGCCACTTCCGCGTGGCCGACACTGACCACGTCAGTGGTCTGAGGCAGACTGGTGCCCATGGCAGAGAGCACCGACGCGCCCACCCCAACGGACGCGGGCTACGTGCTCAACTTCCCGACCGATGGCACATCCGTCGGCGTGCGTGAGAACCTTGTGGACATCGTGGAGCGCGAGTTGCTGGGGCCGATTCACGGCGAGAATGAACTACTGCCGTTTAGCCCGAAGCAGATGTATCTCCTCGGACTGATCGCGCCGGTAAAGCTCACGAGCACCGATGCATCGAGGCTTGACCAGGACGACGCCGACGACCTGGCCGAGGTGCGTCTCAACGAGGACGGTGTGACCGAGGGGCGCGGAGTCCCGACGGTTGCGGCCGACGAAAGTGAGGCGGATGCCGAAGGGGACGACGGCGAGGACCGGGCGCCCAAGCAGGGTCTGATGATCCCGGCGTCGATGGGCTTGCGGTTCCAGGTGCCTAACGATCTCGTTTCGTTCGATGTCACGGCCTCGTGGGGCACCTACGAGACGGTCGAGACCGACGAGGTGTCGAAGGGCGGAAGTCCCATCCGCAAGTACCAGCGCACCCCAGTCGATGAGACCCGGACGATTGCGCTCGCGGCGTTGACTCCCGGCCGCACTGAGACGGTCGTGCTCCGGGAAGCGATCTGCCTGAGGGTCGACCGCTACGACGACGCCGCGTTAGGGCGGGTGCTCGTCGAGATCGCGCTGTGCAACGACCGCGAGACGCCGCTGCCGATCCCATCAAACATGTGGATGTTCCAAACGAAGCTCCACATCGACGCCGGTGGAAATGAGGTATTCCTGCCGGTGCGGGATGTGCTCGAACAAGACTGGCCCGAGCACGACGACGAGGTGCGGCGGCTCGACCTCCAGTACAAGGACCGGCTTGAGTTCGCAATCGGTCGCACCTGCTCGGCCGACTGGGTCGTGCGCAAGGGGTCGCGGCGCGCGACGTCGGTGTCGACGACCTGGCTGCCGAAGGCCGAGACTCCACAGACCAGGGCCGGAGAGGTCGAGGGAGCGATGCTGTCGATGAAGACGCTGGCTTCTGCCGGTCCTGACGAGTTGCGCGCCGGGCTTGCCCCCTTGGTCTCTGGCTATGGGGCGTGGCTCGACCGGCAGGAAAGCGTGGCGGCCCAGCTTCCCGAGCATTTGCGGGAGATCGCCGACGTGGTGCTGTGGGAGGCTCGGCAGGCGCACCAGCGGCTTGTCGATGGGCTGGAGTTCGCGGCTTCCGACGCTACCGGGCTTCAGTGCTTCCAGTTCATGAACCGGGTCATGCGCGATCAGCGCCTCGCGTCCCAGGTCGCCGAAACGCGGAAGTCCGACTCGGCACTGCCGATCACGCGGGCACGGCAGGACCTCGAAACTGCGGAGGCTGACGGCAAGCCCGTCGCGTCGTGGCGTCCGTTCCAGCTCGCGTTCATCCTCATGCAGCTCGGGGCGCTAACCGATCCGACAGCCGCGCTCCGTAGCGCGGAGCACCAGGCTCGCGTGGAGTTGCTGTTCTTCCCCACTGGTGGTGGCAAGACCGAGGCGTACTTAGGGCTGGCTGCCTACACGTTCGCGATCCGCCGACGGCAGGCAGTAGTGCAGTCGACCGACGGCCCTCTGAACGGCAGTGATGGGGTGTCGGTGTTGATGCGATATACGCTGCGCCTGTTGACGGCGCAACAGTTCCAGCGTGCGACCGCGCTCGTCTGCGCCGCCGAACTGGCCCGCCGCGAGGATGAAGCGACCTGGGGAACCGTACCGTTCCGCATCGGGCTCTGGGTCGGCACCGACGTCAGTCCGAAGCGGTTCGAGGAAGCCGACGAACAGCTCAAGAAGGTCAACGACGGCGCGTCGCACCGTCTGACGGTCCTTCAGATACAGCGTTGCCCGTGGTGCGGAACGGAGGTCACACCGGCGAATGTGAAGGGTGATGCCACCAGCCGCCGGGTGTTCGTGCACTGCGGGGACGAGTTGGGCCGGTGCCCGTTCTCCAAGGGAGGCGGCGTCCCCGAGGGGCTTCCGGTGCTCACCATCGACGAGGAGATCTACCGGCTCACCCCGGCATTTGTCATCGCGACCGTCGACAAGTTTGCCCGGCTCGCACGCGAAGGCGAGGCCGCTTCCCTATTCGGCTTCGTCAGCAGACGCTGCGGGCGGCACGGCTACGTCCATTCCGACTACACCGGCTGCACCGTGCAGTCGCACCCGGCTAACAACGGGCATCCCGCCGCGACGGTCATGCCGGTCGGCCGGCTGCGCCCGCCGGACCTGATCATCCAGGATGAGCTACACCTCATCACCGGTGCACTCGGGACGGCCGTTGGACTATTCGAGGTCGCTGTCGAGACGCTGTGCTCGTGGGAGACGCCCGAGGGCAATCCAGTCAAGCCCTTGATCGTTGCCTCGACGGCCACCGTCCGCAACGCAGTCGAGCAGGTGCGCCAGCTCTTCGGCCGCAAGGTGGAGATCTTCCCGCCGCAGGTGCTGGATGTGGCCGACACCTTCTTCTCGCGCGAAGTCGAAGTCTCCGAGCAGAACCCCGGCCGTCGCTACGTCGGTATCAGCGCGCCGGGCGTACGCCTGTCTAGCGCCGAGATTCGCCTTGCCGAGGTGCTGCTGCTCGCAGGGCAGCTATTGCTGGACCGCACTGGCATCGAGGCGGACCCATACATGACTCTCGTCGGGTACTTCAACGCCACGCGGGAGCTGGCCGGTATGCGCCGGTACGTCGATGACGACGTCAGCACACGCGTGGGCAACCCCCGCCGAGACTCCGGATTCCCGAGGCGCTATGGTACGGCGTTCGGAAACCTCAACGTGGCCGAGCTGACATCACGGATCTCGGGCGCCGACATCGGCAAGACCCTCGACAAGCTCGGGCTCGAGTTCGATCCTGGCTATGACACGACCACGGAGTTCCAGGCGCGAATTGCGTTGCGCCGAGAAGACAAGGCCGCGCCCAAGCGCGACGGCGACGCGCCACTTGACGTTGTCCTTGCGACGTCGATGCTCCAGGTGGGTGTCGACGTGCAGCGCCTCGGACTCATGCTCGTGGTCGGCCAGCCGAAGAACACCGCCGAGTACATCCAGGCGTCATCGCGAGTGGGCCGCGACGCGGCGCGTCCGGGCCTGGTCGTGTCGCTGGGGAACTGGGCGCGGCCACGCGACCTCGCCCACTTCGAGCAGTTCCGGCACTACCACGACACCTTTTACAAGCAGGTCGAGGCACTCTCGGTCACGCCGTTCTCGCCAACCTCGCTGGAACGGGGCATCGACGGGCTACTCGTCAGCGCCGCGCGCGTCGCCCAGGCGACCGTAGCCGACGGTCTGTCGCCCGAGCGTGAGGCAGGCAAGATCGCCTCGCAGCATCCCGCAGTCGCCGGGATCATCAACCGGTTGAAGGCTCGGATTCTCGCCGCGTCCCAGGACGATGACCTCGCGAAGAAGGCCAGCGACCTGCTGACCAACCGGGTCGACCGGTGGACGAGTCGCGCCGGATACGCCAGCGAACGGCACCAGACCCTCGTCTACGAGCGCACCGGTGGGGGCGACAAATACTTGCCGCTCGTCATCAGCCCCGAGAACCACCGTGCCAACGTCGGCAGCACCAGTGAAGCGCCGTTCGTGATCGCAAACTCAATGCGCGAAGTGCAGCCTGAGATCAATATTCTGGTCTCGCCTGTGCCAGACCGACTCTTCACCAGGACTCCCGTGGGCGTTGACAACTGGGCACTGCCCGCTTGGGAGGACGACTGATGACCGACAGCCCCATCGCGCCACTGGCCGACAACAGTGTCGCCCTCGACCCGCTCGGCGATGCCGACGAAGGCCTCGCGAAGAACCGGGCCAAAGTAGGGTCCGCACGTCCGTCATCGCTCCTGTACACCTACGGTCCTGGCGCGATCATGGACCTTCCGAATTTCTCGGTCATGCCAGCCGGGCTCGACGACTGGGAGCCGATCTGGAAGCGCCGCGAGGTCGTCCCGACGATCCTCGAACCGCGATTGCTCAACGTCGTCCGTCTTCACCTCGGGCCGCAAGTCGACGCGCTACGCCCGTTCCCTTGGCAGCCCAAGAAGGGCTCGATGTCGACGGAGGGCTCGGACCTCGGCCTTCCCGCGCGGGTATTCCCGCAATGGTTCCGATGCACCGGCTGTGACTATCTCGGCCCGCTCACCAGGTTCACCTACACGAACACCCATCCGTTCCGGCCCGACCTCGCCCAGTTCACACACAAGCCCTGCCCTGGTCGCGGCGGTCGGGGACGCCGCGACGGCAGCCCCGCCGTCCCCGCACAGCACTTGCTGACTTGCACCAATGGGCACCTCGACGAGTTCCCGTACACGCTCTGGGTTCACCGGGGCCAAAGGTGCCCGAACGCCGAGAACCCCGACCTCAAGATGCGCGACGCCAACGTCGGCAAGAGCGTCGGCTCCACGATCATGTGCCAGTCGTGCAACGCCACACGTGGCATGGCAGAGGCCCAAGGGGCGCAAGGGCGGCTCAAGCTACCCCAGACATGCCGTGGACGCCATGCCCACCTAGGTGCCTTCTTCCCCGGCTGCAAGGCGCAGCCCGCGCTCATCATGATGGGCGCTTCGAACCTCTGGTTCTCCTCGACACAAAGCATCATCGTCATGCCGCGCTCCGACGCCGAACAAAAGGAAGAGCTCGCCGACCATCTCCGTGCCGAACTCGGCATCGACCAGGTTCGACAGTTCGCCGACCAGATCCCGTTCATCCGCGCCCTCGCTGGTGCGCACAATATCGAGATCACCGGACTCACCGACGACGACATTGCCAGCGCCGTCACGGACGTGCTCGCACCGCCGGAATCCGAAGAAGACCGCGAGGAGCGTCGTGCCAACTGGGACCCGATCGAACTGCTTGTCCCTGAGTGGCGCTACCTCCAGAAGCCGGCCCTGTTCCCCGAACAGCAGAACAACACCGGACTCATGGTCACCGAGATGCAGCGCGGCACCGAACTGCCCCCTCGCATCAAGCGCGTCGTTGGCGTAAACCGGATGAAGCGGGTCAATGCCGTCCTTGGGTTCACGCGTCTCGACGAGATGGATCGCGTCAACGACGTCGCATCCCGCCTGGTCAGCCTCACCCGTAACGGTAAGCCCACCTGGGTGCCCGCAACCGAAGACCGCGGCGAAGGCATCTTCCTGCAACTCGACCTTGATGCCACCGCGCAGTGGGAACGGCATATCGAGACCACCCCGCTGTGGAATGCTCACCTCGAAGCCCACCGCCGCAACTTCGCCCGGCGCTTCTCCGAGACAGCTGCGGCGATCAATCCGGACACCCGTCTGCCCGCGCCGCGCTATTGGCTCGTCCACACCCTCTCCCACATCCTCATCCGTGAGATGGCGATGTACTCCGGGTACGGAGCAGCCAGCCTGACCGAACGCATCTACGCATGGCGGGAGGATCCCGGTCGCGAGGCCGCGGCGGGACTGCTCATCTGCACCACTGCCTCCGACAGTGAAGGCACACTCGGCGGACTCGTGGCCCTGTCCGAGCCGGAGAAGCTTCAGGGCATCGTGCTCTCCGCAGTTCGCCGGGCCTGGCGCTGTTCTTCTGACCCGGTCTGCGCGCATCGCACGCCGTCGGACCCCGAGGACTTTCTGCACGGCGCCGCATGTCACACGTGCTGCTTCGCTTCGGAGACCTCGTGCGAGAAGGCCAACCGCTTCCTCGACAGGCGCTTCCTTCTCGATCTCCCGACCGCGAACGGTCCGACTGTTCCAGGGTTCTTCGGCAGCTATGGCCTCTGACCCGCTTACCGAACTCGGCAGCTTCCTCACCGCGACCGAGGCGGAGCGGCTCGCCCTGCAGTTCGAGGCCGGAACGCCCGTCAGCGTCGTTGTCCGAGAGATCGCGATCAACCGGCGCGAACAGGTGAAGGAATTGATCGCAGCAGCTGGCTTCGTGCCGAGTGACTCGGCCCGCGCCGTCAGCGTGCTGCGCGCGATAGCCGGCGCCAAGACAGTTCTGCGTGAGCTGACCCCGGTGTGGACGATGCCCGGCAACGAAGCCAACTCCGGCCACCTGACCAGCGAGTTCCACCGCATCGTTGGAGCAGCGCGGCAGGCGGTCACTGCGGCGACCTACAACTTCAAAGACACCTCGCAGATGTGGGCGGCGCTGAAGGTAGCCTCTGAACACCCTGGAGTAGTGGTCACCGTCTACGTCGATGCCGCGGTCGCCGACGCCGTGACCGTCAAGGCGCAGCTCCCACGAGCCACCGTTTACCGTTCTGCGGTCCTTTCGAACGGTAAGCAGGTCGTCAGTCATGCGAAGTTCATCGTGGTCGACCACGAACTTCTGCTGATTACCAGCGCAAACTTCAGCTACTCCGCCGAGAACCGCAATGTGGAGTTCGGCATACTCGTGCGCGACACCGCTCTCGCCGCGTCCGTCGAGGCCACCATGACGAGCAAGCACGGGTCGCTTTACGAACTGGTCTAGTTCGCTTCGACGGCGCGCCGGCCTCAGAGTGGCGAGAGCTTGCCCTCGGCTGCGATCGCTCTAAGCCAGTTGAGGAGGGGCTTCGCAACTTTCGGGGTTGGATCTAGTGTGTTCATGCGCTCTGCAAGCACTGGCGCCAAGTGCGGTTCCAGCTTCTTCGATACTTTGTCATCAGCGTTCCAGCCCTTGGACCCCAGCCACGAACGCAGCGCTTCTCGAGGATCGCTGGCTGCTCTGATCTTAGCGATCAAGCCATCGTCCATTGCCTTCTCCCCAGACGGTCCGAGGGCCTCGATGATGCCCTCAACGCCGAGCGCGTCGAGGAAGAGGCCTTCGAGGTCGGACGACAAGACGTGAGCGCCGGAAGGACTGAGCTTTTCGTTGAACTTCGACTGATTGCTGATGGCCGCGTTCAGGTCAGTCGCAGCAGCGTCTGCAGCCGCGCGTATTGCGTCCATATCCGTCGATGACGGAGTCGTGGGACGGCCGACAATCGCCTTGAGCAGGGGCCGACCGTTTGGCTTCTTCAGCGCATCCTTGTCGGCGAGCATGAAGCACCGAACTTGGAACAGGTCTGCAAGCTGAACGAGGTACTGAAGCTTGGTGACGCCGCCAACGTCGATCACAGTGAGGCCCCGCGCGTAGTGGGCGCCCGGCCCGCCGCACATCGTTGAGAGCAGCGTCTCCACGGCTCCGAAGTCGCTCTCTCCCTCGACGAGGACAACTGCTCTCGCGAAGACAAGTTCACTGTTGGTGGCCGAGCAGTAGCGGGTCAGCCGTCCCGCCTGGGCGGCCTCGAGGTCCGGACGCTTCCAGATGTGCTCAAGGCCGTCATGATGGAGCGGGAGGCGCGTGATCTTCGATATCTCGAAGCTGTCCACGATGACGGGGCTGTGAGTGGTGACCAGGACCTGGGCCGACGAAGCGATCTCGCCGATGATCTTGGCCATGGCCCGTTGCGTCTGCGGGTGCAGGAACGCTTCCGGTTCTTCGATCGCGAAGAGAAGCGTCGAATCGCTGGTGGTGGCCTTGGTCGCTACGTATTTGAGAATGCCGAGGATCAAGGCGGACTGAAATCCGGTCCCACGTGACGTGACGGGAACCTTTACCACCCCGGACCCACTCTCAAGAACCGTTGAAGCCAGCATGCCCCGAAGTGCTGACCGCGAGTCCGGGAGGACGAACGAGACTTCCTGTTCCTCAAACGGTAATTCGTCCTGGATCGCTTTCGCTGATCCGTCCAGGACCTCCTTGACTGCGGCTTCGACGTCGCTCAACTTCTTCGCAAAGTCCTGTTGCATCGAAGTACTTCGGATCGACCCGGTGCGGACGAGGACAGATTCCAACGTTTCTACGAGTCGTTCGATAGCATCGGCACCACCGATACCCGAGCCGTCCGGCACGCGCACAGATGGAATCTTCACGAACGAGATTGCGTCCACTACCGCCTGGTAGTACAGGCGGGCATCGTCCGCAGAGGCCTTCTTTGAGGTCGCGAATGACTCCTTGCCGGAGCGACTGCATCGAAGTGAAATCCAGAAGGCGCCACGCACGAGCACTGGAGCGAACTCGCTCTGCTCTGCGGCAGACAGCTCGTCAAACCAAACGCGAATCTCCGACATGGTGCGGGGGCCAGCCGAGCGGTAGTACTCGTGGAGCGGCAACATGTCGGCGAGTGGAGTACGACGCTCGCCGCTGAAGAACGCATCCAGAAGCCGCACAAGTGATGACTTCCCAGCGTTGTTGGGACCCGCGACGAGTTGTAGCGACGTGTCTATCGCGAGGTCTAGTTCCCTGAACCCAAGGAGGTTCTTCACTTCGACACGAGCAACACGCATGTTCACACGGTAACGAAGAGCCGCGGCTACCGCACTCCTCCTCGCAGATGAGGCGCGCTTTACTCGGTCGCTCGCCCTCAATAGCCTTTCGCGCTTCGGGCCAGCCTGGATCCCACCCGGGTCTCTCACATCGGATGCAACCTTGCGATCAGCCTTTGTGGTGCTCGTCTGCCTGTCGACAAGTAGAGCGACGACGGTGTCTATGCATGCAATTTCTGTGAGTCACGTTGGCTGGTGCCTGCCAAGGGCGCGCTGGCTATGGGCGACGGTGATCGGGCGATCACGACGTCGCCGACCGTTCAATGCGCCGCAGTGGCGAGCCCGTTCGGTAGTTGCCTCGGCTGCCACGTCGTGTCCCACGACCGCTGGCCAAATGTGTTCGCCAGCCGGGTCTCCGACCTCCCGCTGGAGTGATCCGCACACTGGCGAGCCGCCAGGTCGCATAAGTCGCTTGCGCGAATCGGTCCCTAAACGCGTTGTAAAGCGAGTCGCAACCATCGGCACAAGGCCCTGAGATGTTGAGCGATCTTCACGATCGAGGCAGATGTGGCCTGCGGCTAGGTCGCGATAGAGCTCTGGACCCACCATCAGGGCCGCGCAGTTGAGGTCGTGCCCTTGACCGGTGTGGATAAAGCCGACTCCGTGAGTGAAGATGGGGGCGCTAAACCGGTCTGTCGTGGCCCGGCTCCAGCTAACGTGTCGGCTATCGTCCCCCAGGTCCCGCACGAAGGCGTCCTGAGACGTAGCGCTTGAGTTCGGCTTCCAGCCGTACCCGGCCACGGGCCTGGGCGGCCCAAACTCTGCGTAACGCGCGCGAACGGCTTGATATGCGGTGTCGGCCGGGTGGAAGAACTGCAGGTCGTAACCGCTGAAGTTGCCACAGTGTCGAGCCCCGTGTCACTGAGTACGCCGCGCACCCAGATAAGGCAGTCGTCTCCAGCGGCAACGCGCATCTGCGAGTGGAGGCGGTACCCATGCGCGGCGCTCTGGGCGGCGGCACGGAGGATTTCGAGGCTCTCGTGGCGGACGCCCGGGCCGCGGCGTTGATTGCACACAGCCGTGGAGGAACCCAGGGTGATCGCTGGAGCGCTTTCAGATTGACTTTACTGCCGCGATCGCGTAGTTTCATCTGTGGCACGTGCGCCATGTGTTGCATCTGCAGTTGGCGCGAAGGCATGAGGAGTCAGCACCATGCGCACCATTGATACATCTGGCGTCCCCACGGAGCAGTTCGACCAGCTCGAAGACGCCGCCGGCGAGATCTCGCCCGAACTCCGCGACGTTATTCACGCGATTCGCGGCTATGTCCGCGAGGGTGCCCAACTGGCAGTTCTCGACTCGAACGCCACGTTCACACCCAGTCAAGCCGCCGAGCGCCTCGGCATGAGCCGTACACATCTCTACAAGCTGCTTGACCGCGGTGTGATTGCCCATGACCGCGTTGGTCGCGACCGCCGTATTCCAGTCTCGGCCTTGTTCGAGTTCGAGCAGCAACGCCAGCGTGAACGACGCGAACTCGCCGAACGATTCGCTCGCCATGAGCGGATCGTGGATGCGGCGATCGACGAACTCGCTGACGAACTCTGAGAGCACATTGGGAACGACTAGCGGGGCGGTGTCGTAGCGTCAGTGGCGGTTGGCAGAATGGCTGCGTGAGTCTTCCCCGCCGCGGCCGCCCCACGGTTCGCGTGTTGCGCGAAGACCTTGGCATGCCTATCGTGGTGCACAACCTAGATGCACGTTCGCCGCTAAGCGAGATTGACCATCCCATCGTGAGGAAAGCGGCCGAGGCCTTTGGTGCCGTACCGACCCAAGATCGGTACGACGGGCGTGTCAAGAGCAGCGACACGATTCCACTGCTCGAGATTCGGACGAGTCAATGGCGCGGTGGCGTCTGGATCGATCACTCGACCGGGCAACCATGGCTCGTCGCCGCAGGGCTTGCGAAAGGCGAGCACAAAGACCACGACGACTTCTACGAGCGAGTCAAACGTGCGGATTCCTCGGGTGGCACGCAGGGTTGGTTGCCAACCGACATAGACCAGCGCCAACTGAAGCGCGAGGTGGCAGCCGCCCTCATGGTGCAGTGGGAGCTGTCACTACAGGCGGCAACGCTCACCGCGCTCGAACAGGCACTCGATGCGAGGGAAGCCATGTTGTCGATTCCGCATCCCAGAACCGGAGAGCCGGGGGTTGGCACCGCGAGGGTGACCGTAGAGCACGTCGGGGAGCCGGGTGGTACTCGCCATGAACTACTCCTGGAGGTTGAACTCGACGACCGCCACAAGGGGTCCACCTTGGGATGGGCGGCGACTTTGCGGCTACTGACCACGATCGAGCCGCGCCAGACCGCCTGGGATGCCGCTGGTGGAATCTTCTCTCCGGATTCGAATGTCGGCGATCTCCCCGGACGGATCTTGGAACTGCGAGAGCTTGTAGATGCGGGTGAACTCGCGTTGGGGGTGCCCAACGACCTCGCTCACTACTCGCATCGGCGCAACCTTGCAAAAGCGTACGTAGAAGGCAAGGGCGTCCGGACGATGTGTGGCATTTACTTCGTGCCCACTCGCGACCACGAGTCTCTGCCCGTGTGCCCGACCTGCGACGAGCGCCACCGCACGCTGCCATGAGACCGCCTGTTGAAGGCATCCCAGACATGCCCATCTCAGCAAACCACGGGCTCTCGCCTATCGGTGACCGGCGTCAGAGCGTTGGGCCATGCGGGGAGCCGGGCTCAATACGCCCTGAACCGTTTCTCATTGTCAACCGGGGTTGACACTAGATGGAGGTTCGCAAGAGCATCTATTCCGACAAGTAGATCAGGAGCCTGAAGGACCCTACGGCGGTTGCCCGGTTCTTGGTGCAAGTTCACATTCACTATCTGTGCAGTGGTGAGATGACGGTGGTCTTGCTGTGCGTCGGCAGCACGTCAACTCAACGGCGCGAAATCAAACGTTCTCAGAGACCTGCGAAGGAGTGGAGACGGCATGGCGAAGGCAACTAGTGCGTTCAGCACATTCGATGCGGCCGATTACCTCTGTGACCCGCGAACTGCTGCGGCGTACCTCGAGGAGACGCTTGCCCAGAGTGACTCGGACCCCGCCTTGATCGTAGCGGCCTTGGGTGCGATTGCGCGCTCGGGCAACCTCAGTGAACTGTCTCGTCGCACGGGCATGAGCCGCGAGGGGCTCTATAAGGCGCTATCGCGGCAAGGCAATCCCAGCTTCGCGACCGTTGTGAAGGTTGCCAGCGCACTGGGCCTGAGGATCGAGTTTCACGCGGTGGCGTGAGGGGGGTGTGGGGCGTTTGCTCGCTCCCCGTGCTTCGTGCGACACGCGCGGCTGTTCATGCGCCGGGCCCGTCCTTCAACCCCGGCACATCCTTGAGCCACTCTGGCCCCGACGAGTCGGTCTGCTCTTCGAGGAGTCGCCGTATGGCGCGGACCTCGTCAGCGGTGCGACGAGTGCTCAGCGCAGTCGAGATGATCGACACAATGACGAGTGCCACAGCCAGTAATGCCACCACCAACAGGATGGAGGCCGACAGCGTAAGCGAGGCGAGTGAGTCGGCGGAGAGCATGCCCTGACCATCGGCGGGCTGGGCGCCGCACTGAACAGCTGAGCCGACATTGCGTCGGCCGGTACCCACGCTATGACGGCCCCACGCAGCGTGATCCCCACAGTGATCAAGTCAACAGTCAAAGCCACGGTTGTGCGGTCACGGCCCATCTAGAATTTTCGCCGTGACTACGGACCAAACTCCGCCCCCGGCGCCGGGATCCCCCATGAGTAGGCGTGAGATCCGCGCCGCACAAAGGGCGTATAGGGCGGCGCAGTTGGCAGCCGAGCGCGCGGCCAAGGCTGCGGCCTGGCTCGAGTCTGCAAAGAGCTATCTTGCCGGGAACCGCACCGGGGGCAAGGGGCTCGTGGCGCTGCGATCACTCGAGGCCGGCGTGCGCAGCCTCTACGTGGATAATCCCGACGAGGTCATTGCGTGGGCGCTCAATGGGATCCAGTTTGACCGGGCGGGAGTGAACTCCCAGCGGCTGGGTTACGTGCACACCCTCACCGGCAGCGCGGTGGAAGTCTTCAAGGACTACGTCATTCACGGCGAGGACGCCTACGACGTGGAACCCACCACCCGTGGGCAGGTCTATATAGACGGCGCAGTCCAGATCACCTCGCGCGTGGTGCACGATCGCAAGGGCCGGCCGCAAACCGTGCAGGACCGCTACGACCTCCGCACGGCGCAACTTCAGTTCACGAGTGCGTCGTGGTCGCTGAGCGTCAGCATCTCTCCGGACCACGTCAACGAAGCACGGCGAATCATTGATCAGTTGGCCACCCACTTGGCCATGGCACAGCCCCAGCAAGCCACGGTTGCCGATGTCAAGGCCATGGTGGATGCCATTCTCAACAGTTCCGGACAGCCGCCTGCCGAGAAACTGAGGCAGCTGTCCAATCTGCGCTACGAGCGCCTGTTGACCGACGACGAGTTTGAGCGCGCAAAGACGACGATCCTGGGGATTTGAGCCCGGGCGGTTGGTCGCTTGCTGAGCGTCGCGGACCTGGGCGTTGCCGCTCGGCTCGGGCGAGCCATTAGTGGACAGCCCAAGGCTCTTCGCGGCTACCGTGCAGCCCGTGGTTGTTGTGCCGGCCGAACCCGCCCGCAGCCTTGATGCCGATCGGTGACAGAGCGTCGGGCAATAGGGGAGCCGTGAGCCCCCATCATCCGAGGCCCACTGAGTGATGTCTGATGCAACCTCCAAACACGCGGACCACATGGAAGTGCTGCTTCTCCATGGCGCTGAGGTGCTGGGGTATGCGGGCCGTGGAGTTGGCGTGTAGGCCACGGGCCAGTTGCGGTGACGATTCGCAGAATCTTGCCACGTGTGGAGCGAGCCTCGAGTGAAGGCATGGTGAGCGATGGAAAAGGTGGGTGGCGCAGCGGGGCCGTGTGCGGCGTCGGCGCTGCAGTTCTCGGCGCGAGATTCTCGCGCTGGCTCCACCGTCGTTGTCGTGTCACACCCCACCAGTAGCGTGCCGGCATGGTCAATCTCCCCGATGTCGCTGCAGCCAGTCGCGAAGCCGCCCGCTGGGACCTCGAGTTCGCGCTCAACCCTGACGCAAGCGCCGTCAGATATTCTGCGGCGCTCAACGTCTTGGCCGTTGCACAACGCGTCAACGATATGCCCGACGCTGCCGTCGCCTCCTGGCTGCAGGCGGCGGAAGTCGCCGCTCACCCGGGCATCACGGATCGAGGTGCCGCGCTCGCGGCAGAGCGCTCCGCGCTGTCCAACGTGGTGACACATCTCGCTGCGAGCGATCAGGCGGAACGCGCGCTCACCTACGCTGATCGGCTCATCGCGGTGGCGCAACGGGATCCCGGCTCCACGCCCGCCTTGGCCCTTGCCACAGAACTCAAGGCCGATTGCCTGCAGGCGCTGGGGCGCTCGGCCGAGGAGCTCGCGGTCCGCCTCGATGCCTTGGCGCTGTTTGCGCTGGTTCCACCCGACGAGTCAGTCCCTGAGTTTGAACGGGTCACCACCACCCAGACCGCGCGCCGCATCGCCGAGCTGCTGGACAGCGAAGGCACGTGAGGCTCGTGGTGCCTACGCCCGCCGTCCCCCAAACACCGCAACACCCAGCGGCACCGCAGACGCGATCATCAGCGCATTGCCCAGCCATGCGTCGTCCACACGCACGCGAACGCCAGCCAGCAGCAGCGCCGCGAACACCACCACCCACACGAGCCGCCGGATAGTCCTCTCCAGTCGGCCGATCGCCTTCTCCACCCTCGGCACCGTGATCGCCAGCCGGCCCTCCTCGGCCTGGGCGAGCAGAGCGTCGGCCCGTTTGGGGAGCTGCCACGCGATCTGCAGCACGTCCAGGGCCTCGCGGCCAAAGTCGCGCAGCAGGTTGCCGCCCTCGTCGCGCACCAGGCGTTCCGCGTAGGGCTCGATGGAGTCCCAGAGGTTGTAGGTGGGGTCGAGTGATGAGCACAGCCCCGAGGTCAGCGAGGCCGCGCGGCCAATGAGCAAAAAGTTCTCCGGCAACTGGAACGGCATCTCCACCAAGACGTCGCCAAACTCGCGGGCAAAGGACGTGAACTCGCGCGGATCCAACTCCCGCAGCTCGGCAAGGCCCATACCGCCAAACCGGGCAAATACCTGGGTCATCACCCGCTCAAGCTCCACGGTGTCCGCTTGCGGCAGCAGCACTCCCGCGTCCCCAAGCGCCT